>Ga0247834_1000486_pt1 | contig 76226 bp, 93 predicted proteins | sample LaCruzMarch2015__8_FD_187118 | JGI IMG/M metagenome (GOLD analysis project Ga0247834, IMG submission 187118) | Freshwater microbial communities from meromictic Lake La Cruz, Castile-La Mancha, Spain - LaCruzMarch2015_12m | ecosystem: Environmental > Aquatic > Freshwater > Lake | place: Spain...
AACCAGATAACCGGTATAGCCAGGTAACCCGATGTTGGGCCGCTAGGATTAAACAAACCAGATAACCGGTATAGCCAGGTAACCCGATGTTGGGCCGCTAGGATTAAATCCCCCGGAGCTCACTGACCTGTCCCTCGCGTGCGCGCAAGTGGTCTAGCGCACTAAACTAATTCTAATTTTTGGCGACCAGTGCCGGACTCGAACCGGATACCGTTCTAGACGGAGTAGACAACCATTGAATGGGCTCGGGTACCGTCCCTCATTACGCCCACTGGTCGTGTTGCCGTCTATTCCGGGCTGTCAACTAAAATTCTCAGGTAGCGGCACCTTTACACGGCCTTTAGTTCTACTTGTGACGGTGGTCAGGACAGGACTCGAACCTGTATGTCATTCGTGGTTTTCTCTTCAATTACCTTTACAAAGGTACCACTTGCGTTTTACTACGACTGATGAAAGTCCGCCTACGTCTATTTCATCAATATCATAGGGTTAAGTTGAAGTATCATTTCTTTTTAAATTGTTCAAACCATTTTTTAAGTGTATTTGCTATTATTGACGTACTTTCTGCATTATGAGATTTATAAAGTATTTTAACTACTTCTTCCTCACTATAACTTCTTTCTTGTTGCCAAATAAGTTGTTCTGTTAATTTAGACCTACCATAAAAACAATTATCACAAGCACAAGTTTTATTCTTTTTAAGTAAACTCTTTTTGTGGTCTTCTATATCTTCATCATCTACTGAACAATCAGGGTTTCTTTTGTCATAATAACAAAGATTTGTTAAATCTATTTCAGCAGCTTCTTCAAATGTTTCTTGTTTAGGTTCTTCTAATGGGCTACAATCACAAGTTATAGTATGACCACAATAGCATTTAATTTGTTTAGGTTCTTCTTTTGTCATAATTATATGTTTTGTTTGTTGTTGTAAATAAAAAGTAGTCAGGACAAGATTCGAACTTGTAAAATAATAAATTAGTGACTTCTGGTGTTCTCAGCAATGCTGAACTAAAGATTTCTCTTATTGGACTTTAACCAATGACTTCCTTAAAGTTTAATTTATTAGCGTCTACCAATTCCGCCACCTGACTGGTTGTTATTATAAATCTCGAACTGCACGCACATAGTACGTGTCGGCCTTATAGTAGTAGTTGGCAGACCCATTGCTGAAGCCGAAGTACCACGCGAGGCTGTTGTCGAACTCCGTACTACTCCAATAGGAGGCCGAATCTAATAGATTATCTTTATAAATCATCCAACATTCTTCAATAGTTGGTAATCTCCAACCATCTCCAAGCTTTGTAACAGCTATAATAGCTTCATCCCAACTCAGCTGTCCTAAATTATTTGGGTGTAACTCAAAGCGATAATGTTTATCAACTATTTGAGCTTTTTGTTTTATTACTGGAGCATATTCAACTCCATCTATTATTACGTTTTTCATATTATTCATTTTGTGTTATTGATTACGGTGTAAATATAACCAATTGGGTTCAGGGTCCAAAGGGCTTAATGAAAAAAACTTTGTAAAAACCTGTTAACGGTTTAAAATTTTGGCATGGTTATTGATACGTGCGCGTGCACCTTACGCGCGTTCTATATTGTATAAAAGCTGAAGGGGTTTAACCCACTGGTTATAAGCAAGTTAGCAAAAAACAGCAAAAAATCCGTTTTTTTCTTTGGCTTCTGACCCAAATGGTGTATATTTACACCGTAATCAATAAAACAATATAACATGTCAAAAGGATTTAAAGAACTCTACAAATTGGCAAAGGCCAACAAGGTTAAGACCTATGATGACCTAATTAGACTCACATACAAATGCTCAAATGAAATCACAGGAGCTGACGTTGAGTGTGTACGTCAACAACTAAAGATTAAAATGTTTTAAACCCGAAAAAACAGCAACCCGCTTTGGTATATCAAAAACATTAGTTATATTTACACCGTAATCAATAATTATTAAACCCAATACAATGAGCACAAATCAAGCAAAACAAGCCCAAGCAGAGGCTAGCAAAAACATCATCAATTGTGATGTTAATGACACAATGACAGTACGTATCTATACTAAGAGCCGTGCTAAAGGAGAAATCAAATTTAGTAAAAAGCGTATCAGCCAGGTTTTCAAAAGCACTGCTGAAGCTAACACATCACTGGATGAACTGTATATTCAAAAAGGGTCTAAGATCCGTAAAGTAGAAGTAATTGCCAAAGACGGTGTAGTACAGTTATTCCGCCCAACAAGAATTCGTTTAACCCCAACACCTGAGCAAAAAGCGGAAGCTAAAGCCCTTAAGCAAGTTGAACGTGAAGCACAGCGTAAAGAGAAAGCCAAGGCCGAAGCCAAAGCCAAAGCTGAAGCTGACAAAGCCAAAGCCAAAGCCGCTGCTGATAAAGAAAAGGCTAAAAAAGCCGAAGCTGTAAAAAAGGCCGCCGAGAAGCAAGCTGCTAAAACACCAGCAACTGAAAAGGCCCTTGCCTAGTTACTATTCACACCGGTCGCCAACCTAACCTATATCAGGCGGCCGGTTTTATTAAATCATTTATTAACGAAAACAAATAAAAAGTGAGAGCAACATTATTCGCGATCTGTCTATTAGTGTCAGCAGCAGTCATAGGAGAAATAAGATGCATCTATAAGATGTGCACATGTAACTGGGACCCCATTGGCAAAGCAGAAGTGATGTACACTGTTGGTACATTTACAGGTTTAGGTGCAGTAATAGGATATATTGATATCCAAGACAAATAATCAATAAAAACAGCAACGCCACTTTGGCGTGTCAATCTAATTAGTTATATTTACACCGTAATCAAAATAAACAAATAACATGGCAACAAGAAGCAGAATTGGAATTGAAAATCAAGACGGTACAGTAACATCAATTTATTGTCACTGGGACGGAGCACCAGATACAAACGGTGTAATACTTAAAGAACACTACTCTGATAGAGAGCGAGTTGAAAAGCTAATAGCACTGGGCAGTTTATCTTCACTGTCACCTGAAATTGATCCCACTGGTGAACACTCTTTTGAAAAACCGCAAAGTGGTATAACAGTAGCCTATCACCGTGACCGTGGCGAAGACCTTATGCAAAGTATTAAACCATCAACTAAAAGGTATTTTGAAGACGTAGGAAATGGCTGGGAAGCCTATGGTTACTTGTTCACTAAACAAGGTGAATGGATATATGGCGAAGCTGGAAGAAAAGGTCAAGTAGCACTATAAATAAAAACGGCAAAAAAACAGCCCAGGCCCTTTGGGTTCTGGGCTTTTTTGGTTATATTTACTCTGTAATCATTCACTATATGAGGACCGAGTATACTCCGACCTGCTTATATTTTTTTAAAAAAGCTAACCCATTGATTATAAGCAAGTTAGCAAAAAACAGCAAAATAAGCCGTTTTTTTCTTTGGCTTCTGACACAAATGGTGTATATTTACATCGTAATCAATAACAACAAGACAGTATGCAAACAATTAACGTTTACCAGTTCTCAGAGCTAAATAAAGAAGCCCAGCAAAAAGCAATTGAATACATGCGCGATAATATAGAAGAACTTTTAATAGGTCAAGACTGGCACGACCCAATCATTGAAGGTATTCATGAAGACCTTGGTGGCATTGGCGTAGATGGCATAAATGTAAAGTACAGTGGCTTTTGGAGCCAGGGCGATGGGCTAAGCTTTGAAGGTGAAGTCTATGACAATGAGGGTTTTATTGATAGTATAAAAAGCCATTTGAAAAAACACGGTGTTAGTTCAACATGGCTAAAGAAGCAGGACTTTGGCATAAGATTTGATAGAGGCACTTCACGCTATGTTCACGAGAACACTGTCCACGTCACTGTATTTACCGATGACTATAGCAATCCTAAGCTAGAACAAAATCTGGATAAAATAGAAGCTGCTGTAAATGAATGGAGATTGGAGAAATGTTATGAGTTTTATAATAGACTAGAAACTTACTATAATGAATGTACTAGTGAAAAGTTTATCATTGCTGAGCTAGAAGATAATGATAGTCTGTTATGGTTGGAAAATGGTGAAAAATTTAAAAAATAGCTAACTCACTGATAGCCAATGGGTTATAACTCACTGATAATCAGCTATTTAAAACAGCAAACAAAACAGTATCTTTGTTGTTTTTCTTTGGGTTCTGAGCTAAATAGTGTATATTTACACCGTAATCAATAACAACAAACAATATGCAAAAATCAAATCTTCAACCTGGTAATTACATGAAAGTCGAATCTGTAATGAATTACTTTTATCATTACAACGTAAAATCTACTCTTGCAAGTATCATCAAAAAAACTTGTCCTATTCACGAAGGTGAATTCGATATCTACTACAATACTAAAGACCTTGAATCGGTAATGGTTGCTGATATTTTCCGTGAAATGGAATGTCAAGTTACTACTCACATGATAATTGAATAATATGCAAAAAGCAAAAGTACGCAAAGATGTATTGAAAATGCAAAAAGCAAAAGTACGCAAAGATGCATTGGAAGCTGGATTTGCTGATGGTAGATTTAGAACACGTACAGTTGAAGATAAACGTTATAAAAAACCCAAACATAAAAACAAAGCAGATGAATAAATTAAAACCCCAAATAGACCCAGAAACTATTGAAATAATTAGCGGCTTTATCATAGTATTATTAGCTTTCTTTATTTTTTACAAAGTAATGTGGATAGCCGGTGCAATTGGATTATTAAACTAAATTTATATAACATGACAATAGTAGTTTTAAATTACAAAGACGGAAGTGTCGATATCATGGAAGGTCTAGAACCCATGAACAATGAAGAGTCAATAGATTTTCTGTTTGATATGGGCTATAACCTAGATGAAATAGAGTGGATGAGTACTGACAGTGACAATATTACCATAAATCGTCAGTAAAATCTTTGCTGTTTTTTTCTTTGGGTTCTGAGCTAAATAGTGTATATTTACACCGTAATCAATAACAACAAAACAATGACAAAAGTTAAAACATACTGGGACGAAATCAAAGACAAAGAAACATTTTATAGTGGCAATGGATGGGAAATTCACATGAAATGGACTAACGTGTATAGTTACAATCCTAAAACAAGTGTCACAAAAGAAAGTAAACGTTTACAATTTTGCTGGCCGTGGAGAGCAGGTGATGGTGTGCCAAGAGAAGAAAAATCCAAAGCAAGAAAAGAGGTAATGTTCAATCGCTTCAGAGCTCGTGTATTAGCAAGTGCCTCGGCAAACCGTGAAGAGTTCAGAAACTTAATGCAACGTGTAGGTGAAATGAATGAACAGGAGTTTAAAGATGCTATTGGTGAAATGCGCGGATTTGAATTACGCAACTATATTTGCCAGAAGTACTGGACACATTCTGAATCTTTTGCAAGTTTCTGGAGAGGATAAACAGCAACACCGCTTTGGTATATCAAAAACATTAGTTATATTTACACCGTAATCAATAATACAAATAACATGACAACAGAAATTCAACTCACACCCGCAGAACTGGAAATGATTAAGCTTAAGCGTGAACAATTAGAGCTTAAGAAAAAAGAAGATGAGCTACTCGAACAAGCCAAGCTGGAAAAAGATATTGCACATGCAGAGAAGACCATGGCAGACAGAATAGCCAATGACAACGCTCAGATAAATGCAACACTTGATTTTTTCAAATATTTCCCAAAAGAATATACTTATATTGTAGACGAGTTTGAAGATAAAGTACAAGTGTCTAGATGGAATAGTGAAACAAAACAAACTGATGTTATATGGGTAAAACCCTTTACCAGAAGAAGGGCGCGTGTTAAAAATGGTTTATATGGTGTAACTGTTGCTTGGCACACACCAAACACAAGAGCAGGTTATAATAGAAATGCAGGTGAATGGAAAATGTATATCAATGGACCTGGCCTACCCTATGGGAACACTGGCTATACTCGTTGTAAGACAGTAATTAAAAAAATTAAAGATGTCACTGATGGCATCGCTGCCAAAGCAAAATTTGAAGAAGATAAGAAAGACGCTGTTAAAACAGTGTTCAAAAAAATTGCTGACAAGTATCCCAGTGCAACAGTAGTAACCGGCGACAGTGGTGAAAGACTAAACTATGGTAGAAAAAGTGAATGGGTTAGTTATCCTACAATCACAGTTAATTTTGATAATGGCATAATGATTAAGTACAGAGTATATCCTGATGGCTCACTTGGTAGAAAAGAAATTACTTTCCCAAATCAAAAAGATGCCTGGAGTTTAATGGATGCCATGAGCGCATTAAGCTTTAATATAGAAAAACCGTAAGTTGTTGATTACCAGTTGTTTATAACCCACTGGCCCTCAGCTGTATAAAACAGCATGGGGCCTTTGGGGGCTCAGTAATTTTGGTTATATTTACACTGTAACAGTTACCCCAACTGGGACCGAGTATACTCCGACCTGCTTATATTTTTACCTGGCCGTAACTCACTGACTATCAATGGGTTATAACTAACTGATTATTAAGGGGTTAAAACAGCAAATAAAACAATGAAATTGCTGTTTTTTCTTTGGGTTCTGCAAAATATGGTGTATATTTACACCGTAATCAATAACAACAGACAACATGGTAAATCAGATTTTTAACACCGAGAAAATTAATCAAGTAGAAAGTATGAAAACTGAGAAATTATCCCACGAGAGCGAAAACGGCAATAACGCTAACCGTTTGTTAGGTGTAGTTTATATTGTCAACAGAGTAAATGACGGCGAACATAGTTATACTTCAATTGAAATGATTTTTAACTCTAAAGATAAAGCTGAAATACATAAACAAAAACTTGAAGAAAAATATAAGGATTCAATAGGTTTTAAATACAAACATTTCTATTTTGAAATAGATGAAGAGTATGTTTTTTAAATTACACCTAACTAGTATGTATATTCAAGTTACCTTAACTCATTATCTATTAACTACTTACTAGCCTCAAAAACCTGGGCCGATAAAGCATTCGTTAAGAATGCTTAATTTTTTTCAATGAAAACAGCAACACCCCTTTGGGCCCTGACCCATATTAGTTATATTTACACCGTAATCAATAAACAATAAACAACAATGGCAAGAATCAGAAAACGTACCCGTAAATCAAGTGCTGAGTCAACAGTTAAGACAACAGTGAGCAAATCAATTGAATTAGTACAATTGGGCAAAGTCAATTTTGACAAGCGCATCTTTGAAACCATGAACACCAGCAAGGCAGTTGATAAATTATTCAGCAATGCTGGCGGTATACCACGTGCAACTAACTATATTGTAATAGGTGACCCAGGCGTTGGTAAGTCGACAGTGTGCTTAGATATTATATCTGATATCAAAAAGCAAAAGCAGCGTGTGCTATTCATCAGTGGTGAAATGAGCAGAGTAGATATGTACCAGTACATGCAGAGATATCCCAAGTTTGGTAACATAGATATTCTATTCCTTGGTGAGTACAGTGATGAGAATTGCAAGCTTGTAATTGAGCAAGTATTAGATAAAGGCTATGATATTGTGTTAGGTGATAGCTTTGTTGAAATTCAAGACGCTGTTAAAGAGACAGCAGAGATGACCACAGGTGCAGCAGAGAAATGGTTGATCGACCTCATGATAAAACATAATGCTGGTGAGAATAAAGCAAATGCATACACAAGCTTCTTAATGATACAACAAGTGACCAAGGGAGGTAACTTTGTTGGTAGCAACAAGCTTAAGCATAATACCACAGGCATGCTTGAAATTCGCTTTACTGAAGAAGGTGGCCAAGAAAGATATTTGACTTTTACTAAAAACCGCAGAGGTGATGTGTATAAGAAAATGTACTTCAGCTTGCACAGTGAATGTGATGTTACATACCATGCTGACAGGTTTATTCAAGAAGAGGAAAACCGCAAGCGTCTTAATGAGGAAATGGATGAGTTGAAAAAAGATGCTGAAGTTTGGGACAAAATGTTTGCAACCGCAGGAGACGAAGTAACTGAAAATAGCATTTAATAAAAATAAACAATCTGTTTTTTTCAGATATATAACTAAAGAAAAATCAAATAAAACAGCAAATATACTTTGGAGAGTCAAAACAATAGTTATATTTACACCGTAATCAAAATAAACAAATAAACAACATGACAAAAGCATTAGAAAGTCTTTCAGAAAATTTAGTTATTAGCCTTATGGCTGATGCAGTAGCAGTACAACCTATTCGTAAAGAAGTAGCACTACAGGCTATTAAAATAGTAGACGAGGAGTCTATTGAATACCAAGGCCACAGGCTTAAAATTAATCAGACAGCATTTCGTGATATGCTTGACATCCTTAAAGTTCCCAAGACATTTATGGAAAGATTTAAAGGTATCGTTGGCGTAGAGTCTCAACAGAAGTTTATTAATACATTGAAAAATGTTATTGCCAGTAGCGGTAACGGAAACGTGACTCTGGTTCTTAATCCAACTACACGTGAAGTGGTTGCTGTTCATAAAAACACACGCAACTTATTCAGTAACCAGTCAGCAACTGAACTGATCAGTAGCATCATCAGCGAAGGCGGTCTTTCAGTAGCAGACTTTAGTATCAACCGTGACAATGGCGGTATTGCTGTTAACACATTTAATACTAATACGCACTTCGATATACCTGGCCTAAAAGATGAGAACTTCATTGCCGGTATTTCATTTACCAACAATCCACGTAATGGCTTTCAAGTTACGCCTTACATTAATAGACTTGTATGCGCCAATGGCATGATAACCCGTGGTTTCGCAGAAGAGTTTAAAATTAGCAAGCTTGACGAGCTATCAATGAATAGCTTCATGGCCAGCATGAGAGAATTACGTAGGAATAACTACATGCCAACTGGATTTGCAGATGCTGTACGCTTAACTAATTCCACCAATGCATCGCTTGCTGAAATGAACTTTGCTGCCAATGCAATCTTAGATGCCAGTAAAGCTACACGTGAAGATGTTGAAAGCTGGATCCCTATGAAAGCTACTGAATCAGCATTCTCCAGAATTGGAGTACATGTTGAAGACATGGACATGGCAAAGCGTAAAAATGCCAAAACTGGTACTACAGTATGGGAGCTCATCAATGGTATTACACACTTCGCTACACATGAAAATGGTATTGAAATTAATGCTTATGATCGCAGAAGATTGCAAGTAGTTGCTGGTAACCTATTAACCAAAAAGCTTGACATGGAAAATCTGGTTCGCTCACCATTCTAAGAGCATTGTTTATTGATATACCCTTTGGTCATCAGAAATGGTGGCCATAGGGGGGCACTAAATACTGACCAGCTAACCCACTGATAGCCAACTGGTTATAACTTACTGATAGTCAATAGGTTACGATTATCAGTTTTAGACAGTTTATAGATGACATATTACTATACCATACTATGATATATCTTCAGTTAAATAACTGCCAATAGAACAGACGTTTTATTTAAAACATATACTAATGTATGCTATAATGGCTGCTGATATAACAGCCTAAAACTGAAATTTTATAAACTATTGATTATCAACAGGTTATAACCCATTGATAACTAATGGATTAAAACAGCAAAAATAACAGTAAAAACAACCGGGAAACTTTGAGTCCTGAACCCGATTAGTTATATTTACACCGTAATCAATAATAATATACAACATGACAGCACCCACTTACAAGCAACAATTACACAAAGCCCTTCAAACAGCAGGCGCTAGCTCAAGTCTGGCCACCAGTTTAGTAACAGTTCACAGTGACTTTATACAATCAGCACAGGACCGTGGCAGACCAGTTGGCCGTGTAGCTCAAATCATGTACGACAATCATAAAAAGCAAAAATCATGCTAATCATTAACGAGCCACGCCTGGAGCACCTGGCCGCCCTGGCTCTTTTGGCCATAGACGGACCAGACTACTACTTCAGCGATGTAGGTAGCACTCGCCAGGAAATTGAATTGCGCTTAGACCACGACATGGGCGCCGTAAGCTTTTATGACCGACTTGGCCTTCCCATACCCATATCAGAAATTAAAGAAACTGAAATCAGGAAAATGTTCAACCGCCTTTTTCTACAAGTGCAATTCGACAACAGACCCTATTATTTAAACAACTAAACCACAAGCATGTTTACAACCGAAAATATTACCGTAGGTACCCAGCTACCAAGCACACGACAACGCTTTGTTAATCTTCCAGCACCCTGGCTGGAGTTCAAGACCGGCTCAGTAATAGTTGACCTTAATTACCCAGAGGAGGTCTTTACATTTATAGAGTGGTATGATGACCGCAATGGCACAATGTGCGTGAAAGCCAGCGACTCATCTGGTTTCACCCGTCATCTCTATGGCGATAGCGTAAGACTGAGTACACTCACCGGCAAACATAAACGCACCAAGCGCGGCCTAACTGAACTGTCAGCCAGTGAAAAACGTCTCAGTCGTTCAGAAAAGCGCAAGCTACGCCGTGAGCGCCGGGAGCCGGCCAGAAAGGAGCTAGCTGGTGATGTACTATAGAGATGGGCCGCGGGTTCAGTATGCACAACCCGTAGCCCGGGGTTCTATAACCGCGGGTTCACTTTATTAAACCGGCGGCCCTATAGCAACCGGGCGGTTCCACCGGCGGTCTCCGGCATGAACCGGCGGCTGCTCCGGTGGCTCTATAGAGGCTGCCCGGGCAGTCCCGGGGCCGCTATATGACAGCCCGGGTTGCCCAGGTCAGCCCTATAGCATGCTGGAGAACAGTCCAGGGCAGAAAATCCATGGTACATATATCTTAAAATATATCTTAGATAGATGAAATATTCAGAAATTAAAAATATATCAAATAGTTACTAGTACTATATTACCCCTAATAGGGCGAACTGTTGCGCTTCTGTCGCTCATTTTTTACCGGCCCGGAGCCCCGGGGGCCGCGCGATGCGATTCTATTAATAGAGAGGGTGGTTCTGAGTGTTCTGAGTTCTCTGAGCACTCTGAGTGCTCCGTGTCTAATAGGGCGGAGGTCACCGGTGTTCAAAAAATTTTTGGCCGGGCCCTGAGTACCCCGACCTCTGTGTATAACCTAAATGAATATGAGACAATATTGACATTGAATATATATAATAAAATAATAAATATGGTGGATATTTGTCTTATGAAGCCACTAAAGAAGAGAGTAGAAGAATCGGTGAATTACTTGACTATGATAAACAGGACATTGACTGGTACATAAATAAAAACTACAAATAACATGAAGTATATCAAGACATTTGAGAGCTTTTTAAATGAAGCCATAAAGCTGCCTAAACCCAGTGAAGATTTTCGAAGTTATAAGTATAGTAGTGAACTGCTAGATAACAGAGACTATAATTTTACAAGTGGCGGTTTTAAGTATGTTTTGAGATTTGCGGCAAGTGCACCGCCAGGCCCATACAATTTATCAATGGATTTATATGTTAAGCTAAAACAGGGTGGCAAAACTGTACTTTCAACCGAACTGGTCGATAACCCAGAGGTCTTCGAACTCAACGATATAATTAAACAAGCACTTGATACTACGCTAAAAGACATGTGGAGTTCAGGCAAAGAAATATCTGGTTTAAAAATTGAATTTACAAGAGGTAGCAAACCACGAGAAAATAGACCTGACGGAAGAGCACGTGAGGATAAAAACACCAGAGCTATTATTTTTGGCAGAGCTATTAAAAAGACACTGGATGCCAATGGCATTAAGTATAGTGAGTCAAGTGAAGTGGTTGGCGACAAAGATGTGATAAGATATGAGTTCAATCCCATATATAAAAAATAAAAGAATATGAATCTTTTTAAAACATTTGAAAAATTTCTGGAAAGCCAAAATGTCACAGAAGTTGTAATATCTGGTAAAACTTCACCAAGGCTAGCAATATTCGACCTTGATGACACGTTAATTATTAGTGATGCCCGTATTAATGTCTTAGACAAAAACGGAAAAGTGATTAAGTCACTTACACCTTCTGAATTTAATGGCTATGTCCATGATCCGAAACATTCACTTTCTTTTTCAGAATTTGAAGATGCTGGAATATTAGGCAGGTCAAAATTTATAAATGAAATTCTTGAAAAGCTTCTGGTCTTTTATAAAGAGGGTACGCATGTTGCAATTGTTACAGCACGTTCTAGTTCAAAATTGATTCACGATTTTTTCTTAGATAAAGGCATTGATATTCATCCTGATTTGGTAATTGCTGTCAATGATCCAGCAAGTGGCCTCAGTGGTAACATTGCTGAACGCAAAAAGGCTGCTATACATGACCTTGTCAATCAGGGCTACAGGGACCTGATTTTCTTTGATGACGATTCTAAAAATCTAGAACTGGCAAGAGAAATTGAAGGTGAAAAAGACGTTAAGATAGAAACGGTAAAAGTCGAACACGGCGAAGTTAAAGCTAAATCTAAAAAATAAACTAATATGAAATACATTAAAACGTTTGAAAGCTTCTTAAATGAAAAAGCGCCAGAGACTGGCCTGATGTTTATACCAAAAACACAGGTTGGTGCAAATAAAATGAATACAGCACTACAGGGGTCTGGACTGTCTGCAGAATGGAATGCACGTGAAGGTTACTTCTTATTTCCAGAAGAAGAAGTAAATTATGATACTCTTGAAGTTGAAATACAAAAACTTGCTGACCAAAATGGAATTGACGGTCGCATAGAGGGTATCTTTGAAAACCAAAGTACTTCAAAAGACGATATAAAAAGCATTGAATATGTTGAAACTACACCAGGTAATAGATTATATAAACTAATAGTAAAATTAGCAAACGGTGAAGAAAAGAAACTCAGTTCAATTGGCAATCTAAATAAGGAATTTGGACTTGATATAGATGAATACTTAAACAGAGATTCAGCCGGTTTTGAAAAAGAGGTAAAGAATAAATACCCTGATATTGAAGTATTAACAAGCGAATTTGATGTTTCTTAAAAATGAAGTATATTAAAACGTTTGAGAGTTTTATAAACGAGTCAAATAAGTTTGAACTCTTTGTAGCAAATGACAACACATATTTAAAGTCAGGTGAAGTACATCTGGAGATACCTGAAAAAGAAGATGGCGCTATATTAATTGGGTCACGTGAAAAATTGGCAAAGATTTATTACTTAAAACCTGGCATAATGGTCGTTAAGGGCGGCGGCACTGAACAGGAGTTTACAAACATAGAAAAGCTGGTAACATGGTTAAATCAAAATAACTGGTCATATATAACAAAAGACGATAATGAGAGACCCGATAATTGAACATAACAGACAGCTGAGTATTAAGGCCTGGGTCGAACAAGGTAAGCGAACATTAAATGAATCTTTTAAAAACACGCCGATTGCTGCAGCAGGTTCCGGTATTGGTTCAGGCGGTGTAGTAGTTGGCCCAGGGCCAGATCCAGGCCCTGGGCCAGAGCCTCCGCCAGTGCCTGTTAGTGCCAATCTTATATTGTCTGTAGATATAGATACTGATCCATATACATTTGGGTTTGAAATTACAACCAGTACAGAGAAGGGTTTAACAGTAGTAGTAGACTGGAATGGTGTTGATATAACTACAGACCAGGTTGCAGCAGGTTCAACAAAACACATAATTAGTTATAATTATACATCAGCTGATATATTTACACCTGTAATTGTGTTCAGTGATGTAAGTGCAGTTGAGGGTTTATTTTTTGATTGGCCTGTAGATAACAGCGGATCAGGTCGTATTAATAATATCCTTAATAGCGATCTTGTAAATTTAACAGCATTAACTGAACTAAGTTTTACAGAAAACAGTATTCCGGAGTTAAACTTATCAGGTCTTAATTTACAGACTATTACTGTAAACGACGATTCTGCGCTTGGGACACTTATTGTTGAATCTTCAATCATAGGTGAATTGTCTGTGACATCTTGCAACGGTTTAAATAACTTTTCGTGCGGAGGTTCAGAGTTTACTGATAATCTGGTGATATCAAACTGCAAGGCTTTATCTTTTTTAAGTCTTGCAAGCATTAATATATTAAGAGGTTTAGATATATCTGAAAATGCTAATTTAGATAAAGTTGAATTACCTTCTGGAAATAATTTAGCCGGTGAAGGAATTATTATAACTACATATCATTCACCAATAACATCAGAAGACGTCGATTCATTAATACAGAACATTTTAAACTCTGGCATTCTTACAGGATCTTTAGATTTAAGAGGTAGTGGCGCACCAGGCGAGAAAGGATTGGTGGATATAGTTAAATTAAATGAACCTCCGCGCGAATGGACAGTTTTATATACTGTCTAGTTTTCTGCAAATTTCTTTATTAATCTAAATTTTTATTGTATATTTGCATGTGTTTAATAAACATTTCTTTATTATTACATATATTAATTACAATAACCTGTACCCTTGAAAAACTCGTATTATTCAAACTATTGGTAATTTACCGATAGTCCCTGATAGATAAGCAGGCTAGCTCCTATATAAAGGGGTAAGAGAATAAGGAGCAAATGGCCAGGTTGCGGAATGTTTTGAAGCGACTTCAAAACTTGGAAAACGCTAGACAAGTAACTCACTAAGTGCATTTTGCGCAAATGCTTCTATATTGAGTAAAAATCTACCAGACGTGGTGTAGGTTCGAATCCTACTCTGGTCACAAATAAACATTTTTAATAAACTAGTATAATTTTAAAATAATTAACATGAAAAATAACAGTCTTTCGGCAACAGGCCTTTCGCTTTCACAAGCGCAATCTATTAGCAATCTTTGTTTTCAGAGAGCAAAGCAAATTGAATCAACTTTATCGATAGTTAATAACTGCACAAAGGAGTTGAAACTGAATGATGAAAATTATATTGAAACTGCCGGCAATAGAATGCCTTCTAATGTAATAGACCTATTAACTCAAAAATCAAGATTACATGCCTGTCAGGCTTTTCTAATGGATAACATCAAGGCAAAAGACTCTTTGTTAAAAGACTTGCAAAACAAGAAATTTGTAACTGATTTAAAACAACCAGCTGAACCTGAGTTAGATCGCTTCACTGAAGCACTATTGGTTGATGAACAATGGGGCTGGTCGCAGCTTTCTATTGGCGAATATAATGAATATCTTGAAGCTGAGGCTTTTGCATCACATATTGGCCAGTTCATCCATAGAAATGGTAAGCTAGATGAATTACGCAAAGAATTACCTGATATCAAGACACTTGAGTGGATTAATATTAAAGACGGTGAGAAGACACCTCTTAAAATTACAATCCACCATACTGCACAGGAATTGCTTGATTTACACGAAGAGCTTTCAGCTATGCATCGTCAATATGAGCAGCGTGTAAATTACTTCAAAGCCAAGGTTAAAAATATGGTAACAGAAGAAAATGCACGTATCTCAAAAGAAAATTCTATTAAAATGGCTGAGACAAATAGTGCGAATAATATTCGTATAAAAGAATTTGAAAATGCGTATAAGTCTTATCAGGCTGAATTTCTTAAATTAAAACAAGACTTTGAAGAAGCTCGTCAAGTTGAAATTAAAAATATTGCATCACTGAGAATCCAGGTCGATCCAAGATTTCAAGCTATGATTGACGTGTTTTTATCTAAATAAAATAAAGGTGGTCCAGAATTAAGCATAAGCCTATATTCTGTACTTTTGTACCAAGTGGTTTGGTTTTTATAATACAGGATATTAATATTCGCCGCTTCATGTGGCCTACAAAAACAAACCGCTTCCTCACAAAATCTAAAAACTGAGATAGAACTCAAAGTTAGACAGGTTATCCCGTTGTGGAAAAATTGGCTAACAAAAAGAGACTTGGTTTTTGACTTTGCCTTTGAAGTGAGGAAGGTCTTTGGCTTAGATTTTGTTTTAGACTTTATCTATATGCCAAATCATTTGGTAACTTTATAATAACGGGATTGGTGAATTGGTATACACGGCTTACTAAAGCGTAAGTTGACATGCGAACATGTCGTCTAGAGTTCGAGTCTCTGGATCCCGTCGAGTGAGTTCTTTGAAATAAAAATAAAAATAAATTAGAAAAAATGGAAACAATTTCAACATTCGTTTTAGGTGCTCTTAGTGGCCTGTTCCTTATAGGGATAATCTACGCTTTTATAGGAGTGCTTAAGATTACACAGTCAGTACATCTTTTAAAAGATGAAGTAAAAAAGCTTAATATCATAAGAGACGAAGACCATCGATTTTTCGACGAAAGATTTACCGTAATAATTAATGATGCAGAGAAGACAGCTTCTGAATTATTTGCCGATACTTGCAGGCTCAGGGATGAACTAGCAGAAGAGGTGAACAAGGCACATCAATATATTGACAGTCGCCTAGACAAAAGCATACAGACTATATCCAATCGCATGGATGCTCTGTTTGTAAAGAAAGACGTTCAACAACAACTTAACTCGTAAAAACAAAAGAACTCACTCAATTCAGGTCTGGATATTATCCAGACCTTTTTTATGATATATACCAAAACCTTCTATGAAAAACTTTAAAAACTTTTCAGATTTTATTTTCGAGAAATACGACAGTTCTATTGAATCTGGCCTTAAAAAGAAAAGTGAAGAAACTGGTGCGCCGCTTGGCATTTTACGTAAAGTATTTGACAGGGGTATGGCGGCTTGGAAAAGTGGTCACAAACCTGGTACTGGACAAGAACAATGGGCATACGCCAGAGTAAATTCATTTGTACTTGGGAAAAAAGGTACTTGGGGAGGTGCAGACAAGGATCTTGCTAAAGAGGCACGAGAAAAAGGTTTTAATCCCAAATCTAAATAATGAGTTTAGTTAAATCATATAGCGACTGGTTATCTGAAGAGTCAAAAGATCCCTATTTTAAGGGTCTTAGTAAGTCTACAATTAGTGCAAAAAAGGCACAGATGAAAAAACAGGCCAAAATGCCCGATGACGATCCTGCTGCTTATAAAGAATTGCCAGGTGACACTAAAGGCAAAAGCGCTCTTAAGCCTTCGCCCACTACCGGTAAGTATCAAGAAGTATATGGAAAAAAGAAAAATGAAAATAACGGCGATACACCTAAATTATAATAACGATAAATATACTAAATAAATTTAAACAATGGCATACGTAAACTCATATCATTCATTTGCAAATACAATTAATGAAGCTGCTAAATACACTGAAGATAATAGAATAGGCACGCTTGCATTATACGGCCTTTGTCTAAGAGACCAAATTCATATTTTCCACTGGCAAACAGAAATTGGCGATATGCACAAAGCCCTTGGTGATTTTTATGATGCCTTTCTTTTAAGCTTTGATAATTTAATGGAAAGTATAATGGGTAAATATGGCCGTTTTAAAGTTAGCACACTTGGCATGCCTGTTACATTTCTTGATTTAAACCAGGTTAACCCCGATGAATTTGCCCAAACCTATGTTCAGGTTTTTGAAAATTACAAAACTACTGTGTTCAATAACGACACAGAGATTATTAATATAATCGAAGAGATAATTGCATCTATACATAAATTGCAATACCTTCTTACAATGTCTTAATCTTAAACGACATTTCTGCAACCTGACAAGCCAAAAACTGCAACAATCTTTTAATTGTCAGAATCATTACTTATATTTACTCTATAGCATTTAACAGGGCCTATAACTCATAATCAACATTAATTGAGTTGGTTCCAAACATGCTCTCATATATTTAAAAATGAAACTATTATTAGAAAAAGGTCAACATCTTTGGTTTACAAGCGATACGCATTATAATCATAGCAATATTTGCAGATCAACTACCAAGTGGGAGAATGCAGAAGATGTAACACGTGACTTTAAGTCACTGGACCACATGAACTCTGTAATCGTTGAATCAATTAATGATGCTGTCGGTGAAAATGATATACTAATACATCTTGGTGATTGGTCATTTGGTGGTTTTGAAAAAATAAAAGAGTTTAGAAATAAGATCGTGTGTAAAAATATACATCTTGTCCTAGGCAACCACGATCATCATATTGAAAGAAATAAAGATGATGTACGCAGGCTTTTTTCATCCGTACAGCACTATATTAATCTTGATGTCAGAAGGCCGAGTTCTTATAAAAAGGGTGAAATGGACCAGTATAATTTTATACTAATGCATTTTCCAATTGCCAGCTGGGACGGTATGAACAATAACGCAGTACACTTACATGGCCATGTTCATTTACCTGCTGCTAAGAGAATAGCAGCAGGTAAAGCAATGGATGTCGGAGTAGACGGCAATTACATGAAACCTATATCACTAGATGAAGTATTATCTTTAATGAAAAATAGGCCTATTGTAAAGCTTGCACTGCCTCAAGACCATCATGAGAAAAAATTATAAATTTAGTATAAATGGTTATAGATAGCAAAAAACCCTCAATGACGCAAAACCGCTGTTACCTGCTGGGCGGTTTATCAGTAGGAACTTTAAAAGAAACAAAATGAGTTTAGATGTTTATTTAACACGAAAAAAATGGATTAGCTACGATGCTGGCAAAACATTAACAGAAGAAGAAGAAACTGTTTACGATGCAAACATTACCCATAACTTAGGTAAAATGGCACGTGAAGCAGGAATTTATGAAGCACTTTGGCGACCAGAAGAAATTGGCAAAACAAAGGCGAGTGAAATAGTTGAATTGCTTGAAAAAGGATTAGCTGATTTAAAAGCAAGACCTGAACATTTTGAAAAATTCAACTCGCCTAACGTATGGGGAATGTATGAACATTTTGTTCCTTTTGTCGAAAAGTATTTAGAAGCCTGTAAAGAATATCCTGATGCTATTATCGGAGTGTCAAGGTAGCCTTGCAGGTAACGATTGGGTGTATGAGAAGGTTTGCTTTGATGAATTTTCAAATTACCACTACTGCTGATAGCAAACTTTCTTATACACCTTGTTATACACAGTACGGTTTATTAAGGTAGAATGTTGATTTGAAACACGAATAAAAACTTTTTAAAAATGTGCGGTGGAAAATTTAATTCTGAATATTTATATATACAAATAAACTTTAATATGAAAAAGGAACTTAAACATTTGAAAACATTTGAACAGAACACAGATAAAAACTTGAATATATCTGGTGTTATACAACGGAATTTGTTATTATCAAAATCTGATATTGAATACTTACGAAGTGTCGGATTTACACAAGATAATTCAAAAAATTCTGGTCTTTATTATTATGAAGATGATAATAAAACTAAGGTAATTGTACCACAAGAAGATGGTACATATAAATTAGAATTTTATGAATGGTGTGATGATGGTGATGGTAATTATTACGAAGATTTTGATAAGGAATATAGTAAAAAAGGACAAACATTACAACAATTTATAGAAGATTGGATTTAATTATGTTGTATAACGGTTGCAAATATATGTAGGTTTTTTGTAACAAATGCTTAAAATTTACGTATAACTTAATAAAAACTTACATATATTTGTTGTTATGTGTATGTATTTTAATTTTTTGTGCGTGGGAAATATTAACTTAAAAATAGAAATAAAATGGAAAAATTTATTGAAGTAAACGGAAACTGGTTGTTTAGTGATGAACATTTTTTATTGACTGAACGAGGTTGGCTAAAGGCAAAAGAACTACAAAATGGTGATAAAGTTATTGGGGTGAAAGGAGAATCGACAATAAAAAATATTATAGAATGTGGAGAACGACCAGATGCACCGATTATTGGTGAAACAGGTGCGGTGGGAAATTAAAATATTACACATAACGTGTTTGCGCTTGGCGCAGTGGTGGACTTCGGAGTGAAAAACTTTCAAGTTACCACCAAAGCCGATGCAAGGCACGATGTTGAATTAACCACTAAACCCGCCATTGAGCCAAACGCATGTTAGGCGATGGCACGGTTAAATTAGTAGAAACTTAAAAACCTTGTGGTGTAAAGGCGAACCGCATATATAAAATGACAAATACACAAAAATTTGCAAAGCAAGAGTTGGATATTCTTGCAGCAACAGTTCCAGATGCGATTGTAACACCATTCGCTAAAGAAATCTTAGCTTTATGTGAAGCATTTGGTAAATCAGGACAAAGTGGTGGTTCAGCACCATACACAGCATCAGCCATTGCACAATCGGTAAAAAAATTGTGCTTACAAGAGCCTATTTGTGATGTAACAGGACACGATAATGAGTGGGTTGATGTTGCCGAGTGGATGGGTGAACCAATGTATCAAAATGCAAGATGTGGCGGATTGTTTAAATACCAAAACGGGAAATGTAGCTATAATGATGCTATTGTTTGGAAAGGAGAAGAAGAACACGACACATTCACAGGCAGAGTTTACATTGACGATAAGGATTTTGAACTGATTGGAAGTAGCCAATATGCAAGATTTCCATTTAAACCAAAAACATTTTATATTGACGTGGTTCGTGTTCCGATTACAAAAGATGATGCGGAAAAAAGAGGGATGCATTACATTGAGGATGGTTTTGGAGAATGTTACTACACGGTATTGAAAGACCCTAAACAACTTGAAAAGGTTTTTAAATACTATGACAAAAAGTAATTTAACGGGCAGGCACTATCGGATTAGCAGTTCGGTAGTGCTTTCGCCTAACGGTCGCAGGTATATTTAGTGCCTGATTAAATAGTAGAAACTTTCAAAATAGTAGAGAATATGAAAAATAAACAAATGTTAAAAACTGCGCAGAAACAGGCATTAAATATACCTGTTGTTATAGGTAGTGCTTTTGTTTCAATTTTTGATAGATTCGGGGTTACTTGTTACAATGAACACGACACTATTGACGATGCGATTAAATCATTAGAATACGGAAGTGATGAAGGTTTAATTATGGATATTGCTGTGATTGAAACAAAGACTAAACAAATGGTATGGTATCAAAAGTTTTTAGGTAAACATGAATGTAAAGCAAAGGTAGATATGTTTGTTCAGCATTACCTATAACGTCTGGCAATATATGTAGTTGCCATGTAGAAACTTAACAAATTAGTATAAACCTTAATGGGCAATTACATATATTGCTTGTTAGCAAACGTAATTATTATGGCAAAAAGTTTAGAAAAAGAACCAATGATTATACCAAACGAATATGATGGATTATGGTCGGCATATTATGTTGAAATTATATTCCACAACGGGAATAAATCACATCCAATTAAATTAGATGAAGGTGTTCGTGGGATAAACTGCAAATGTAAGGTAACTGTTGATGAGGATGGTTGGCTTTATGTTTGCTAACGGAAAAGTATTGGCGATGTTGCCAATTTGAAAAACAAATGTTCAAAATTTAAACAAAAGTTGATATGAAAATTGAAGTTAAAATAACCGATGAAGCTGGCAATTTTGCCAATACCGTGTTAGGTGCAGTTTATTTTTTCCCAAATTATATGATAGAACACATAATTGAACTATCACAAGAATATAAAGAAATTGTTTCATTATCAGATATTGAAAAGTTTAAAAGCATTGCAACCGCTTACGATGAAACTTATATTAGCCAATTGATTTCAAACTGCGTCAATTGGACAATGAAAAAAGATTGGGATGATAAATACTACCAAAAATTAAAAAGAGATGAAATTAAAACACTTGAAAGAGTAAAGTATCGGGTCAAACGTGGTCGCTAAATTGCACCTAACTATTATATATAAACAACTCTATGCAACTGACTGATTATTAATACTTTATAACATGAAAAAGACTGACTATTACAAAATCTGTGAACAAAAATTGAAGAACTTCAAACTGCAGCAGGCCATGAACCGCTTATGAGTGTTATCCCGACTAAGAATAGGTATCACCTGATTACTAGGCCTTTTAATATTAAACTATTAGAGCCATTGATGTACAGTGGGGCCGTTGTTCGATATTCACAAGGATAATCCAACTGTTCTTTATTTATAGGATTATTGCAAATTACTTTTTTATTTAAAACATTATATGTATATTTGAATTATGACAGACAATAAAATTAAAATTTATTTAGACGACGTTAGAACCCCGGTTGAAAAGAATTGGGTTGTCGTAAGAAGCTATGATGAGTTCATAGCCAAAGTAAATGAAATTGGTTTAGAAAATATCGATTTTATTTCATTAGACCATGATCTAGGCGACTCAGCAATGAAGGAATGGCATAAAAATGTGTATCACAACTATACATTAGACTACAACAGCATTACTGAGAAAACAGGCTATGATTGTGCTAAATGGTTGGTTGAACAGTGGATGGAAGGACAATCTGTTGTTGATGTGTACACCCATTCAGCAAATGCTATTGGCAGTGCAAACATCATGGGCTACATCAACAATTTCAGACACATAAATCACTTACCGCAAAATTGTGTTAGAGTACAAATAGAACACACGGTATAATAGTAAAACATGAACAGCACAATACATCTTATTTTTCAGGAAGCAAAAAACATGACAAGTTCACATTATGAAGACTATATTGCACTTAGTGCAATCGCTGCAGTCGTGGCAGTTGCGTTCTGGTTGAGTTTTAAAAATAATTCTAAATTAGAAACAGAATAAAAATGGAAAATTTAAACAGCGTGGCCTATGTAGCCAGAATTAATGAAATTAAACCCATTGAGGGCGCCGATAATATTGAACAGGCAGTTGTAGGAGGATGGAATTGTATTATCCAAAAAGGACAATATACTGAAGGCGGATTAGTTGTAGTAGCAACAACAGACGCAGTCATTCCGCAAAATCTTTCTGATAAGATGAATGTAACTAATTACTTGCGTAAAGGTCAACGAGTACGTACTGTAAAGTTAAGAGGTGTATATTCAGAGTGTTTGATTATTCCGTTGCTTTACATACTTAAGGGTAATATTGATACTTACACTGAAGGTAAGGATATGATGGAAGTAATGGGCATCTCTAAATATGAACCGCCTATTAAGCAGGTTCAATTAGCATCAGGTAAAAAGATTAAATATCAATCAAATCCTAACTTCCATGTCTACTATAAGTTTCCAAACATTAAAAATGTTCCTGGAATATTCACTGAAAAGGATAACGTACAGATTACTCTCAAACTCCATGGAACCAATGCCCGTTATGGAATTGTAAAGAAGACTAAACTATCTTTAATAGATAAAGTCAAAAAGTTTTTTCGACTTGCAGATAAGTGGATTGATTATGAATTTGTGGTAGGTTCCCATAATGTTGAAAAAGGTTCTGATTCACAAGGATACTATGACACCAACGTCTGGTATGATATCGCTGATAAATACAAGCTAAAAGAAAAACTTTGGCATTATGTTAAGGTAAGAGCAAGTGTTGATAAAATAGAGGCAGGTGTGGTTATATACGGAGAGATATATGGTCCAGGCATACAGAAAAACTACGACTATGGTTTAAAAGAGTTGGAGTTTGCTGTGTTTGATGTTACCTGGAATAATGAGTATGAGAACGCAATTCGCACTGAGCATGTTGTTAAAAATGCTTTAATGCTTCCTCATGTTCCTGTTTTGTATACTGGCTGTTGGTCTCAAGGGGTACAAGACAAGTATGTGTTTAATAACGTAATTGAAGGCACTAAAGTACCACATGAAGGAATTGTAATTAAGCACGTAAGTGGTAAAAGACAAAATATAGCCAAGGCCATCAATCCGGATTACTTAATTTATGGAGAAAAGCACGATGTAGGTGATAGTCATTAATATATACACAATAAACAGTGTCACGTCTACTAAAATCTAAGAAGTGTAAATGATTTGGAAATAAAATAAAATTCATGAATTGGTTAATAATTATGACATAGTAACATTTGAAATTGCAGAAAGGTTAAATAAGTTAGGCTATTTGCAACATAATGGGTATTATTATAACATTTATAATAAAATGGCTTTTACCACATCTTATCATACCCATTCCGAGGCCATTTTTGCGCCTGGTGTCAAGGAAGTCGCTGAATGGCTAAAGATTATGTTTAAAGCAAATGTTGAACCCAGTAATGATTCAATCGCCGAATTTTTAAAAACTATAAAATCGTAAACTGCAAATTACTTTCAAAGCTTACATATATTTTGTATATTTACATTGTAACATTAATATATAAAAATGGCATATAGCAGATGGTCGAATAGCAGATGGTATACATTTTGGGCGAGTGGCGAATCATTAAAGTATAAAATTCCATTACAGGTTATAAAAGATAATCAGGTCTTTGAAATTTGTGATATTCCAGGCTATAGTATAACATACGCCCAGATTAAACAAGAAGGTATGTTTAATATACTAATGGGTGTTAAAAATTTTTACGGCGAACAACATTCAGTTCCTATTTTAACAAAAACAGATTGTGGCGAATTCATTTATGAAGAAACCGTTATAGACCAGGATGCTATCTCTTTTAAAGAATTACATGAACTAAGAACATATATCGAGAGGTTTATAGAAGACGTTGATGAATACTTTAAACCCCATAACTTCTTTGTATACGAGTGGTATTATCCTATAAGAAACACTGTATGTAATTTCTTTTTAAATTTTAAAAATAAAGTATTTTAAACATTCTAAAATATGTAAATATAATAAATATGAGAATAACATTAATAAGCGATACACACAACAAGCATAAGCAAATAACACAGTACCTACAAGGCGGCGATGTTCTCATCCATGCAGGAGATATCTCTAGCATGGGTTATGAACATGAAATCATAGAGTTTTGTAAGTGGTTTAATGGTCTCAATAATTACACTCATAAAATATTTATTGCAGGTAATCATGATTGGGGATTTCAACACAATCCTATAAAAATAAAAGAGATATTAGATTTTTATACTAACATAACTTATTTACAAGATGACTTTGTTATTATTGGTGAAGATGCACAAAATATAGTTAAGATATATGGCAGCCCTTGGCAACCAAGATTCCATGATTGGGCTTTTAATGCTGACCCGGGACAAGACATTCAACAGCACTGGAATAAGATACCGAATGATACGGACATTCTTATAACTCACGGACCTGCATACGGTTATTTAGATACTGTAATAGGTAGAGGTCATGATAACTTAGGTTGCAAAGACCTTGTTAACAAAATTGTTGAGATAAAACCTAAAATCCATGCCTGTGGCCATATTCACACAGGTTACGGCCATAAGGTAAGCACAGACGGTGCTGTAAACTTTTTCAATGCTGCTGTATTGAATGAACAGTATGTTTATGCACAAAAGCCAATTACGTTTGATTGGAATAAAGCAACTAATGAAATTGAATTTTTAAACACATAATATTATGCCAACATTTTACCAAAACGATTTCGATATTGAAGTTGATGATTTTTTAAATAACTGTGACAATGAAGAAATAAATGAAATTATTTCCTATCTACGAGAAAATGACTATTTAACAAATGGTTTAAACAGTTATATTGCCTCTATTGACGATAGCGGATTAAACCTACTTGAACACGAGTGGAATACACTTATTTCATTTATTTCAGACAGTAGATTAAGTATATCAAATGAAGACGAAGACATTATAAGAACCATTGCTAAAAAATATGGCTACTATCAATGAAGTCAAAGATACATGTCAATCAACATCATATAAGGTCGAATAAGACTTACGGTACTGATCTGCCTGTTTTAACAATTAAAAGAGGCAAATCTAACACATACTGTAATGAAGTTGAAATATTAGGTCCAAGTAAAATAGTTTACTGCGGAAGTGGTTGTGATGCTAAACCGCTTCTTAGCTGCGGTGCAAGAGTTATAATAGAAACAGAAAATGAAATCAAAATCATTAGATAAAAAAATAAACTTCTTCGAGTATATTCGCTTGCGGTGGAAGTTTGATGGTCAATATTTACATAAGGAATTTACTAGAGGTGTAAAAAATCTTTGGAAATGGTTTCCTGTTATTTGGAAAGACAGAGACTGGGACGATTATTTTATTTGGCAAATAATGATTTTTAAGCTTAAAAATCAAGCCAAATACATTGGCTGCAGGGATATCCACACTCGAGCAAAAAGAGATGCACAGATTATGATGACATGTGCGCGTTTAATGAAAAAGGTGAAAGAAGAATATTATCAAATGGAATACATGGATTATTGTGAAAATGACTTTGGCTTTGTTCCAGCCGAAACCCCGGGCTATAGTGAATTAAAAATCACTCCCATATCTGAAAATTTTGATGAGTATTTTACTAAAAGAAAAACAGCTTATCGCCATGTTATGAAAAACGGCGGCATCTTTGGTAATGATGATAAACAAAACATTGCAATGAGCATGTGCCGATATCAACATGAGAAAGCTCGAAAGATTTTATTTACACTTATGGAACGTAATATAGAATGCTGGTGGGATTAATAAAATAAAAATGAAAAATATAATTAAAAAAGTACTTGGACCTAATAGTCGTATGATATCCGGATCTAAGTCAGGTTATAGGAAACAGTTTCCAAAAAACGTGCCAGTCTTTAACGCAAACCTTTGTACGACTGAAGGTAAATTCTGGTATGGTGATATTGACTTAACGACAGACAAAAACAAGCTAGTCTTTCTGGCAAAAGAGCTCGACAAAGACGTTTATGTTTTATATGAAATGGATGCCAGATTTGAAAATGAGAAAAAGCCCAAGTTGGATAGGGCCATCATGATATTTAAAAAAGATGGAACATTTCAATTGAGAGAAGATATGATAACTTATATCAAAATAACAAAACAGGGTGAAATTAAACTTAAAAAATAATATATCTATGATAAATTTTCTAAAAAAATTTAACCAGTATTTCGAAATCAAATTTGGCTGGTTTTTTATAAACGGCAACATGCAACAGAAATGGATAGATTATCTAAATAAAAAATATGCTGTAAAAAAATAAAATCTTAGCAAATCTGTTAAACAAACATATATCATTCACTATAACATTTATAATAATTAAATTCATAAATTATGAAAAACAATCAATCAAATCGCCCTTCAAGCTACAACAAGATTAGCTTAATGGCAAAAATTGCCAGTATTAATTCCCGCAGAAGGACAGGAGACGTAACACGCGTATCTGAACGTACTGGTTATTCAACTGCCCACGTAAGCGGTGTATTAAATGGCCACTATGTAAATGAGCAAATCATTAACTCTGCCTATGACATGACACGTGGTCGTATTCAAAACCATAACTACGTAGCTTAATTGTTGCCGTAAGTTAAAACTCAGGCCTGGCATGTGCCAGGCCTTTTTTTTGAATATGCTAAATTTAATTATAAAACAACATATAAAAATAAAAACATGTATCAAATAATCAAGAAAGATAGAAAAACTCTTAAGAGTAGATTTCTAATCGACCAGTCTAATGAAGTAATTGAATTTGAAAACAGAGACGAGGCTTCTAAATTTTGTGATATTTTAAATGTAAATTCAACTGGCCATATTTACTTAGTAAAAAGCATCTATGAATCTTCAACAGGTGATAAAGTAACTGAAGAACTGGACCATGTAAATACTTTACTTAAAAAGGCGCAAAGACATGGACTAGAAGCAGAGTGTGTAGTTTTTGCACTTAAGTATATGCAAGAGAATCCGGCATTATCAATCAATCAGGCCATGTCCTATGGTTTTAATGAATGGGTAAAATGAACATATTGATTTTCTTAGCAGGCGTCTTTGTGGCAAACATGTATAACAAGAAAAAAGCCAGGGAACTACAGTCAGAAATACAAGTACTTGAAGATAAAATAAAAAAGAAAGATCTTCAAAATTATAAAAATGCAACTGAAAGTCTTGGCAAAATGATGGACGAAAATCTTAACTAGATTAAGATATTGTGTAAAGTGATATATAATAAAAAACTTTACGACATGAGCTATACAAGGGAACAAATTGAAAGGGCTGTAAAATCAAAAGGTTATGTTTGGTTTGAAGATGCTGTCAATAAAGGTTTTGATGTTAATATAGTTGGTATTAGAAATTCATCAACTGGAAATAAAGTAACAAATGTATTTGATGACTGGTTAACATTATCTTATAAAGAAAATGGGGTATGGCAGTTTTATATATGGTCTGCTACTACTGATCCTGGCAAAAAAAGTATGTTAGAATGGAAGCAAATGGGCATCACTGGTGGTTGTTCAAGATTGATTGCAAATCAATATAGAGGATCGCATTGTATAGGTTTACACCAAGGTAGATACGAAGCCCTTAGACAACAAAGGAATGTAAAAGTCTATCGTGACGCTAACATGGACCTTTCGTATGATGAAAAATTAGTAACAGAAGGTTTATATGGTATTAATATTCATAAAGCAGGTCAAGATTCTACTTGGGTAGAAAACTGGAGTGCTGGATGCCAGGTATTTAAAAGAGTAAAAGATTTTGATGAATTTATGAAGATATGTAAAAAATCTTCTAAGATACATGGCAATTCATTTACTTATACTCTAATAGAATCTAAAGATATCACATAATATAGTAGATTAATAGTGACAAAAAGACGAATAATGAAATTAAATAAATATATCAAACAATATGCCGACTTTCTTAATGAGTCTGCCGGGTCAATTGATGTCAATGGCAGTCAAGTCGATTGTTATGCAACAGATTGGGACAAAGGCAACCTAGCATATCTTTCAATAGTTAATAGAAGCGCTGAAGGCTGGATTTTAAATAAAATAGGTATTTTCCACGGTCTTGATAAAGATGAAATGATTAAATATAATAACGAAATACAGGCTCTAATGCTTGACTCTTCTACAAGGCGAGATGATTATAAATACTTCATTTGCAAAAACGAGACAGACAAGGAAATGTTTAATACATTGCGCTGGAAAGACCTGGTTAATCAAGATGCTACTGGCGCTATATTGAAACCTAATTCATCGACTTCCATAGAAGATTTTAAAAATATAATTGAAACACATTTTCCATTTGTATATTTTACCAATTCAGGCGGCACGCCGCATAGCATTGACTCATTTAAAGATAATGAATAATGTCATTTAACAAAAGATATATTAACTCAGCTTCTATAAAGAAGCTATACAAAGAACAGGGCGCAGAATTTGTGTATAATTACATCAAAAATCCTGACAGTATAATATCTGATAATAGCACCCTTTTTAGAAAATGTTACAATGCAGTAAATGATAGAGACTTGGATAAATTGAAAAAAATTCTTGAACAAATAGAACTTAATTGATATATAAATTGCAATGCTACTTGTAGGTTGCACAGTAACAGATTAAAACAAATTGTTAAAAAAACGTAAAGCTATGAGAAATTTACTATTACTAAACCAGCGCGACCAATTTTTAAATTCATTTGATCGCCTATTTGACGAAATGATTGCACACCAGTTTCCAGCACTTTCAAAAGAGATCGGTGTATCTTTCTTTGAAAAACAAAGTTATCCAAAGGTCGATGCCATTGACGCAGGGTCAGAAGCCATAATTGAGGCTGAATTACCTGGTATGACAAAAGATGAGATTAAAATTAAAGTCAACGACGACATCTTGACAATAAGCGGCGAAAAGCGAAAAGTAGCCGAAGACAATCAAACTTATATTAAACGAGAACTTAAACGTTCATCTTTTTCTAGATCTTTTAGATTCAGCGAAGAGTTTGACCTGAACAAAGTCGAAGCTGAATTTAAAGACGGCATTCTTAAACTCGTGGTCAAGAAAAAGAACTACGAGGAAAAGAAAGAAATAGAAGTTATAATAAAATAAAAATACAAAGATCTGTTACTGAAAGGAGGCCGCCAGCCTCCTTTTTTATTGCTTAAATATATACAACATGAAACTAGTCGTTGAGTCATACGAATTATTTGAGAAAATGTTAAAAGGCAGCTCTGAACAGGATCCTAATCTTGAAGATATCAGGCATTTTAAGGGAAGTCTTTTACAATTCAAACAATATTGGGATAAAAAAGCTGGTACGCCGGCTCATAGAAAAGTTGACTATGAATATCCCGTAAAACGTACGTCTCACGACAAGTCGCTTCCATACCAAGATTTCGCTGACGGTGAAAGTGCATTGGTAAAAAGAAATATGGAGACCAGGGGAAAGTTAAAAGGTAGCGACAAATAAAATAAATACATGGAACCAGGTAGTAGTGATAATCAAACTAAGAAACAAGAATATAGAAATAGACAAAACCGATTTGTATCTAATGCTAGCGATGTTCTACAATCCATTTGGGTTCGATATAATATTTGCAGCAGTACTAAAAATGACGGGCTCTTTTCTAATAACAGATCTTGTCTTTTATTCCATTTCAATATTCTTCTTTATTTTATATTACATCAGTCGAAAAAAATCTGAAACAAATGAACGGCCACAGTATAGTAACGAAGAAACCACTGGGTAAAATCAAGCTAACTTCTGACCACATTTCATTAAGCGGTAATAAGTATAAAGAGGGCCAGATATTTGAATATTACGCTATTTTTGTAAAATCTGAATGTGGCTCTTGTGGTAAACAGGGGTACAAAAAGACATATAAAATAAAAGGCGGTAATATACCTTTTGAAAAAGCCATTATAATATGAAAATTCTAAACTATACGCAATTTCTTAAAGAGGATAATCCCATTCTTTTTACAGGGCAGTCTGGCGTCGGAAATACTAGCTCACGTGAAAATATTTTTGTACCAGGGCAAACATCTGTAATTAAGAGAAAGGGTAAAAAGGTAAAGACACCTAGCAGTGCCGTTACTCAACCCCCAATGAGTAATCCTCAATCTTACGTAAACCGTTTACTTCAATAGAGTATAATCAAAAATAGAATAATGGAATTTCATAAAACTTCAATGGGCAAAAAATTCTATGATATAGATTTGCCTAAATTAATACAGTCTATAAATAGACTTTCTGATGCACTTGAAAAGAGTAATGCACTCAGGGAAAAAGACATCAAGGAAAATAAAATAGCTGCAAGCAAAAAACTAAAGGCTCAGATTGCTGAATCTAAACCAAACTCTTAATGAATTACTATGAAACACTTGGCGTTGAAAAAGGTGCAAGTGCAGACGATATAAAAAAGGCCTATCGTAAACTGGCCATGCAATACCATCCTGATACTAATCAAGGAGATGCATCTGCTGAAGAAAAATTCAAAAACATAGCTGAAGCCTATGAGGTTTTAAGTAACCCAGAAAAGAAGGCCCGATATGACGGAGGTTGCCGGTCTAATTTTTACGACAATTTACAAGATTTTAATTTTTCATTTGATTTTACAAATGGCTCCTGGTCTGACCAGTTTGACCAGGCGTTTGGTAATACTAAAAAGGGACCCGATATTGTATTACAAATGATGATTACAATGAAAGAATCTTATACAGGCACTGTTAAAGAGATACAGATCGAAAATAAACGATATAAAATTTCAATTAAAAGAGGTGTTACAGACGGTCAGAAACTTAGAATCAAGGGACTTGGCAGACCACATCCCTTTATACAGAATGCTGAAAGGGGTGACTTATTGATATTTGTTTCCATTTTAAATGACGAAAATTTTATAAGAAGAGGTGTGGATCTTTATACATCGGCCAATGTACATGTCTATAAATTAATTGCAGGCGGTAAGATAAACATACCAACACCAGAAGGCGACCTTGTTTATAATTTAGAACCTGGGCATGGTAATAAAACCATTTGTTTGAACGGATGTGGTATGCCGTATTATGATTCAGATAAAAAAGGAAATCTGTTTATTAAAATAAATACTATGTTTCCTGCGCAGTATACTGGGCAAGAGCTTGAAATTATTTCTAAACTCTCAGAATACATCAAAGATTTATAATTCACTAATCTATCGACAGTTATAATTTGATATATAAATTATAGGTATGGAAAATTATTATAATCAATATGGGGATTTAGATAAATTCATTTTAAAAATGATTCAGGATGACCAACATCATACAAATGAAGTATGCTATATGCTACTTAATTTATACAAAGATGAAATTATTTTAGAAAATCTTATATCAAAATCCGAAAAAAATAAAATACTTCAATGCCTTATAGATTATTATGAGGGAATAAAAGAGTATGAAAAAAGTTCATTTATATTAAGTATATTTAATCAAATCAATATATGTTAGAATTATTACAATTTACATTAAGCAGCCCAACTAATTTCTTGGGTTCAATAATTATTATTACTACAGTAGGTATAAATATTGCTGCCATAGTTAAGTCTTTCAGGCTTTTTGAAATTAATAAAATAGAAATACCCGAAAATGAACAAAGAGATTTTATACAAGAAATAAAAGAATACTTTTCTCAAAAAACAGCATCAGACACAAAATAAAGAGTTAAACGCATGTTAAAAAATAACTTAAAATGGAAAAGAAGGGTAATTTTAATGCAATTGTTAGAAAATCGTATGATTGTGCGGTCAATTCTGACATAAACGACATTTTCATAATATATGAAGAATCTAATGAAATAGTTGAAATACCATATAATATGAAATCAAGAATTAAAGTTATTGATAAACTAATTAAGTTCTTTGAAGATATCGAAGAATATGAAAAGTGCCAAGAACTTTTAAAAATTAAACAAAACGCGAATTAAATTGACAAACAAGAATAAACCTAAATTAAATAAGGCTAAACCTAAACCTAAATCAAATAAGCCTGAAATAACAAAAGAAAATCTTTCTCGAGTTAGTCTTAAGCCCAGGCAACAGGAGTACAAAAATATAATCATGTCAAACAAAATTACATTTTGCCATGGTCCTGCCGGTACTTCAAAAACATTTACAACAATCTTTTCAGCGCTTGAATTATTAGCCGAACAGAAGATTAGTCAAATCATTTTAACTAAACCCATACAGGAGTCAGGAGAAAAACTTGGCTTTTTACCAGGTGATGTAGAAGAGAAGATAAAGCCTTTCATGGAAAGTTATGTAGATAATCTTACTCAAATCCTTGGACAAAATCTTACAAGCTGGTTATTAACAACAGGCATAATTAAATACGAACCACTTGCTTATATGAGAGGTAGAACTTTCCACGACTGTATTATGATATTAGACGAAGCACAGAATGCTGACTTCAGACAATTAATGCTTTTTGTGTCCAGAATGGGTAAAGGCGGAAAAATGGTAGTTTCAGGTGACGTAAGTCAATATGATATTGAGAAAAATAAGGTTGCATTACCTAGTTTTGTAAAAATGCTTGAGGGTATTGATGGCATTGGGCACTTTGTTTTTGAGAAGACAGATATTATGCGCGATAAGATTATTATAGAAATTACCGACAGGTATGAAAAATGGAAATCAGAAAACCATAAGCTATAAAAACTTTTATGCCTGTTTAGATATAATTCATATCTAAAAATGATATGGCTAAATTTACCGACGAACAACTCGCATTTATTAAACATACCGGTCCTGAATCCGTTATATTAACTGCAACTGCAGGCTCAGGTAAAACAGCATCTGCAACAGGTAGACTACTATGGTTACTTGAACAGGGTGTTAAACCTGGCAAAATTATTTTCTTCAGTTTTACAAATGACGCAGTAGATGAATTAAGAAATCGTATTAAGGACGATAAAATTCATATAACGACGATTCACAGTTTCTGTCTTTCTGCTCTTGCAAAATGTAAGAAATTCAAATCTATTGCCGACTTCCGCCATTTTATTAATTGGTATAAAAAGAAATCTAATCCTGGGCCAAAGGCCAGATTCGATGAAAAGCTGGCATATAAGCGTAGAGTAGAGAAGCTTGAAGACGATCCTGAATATTATGCATCACAAATCTCAAAGTACAAGATGCTGCAGTTAGATAACGTTAAGTCAAGGTTGCCGGATTATTACATCGACTATTGTAAGTTTCTAAAATCTACAAACAGCCGAGATTTTGTCGACATGTTAACTGAAACTCTTAAACTAACTGACAGTAATATGTGGGATGATAATTTCTTTAAGAAGTATGACTATGTATTTGTTGATGAATATCAGGACACTTCTGCACTTCAAATGAAGATATTACTTAAACTTAGAGCTCGTGTATATCATTTAATAGGCGACAGAAATCAAAGTATCTACGGTTTTTCAGGTTCTAATTGCTATATGATTGAAAAGCTTTTAAAGCAGGACAAACCTGTAGCTGAATATTCATTATCTAAAAATTTCAGGTCTGACCTTTCAATTGTCGAAAATTCAAATAAATATAGCTCACTGTTTGCAATTGCTGAAAGTAATAAACAGGGTAAAGTTGAATTGGGCTTGATAGATGAATACGATGTGATTAAAATGATAAAACAAGGTAATGATGTTGTGTTGCTTGCAAGAACCAATCAGGTTATCAGGCAGTTAGAGGAAAAGTTCTTATTTAAAAAAATACCTATTAGATATTTGAATATTTTCTCCAAGGATGAAATAGAAATAATTAGAAAGCGTACAGGTGTTACACCTCAGCTTAATAGCAAACTGAAACGCATTCTACCTAATTTTGGTAAACCAAGTGAACTATTAACTTTTCTAGATGAAAATTCAACCAGCGGAAGTTTTATAACAACCATTCACAAGAGCAAGGGTCGTGAATTTCCAAGATGTGTAGTAGTAAATTGCCTTTCTCCTGAAATCATTGAATATAATTCACTGGATCTTGACAAGAAAGAATTGAAAGCAATCTCATTTGATCCAGCTGACATAGACGACGAAGAGGCAAAAAACGTGCACTATGTTGCAGTAACCAGACCCAAGAATGAACTTTATTTTATGATATACAATGAAAACCTTGACTAAATTAAAACCATATTTCAATGACTGTTATTAACGCATCTGAAAACTTAAAAACAATAATAAATTTTATAAATAATGAAAAAAGCAAATAAAAGCCCACTATCATTAATGCCTTTAAAATCTTTTTTTCGCGATTGCGTTGAAGTCGGCATTGATGAAGTGGGTCGATGACGTGGGTGCTTTTCAGGTCCCGTCGTCGCAGCTGCAGTTATATTACCAAAAGATTTTGAACACCCTCTGGTAAAAGATTCTAAAAAGCTTTCTGAAAAGCAAAGACTTGAGGCCTGTGAAATAATTAAAGCCAATGCACTTGCATATAGCATAGCATATAGTACAGTAGAGGAAATTGACAGTATAAATATTTTACAAGCCACTTTTCAGGCCATGTGGCGGGCACTTGATGGTTTGCAAATTAAACCTGAACACATCTTAGTCGACGGCGATAAATTTAAAAGCTATCGTGGTATACCTCATACATGTGTTGTAAAAGGTGATGCAACTTATTATTCAATTGCCGCTGCATCGATTTTAGCAAAAGTTGAACGCGATTGTTATATGACTCGACTATCAAAGGAATATCCGCTGTATGGTTGGGATAAAAATAAAGGATATGGTACTCTTGAACACAGAAAGGCCTTGCTTGAACATGGCCCAGCACCCTATCACAGAAAGACTTTTATTAGCAATTATGTGCAAAATACACACTCACATCTTTTCTAATTATAATAAAAATAAACTAATATGAAATACATTAAAACATTTGAGGGCTTTATAAATGAAGGCTACTTATTTGAAAATTACGACACTGTTTCTATTATAAAAGAAGGAATTAAAATTAACTATTCAAGGGTTATAAATTAAAAATATTTAATTTCTAAAAAGCTGCAAATTATTTTTAGTTATCAAATATATTTGTTATTTTTACACTATGAAATGTATTAAATGTAAAAATAGCATACCTGAGCGTAGAGCTAACCTTGGTTATAAAGAGTGCATCAACTGCAGCACTACAGAGTCATATAGTTGTATAGATGTTGTATATCATAAGACTGGCAATACCCTTGAAATAGTAGATAAAGAAACGGCAGCTCGTATTAATAAACTTGCACACCGAAGCGGATTTGGTGTCATGCGAGGTATTATTGGTTCAAAATCAAGAGGTTCAGAATTTTCACTTTCTGTACCTAAATTTGAAGAACCCATAATTGAAACCCAAGAAAATTTTAATATAGTAGGAGAGTCTGCAACAAATATACTTGATGAACAAGGTATTGAACATGCAATAAAGTATATAACAAGCGCCTATTCTTTAAGAACTATTAGTTTATCACAGATGAATAAGTTATACTCAATACTACATAAACTGAATTCAGACATTAAAAAACCTCCAGTTAAATTATCACACAATCCTTACGCCAGGTCTGAACCCAGGTTTGAAAAATCTGAAGTATCAGATGACGTAAATTGGGTATTTCGTAATTGGAAAAAATAGAAAGTCTGCAACATACTTTCATTATTAAAAAATATTTTGTAGATTTACAATATAACAATTACAATAAGATGATACAAGAATTAAAGACACTCCAGCAAATTTCACAATGTGAAGGAAAAGGCTCACAGGATAAAATGCAGGCCATATTAAAAAGCAATTTAACACCTGAAATGGAATTTATGCTAGATGTTGCATATAACCCATTTATTACAACTAAATTAAATAAGTTGACTGTGCCTGATTCAGGTGAAGGTGAACCTACATTCGCTGAATTTAAAAAACTAATCGATATTTTAAGAAAGACAAAGGCTGCAAATAACGATCTGCGTAAAGATGCAGGTGAATTTATTGCAAAATTCCCGTCTGAATTACGTCAGACAATGTTGGATATAATTACCAAAAATTTGAATATAGGCATACAGGCCAAGTCTATCAATAAAGCAGCAGGACGTGAGTTGATACCCAATCCCAGTTTAATGCTTTCTGAAGACGATGTCGAGCTAATTGAAACCTGGGATAAAATTTACTGCGAGCATAAATATGACGGTGTTCGTATTATTGCAATTTATAAAGGTGGTGAATTTCAATATTTTACCAGAAATTTCAATCAAATATCTACTGAATATATGAAGTATGTAGATAATGAATTGCATCGCATTATTGACGCGCATCCGTCATTCGATTTTGAAGGCTGGTTCTTTGACGGAGAACTAACAGACCATGATCGCAAGTCAGTTTCAGGTAAATTGAACCGCATGCTTAAAGGCAAAGTTGACAGTGAAATTTCCAAAGAATTTATGTTTAATATATTTGACATAGAACATGAAAACGTCTTAAGAGCCGGAAAAGGTGTTGTAAAATATTTACAAAGACGAGAAATGTTAGAGCACTTTATAATCGATGGTGTTAAGCATATTTGCATTTCTGAACGTTGGGAATTTGATAATGTTTCTGAAATGATGAAACGCTTCAATAGCATATTGAACGATGGTGGCGAAGGAGTAATTTGTAAAAACAACGGTGTCTATGAATGTAAGCGCAGCAGGAATTGGATTAAACTTAAAGAAGTTAATGACTGTGACCTTGTTGTAACAGGCTGGATCCCAGGCGAAGGTCGCAGAACAGGTTTTATAGGAGGCCTTGTATGTGAAGATAAAACCAGGACCTTACAAGTAGGCGTTGGTTCAGGTTTTAGTGATGGTGATTTACAAATGTTTAATGATATGATTGCATCAGGTGAGCTTATGGGCAAGATTATAACAGTGCAATATAATATGCGTATTCAAGATAAGTATGGCAATCATAGTCTATTCTTGCCTAGATTTATTGACGTAAGAAGTGATAAAATGGTCGCTGACGATATAGAAAATATAAAATAAAATGTTCGATCCCAAACACCTTTCTGAATTTATAAAACACGTAAAAGATATTCTCGAAAAACAAGATGTGTATACAGTTGCTTCTAAATTAAACGAGGCTGAACTTGTTGAATTATCAAAACATTTTACAATAAGTAAAACAGAAAATTTTTTACATTTACCCAAATATACTTTTACTAAAAATGCCGGAATTAGCAGAGATTAAAATAATGGCCGAGTATATTAATTCTACTTGTGCAAATGAAGACTTTACTAGCATTTCTGTATCATCTGAAGTTGTAAATAGATTAGGTATTGTTCAACCAAGTGAATTGCAAGTATTTAGTATTACTGCTGAAGCCAGAGGCAAAGAACTAATACTGAATCTGTTGTCAGGTCAGAATAAGTATCGCCTTTCATGTGCAATGGGTATGTCAGGGCATTGGACCATATCCGATCGTGACAATCCGCCTAAACATACTCATCTAAAATTCAATGCTATTAGTAAGCGATCTCTTTGTTTAGTTGATGCCAGGCGTTTTGCAAAATGGAAGTGGACTAAATCTTGGAATAATAAAAGAGGTCCTTGTCCATTGTCAGATTTTGACAATTTTAGAAATCATATAAACATAAACGCACATAAGCGCGCTTTTACTAAACCTATTTATGAGGTTTTAATGAATCAGTCATATTTCAATGGTATAGGTAACTACTTAAGAGCTGAAATATTATATAGACTGGATATTAATCCATTTCAGTCGGCATGGAATGTAATTGTTAAACTAGATAAAGGTGAAGAGTTGCTTAGATTATGCCATGATGTATGCCAGGAAGCTTATCTTGTAGGCGGTGGCGAACTAAAAGATTGGCATAATCCTTTTAAAACCGGATACGGCAGAGGGCGTATAAATGAAAAAATGAATAAACTTGCAGACACGTCTTTCAGAGAATGGTTACAGTGTTATGGCAAAATGTTATCGATTGACGACAACAAAAGTCGCAGGTTTTGGTATAATGAGAAATGGGCCTATTACGCTAATATATAAATTATGAAAAAATTTAGCAAACTGCTTGAAAAGCAAAAATCTGAAATTATCGAGTTCGATAAAAAGAACATAGAAAAACTACTTAAAGAACACGGTGAAATCGATGTTATAGTAAGAGGCGGTCAGCGATATTTTATTGCACCTCACATGCATAAAGATGGTAAACTTGAAGAACAAGGAGCTGGTCTTTCTGTATTAAATAAAGATGGTGACAAGATACAAATTAATTTTTATGATATAGTAGGTGTTGAATTTTAATACACAGCAAATGCCTAGAATAAATATTAACTCAGTATACATGAATGTTGCGGTTGAAATAGCCGAATTATCTTATGCACAAAGAAAAAAAGTAGGATGTGTCATAGTAAAAGATGCTTCTATTATTAGCATGGGATATAATGGAACACCCGCTGGGTTTGATAATAAATGCGAGACAATTGAAAATGGTGAATTGGTTACCAGGCCCGAAGTCTTGCATGCTGAATCAAATGCCATAGCAAAGGTTGCCAAGTCACCTAACTGTTCAGATGACGCAGATCTTTATGTTACACTTTCCCCATGTTTTGAATGTTCTAAATTAATCATACAGTCAGGTATAAAAAGAGTTTTTTACAGAGAACTATATAGAATAAATGACGGTATCAAACTTTTAGAAAAAGCTGGCATACAATGCATGCAATGCTAAATATATAGTAAAAACGACTATATATTAATGATAATTGAGTCAACCAGTCTTAAGACGGTAATTGATCTTTTAGAATCACTTAGAAAAAATTCACTTAGTGCAACTAGCATACGTCTCAGTTACACTAATTATGGTGGGTTAAAAAAATACGTGACGTTTAATAGTCTTGATGAACTCAAGGCTCTTTATACCAAAGACTATAATACTTTAGTCAACTCCAGAAGAAGTCCATTTACCGAAGATCCTGCACTAGCTGCAAGCAATGACTTTATCACAACAGTAGGTGATTTAATACTCATTAGTAACATTGCTGAAAATGAATTTAATTTTTTCAAAGAGACATTTTGTACAGTAGGAAGTCTTGTTACTCTTGAAAGTTTTAATTTACAAAGCTACCTAAAAGAATATAATTTCTCTTTTATAGTTAAGGACGTTACAAGCAATATTAAGATATTAGAAAATTCTAAATTTGACCTGAGAAGGCAAAGTGAAATTAAAACAGTTCTTGATAGATTTAAGAGTAGCGTTACTGACTACATAAAAATATACAATGAAATTTATATAAAACTTAAATATCTTTTTATACAAGGTAGTAATGTTGATATATGCTATGCAGAGATAGGATATTTTAAATTTACATTTGAATTATATAAACTATTCTTTTTTATAAATAAAAGAGGTTTAAATGCCGGAATCACAAATGATGTATTTAACAAAACGTATCTAAGAACACAAAATAATTAATTACAATGCCACTATTAGGAGAATATATTAAATTACGCAGCGAACTAGGAAGAGCTTTGACTACACAGGAGTTAGACGACAACTTTCTATACGTTGCTAATGAATGGAACGCACAAAGAAGATATAAAAAGGGGTTCATAGTATATCATGATGCTGGACTTTCAGGAAGTGAAGGTAAATCCTGGTGGAGGGCTACTATAGACAATGGCCCTAATTCAACCTTCGACCTTGGTTCATGGGAATCAATAGGTGCATTTAATGCTGGTTCAGGAAGTATATTAGTAGAAAGTACTAGTATACAGTATACCGTAAATGTTGTAGAGTTTGATAGCACACACTTTATTGTTACAAACCCAGGCAGTACAGCACTTATTCAAGTTAATACATCTGCTGTCAATCCATACTGGTTATTACCAGGTGACACGAATATAGGAGGCGTTGAAAACGATGCATCTATAATTCATACAGGTGATGTAGTAATAGGCGCTGGTACATTTCCAAGTGTATATAAATTAGCGGTAAACGGAACAGTAAATATAACAGGTGACTTAACTTTAGGTGGTACTATTAATAATGTTGATATTTCTAATTTAGCAGCAGATTATCTTATTCATCAACATACTGCGCTACCTACTACCTATGCTAATTATGGCAGTTTATTCCCGGATGCTACAACAAGCTTAGCAGATTTTAATATTAACACGACAACCCTTGTAAACGGGCATATTTTAACCTGGAATAATTCTTCTAAGCGCTGGGTAAATAGTGCACCATTATCATATTCAATTGCTACGCTTTCAGATACTTCTATTACATCGCCTTCGAATAATCAATTATTGAGATATAATAGTACTTTAGCTAAATGGCAAAATTTTACAATCAGCGCAGACGCTAATAATGGTATAAGTACTACCCCGTTTGTTCACAGTCACAATACTTTATATTATACAAAGACACAATTAAATACATCGGGAGGTGGCGGTTTAGTTCATTGGAATAACGTTACGTCAAAACCTAATGATGCCAGAGAATATTTATTAGCAACTGCACCAGTATCTAGTTCACCATTAAATTTAACTTCATATAGAGTTCTAACTTCATCTAATGGTAGCATAGACATAAGCACAGCTACATCTAATGTCATAGATATATCTTTATCAAGTGTTTTTTATACTTTACAAGTTGGTTATGATAACGATAATGTAGTCAACGGGGTTGATGTAGTTATTGAAAGTCTTACATCTGGTCAAACTACAATTGGTATAGGTGCTAATGTTTTAGCAGGTAACACTGGAGCAAATGTTATTTCATTTGGAGACTATTCATCATATAATAATATAAACGATGATGTTATAGCAATTGGTTACGGTGCAGCTTATGACAATGCAAACTCTGATATAGTAAGCATAGGAACCTATGCTGGTTATACAAATTCCGGTGAACATGTAAATTCAATTGGTTATCATGCCTCTGAAAGTAACACAGGAGACTATGTAAATTCAATTGGTTATAATTCTAATATAAATAATACAGGTTCAAATGTAAATGCGCTGGGTTATAGCGCATCTGAAAATGGTACAGGTTCAAATGTAAATGCACTTGGTAATAATTCAGCACGGAATAATTCTGGCAGCCATGTTAATGGCTTAGGTAATGAATCTGTTTATAACAATACTGGCGACCATATTAATGGATTAGGTCAGTCATCTGCCAGAGGTAATACTGGTGCTAGAATAAACTCAATGGGTTACCATTCAGCTTATAATAATATCGGAAATGATATAAATGTGTTTGGAAACAGAGCAGGTAAAAGTAATACTGGTTCCAATATTAATGCCCTTGGAAATGATGCAGCATTCAACAACACAGGTTCTGACATTAATGCAATGGGTTTTAATGCTGGCATATCAAATGCAGGAAGTAATATTAACGCATTTGGACAATATTCAGCTCTTGATAATATAGGAAATGATGTAAACGCATTTGGCGACAGCGCTGCATATAATAACATTGGTGACAATATAAATGCCTTTGGATATGCTGCAGCACACGGTAATACATCATTTGGTACTGCTGAAGGAAATAATGTTAATGCGCTTGGATATTCAGCAGCCTATGGCAATACAGGTAACGATGTTAATTCCTTTGGTTATTCAGCAGCATATTCTAATACAGGCGATGAAGTCATTGCTCTTGGAAATACCAGTGCTAAAAACAATTCAGGTAACAATGTTATAGCAATGGGTTATATTGCTGCACAGGATAACACAGCAGATCATATAATTGCACTTGGGTATTCAGCAGGTGATGGCAATACTGGAATTAATCTTATTGCACTTGGGCAAGAACCTGCTATTAATAATGTCGGCGATCATGTTATTGCAATAGGAAAAGGCGCATGTGAAAATAACTCAGGCGACCGTGTAATTGCATTCGGAATGAATGCCGCAAATAATAATCTCGGAAGTGACGTTAATGCTTTCGGTGATAATGCAGCTTTATGTACTGCTGAACCTGGCTCAGTATTCGGTAATGATGTTAATGCGCTTGGTTATCATGCAGCTTATGATAGCGTAGGAAGTGATGTCAATGCTCTTGGTAGAAATTCATCAGAAAGTAATACAGGTAATGATGTTAATGCATTTGGTAATAATGCAGCTAAGAATAATACAGGTAATGATGTAGTGGCAATTGGTAGAGATGCTGGTATAGGAAATATCATTTCTACAGCTTTTATAATAAGTAATAGTAGCTTACCATCTTATGTTAACCATGCTGCTGCAAATGCTGCTATATCCGGAACAGGTATAGCAGGCAATACTTATTTATATCATAATCAGGCAACTGATTCAATTGGCGCAGTAAGACTATAAACATTTAATTATTTCTTGATATAAAATTTATGTATTCTGAAAAATATCAATGGGTAAAAGGCGAAAAAGCCGGAAATATTGAAAATTATATATCACATGACGATGACTGGGTTTATTTCGCCGGAGGCGGTCGTATAAATCACAATCTTATAAATGAATATATGATGCAATATGACGGCAATGGATTTGAAGTTGAAATTACTAAACATGCACGAAAGGAACAGCCTATTAATAATGCTGTTATACAAGATGTACCCGTTAAGACAATGGATCCTGTTAAAACTTTGCTTAAACAGTCTACTAAAACAGAAGAGGAATTTAATTATAAAATACTTGTAAATATACCTAAACAAACAGTGTATGAACTAATTAAAGATTCTTTTGAGTGCGACATAGACGAGCTAATAAAAGAATTGATATTCGAAAATATTAATAAAAGTACACTATACGAAGAAATTCAAACAAGTATTAAAGAACAGATAATTAATTTTTATAAAAATGGAACAAGAAAATCTTGAAGTAACCAAATCCGCGCTTAAGCAATGGGTTAATAGAAGCAATCGCAGACAGTATCTTAAAAGAGCTGGCATCTTAAAATCTAAAAGCAAACTTAATTTTAAGGACTGGGCATCAATAGTCTCTTCTAATATTGAAAATGGAAAAAAGCGCAGCAGTGAATATGAAATTTTAGTAAGAACTGGAATTGAAGAACAATTGGCACAAATTGAAAAGTCTTTAATTTTAAATTGTAATCAGGCAGGTTATTCTAAAGAAGAAACTGATGCATACTTGCAATCTTGGCAAGAGTCTTTAAAGCCATGGCCTAATTATAAGTTATGATAAAAATATTGCTTGACATAGCATCTAATGGTGTAATTAAAACTGTTACAGACAATAACATCAACGGGGCAGGCGATATATTTGAAAGAAAAAATGTATATAATTTTGAAGACGATGAGTCATTTGAAAAACGTATTCAATTTTTATATGAACTGTGCGAAGAGATTGGCATTGAAACAGGTAATACATACGATAAAGATACTCTAATATTCACGGTAGAATGGGGTGTAAACTATACGCCTGTATTACAAGAAGTTAATAATAGAATTAAAGAAATATCTTCTGTACTCAAAGAACTAAAAATATTAAAAGCTAAACTGGATAATGCATCAAAAAAGATTTGACTGTATATACGTCAAGAATAAAATTGACTTTAAAAAATACACCAAAGTAAACGAATATCAGGAAATTATTAGCTTTTATGATATTATTTCAAAACTTACAAAAAGCGATGACCAGGGCTTAAAGCCAAGCGAATATGTAGTCAATTCTTATATCACAAAAAGGTTATCAAAAGCACTCTGTGAATCTAATAGTATATTGTATGCAATCAAAAACCTGGACCATGATACAGTCGATTCTATTAAATCACTTATAATTAAAAACACTGGCTGCATTCAATTTAATCTTATAATTCCTGACAAGGAAGAAATCGACAGTGGGCTTTGTACAAAATTTACAAACGTTTTTTATATTAAAAATGATTAAACACAGATTATTTGTCAAAGGTCAAGAAGTTTATACTTTGCTAATTTCGTATTCACATCCTAATATATTAATACCTGTAAAATGCATCATTAGAGATGTTAGATTAGATGAAATCAATCCTGAGTACAGAGTTGATATAATTAAATTTTTTGACTCTCCAGATTTTCTAAGAATGAATTTCTCTAAAATGAGCTTTGTGCAAACCTTCGGCGATAGACCTAGAAAATTAAAATTCAGAGAAGATAATCCTCTTTTAACACATGAGGATTTTTTCAGGGATATTAGAGAACGTGAACATAGATTTACTTTTATTGTCGATTCTGTTATGACATTTGCATATAGAAAAGAAATGTTAGACGTATTTAATAAGATAGAAGATCATGTTATTGAAAAATATATCAGATCATTAAAAAGACATATAACAAGAACACACTATACTGGCAAGTATAAAATTCCAACATATAATGAGTTTCATCTAAGATTGCGCAAGTTTATAGGCGATAAAATTACAGATGATGATAGAAGCTGGATTGACTATTCTGAAAAGCTCTAAACTCAATATATAAATAAAATAAATATATGGAATGGCTGGACGCATAACAGGTCTAAACTCACCTTCATTGTCAAGTTCTCAGATATCACCGGATGCTGCGCTTGAAATACAGGGTAGGTTAAAAAATGAATATACATCCGGCGCAGCTGACATTTTTATAAATTCACAGTACAATCAATCTTATCCTACTAAGAAATATAAAGTTGACGGTAAAGAAGTTGACTCACAGGGTACAGCTCCTTCGTCGATTGCAAACCGTTATGTTCTTTTTCAATTTAGAGGTCTAGGTGGAAGTGAACTTAATATCAGTGATTATAAAGATAATCCTGATTCTAGATTTGTAAATGATAATCAGTATAGACTTGCATTAGAACCTACTACAACTAATATAATCAAATTCTTTAATGATACACCAGGTAACATAGCAATGGTTTATAGCCATTCTGACTTCCTGTATTGTAAGTATCATGGAAAAATACCTAATAACTATTTATTAACCTTAAGGAGGTTTCACATGCCAGTTGCCGATGACTTGCTGAGTGGGTTTACTATGAACTATGTTAAAGACGGTGACGGTAATGTAACATCTAAAGAATTAGTAGATACAAGACAGCCTGATATTGCCAGAGCAGTAACATGGATGAGTGAAGTGACAGGTAATAAGCTTGAAGATATAATTAAATTCACAACAGAATTGCCATTTAAGGAAGTTGAATCTGAATTACAGGTTCTAGAATCAAAGGCACAAGGCATACAAGGAAGTTCTATACTAGGAGTAGGTGTAAATAATGGTTCACTTGGTTTACTAGGCGGTCTAGCATCTACAGCAACAGTAGGTTCTAATCAATCATCAGCAAACGCAAGAGAACTTGAAGCAACAGCTGGATTTGACCCAATTAAAGGTACATATCCGAATTATGTTGAAGGACCTTTGTATATAATAAAAAGAATCATGGTTAAAGACAGTGGCATTTATTGCGCACAGGAGTTTAAAATTAACTTTAATTATGAATTGAGATCTTACGGTAATGTTAATCCTAAAATGGCATTACTAGATATACTTGCTAACTTTTTAGTTTTAACTTATAATAGCGCACCTTTCTGGGGCGGAGCTGTTCGTTATATTTCAAATGGTAAATTTGGTAAACCTCTTGGTAACCATGCACTTCTTGCATCAGGAAATTTAAGTGGGTTTTTAAGCAGCCTAGTAAAAGACGCAGGTTCAATAATGGGTAAAGTCTTTGGAGACGGCCAAGGCGGATTTAGTATTGATTCTATAGCAGGCGGTGCTGGAAAAATAGCAGGAGATATGCTAGGCGGCTGGTTATCTAAAAACTTTAATACACCTCAGGGTGCACAGGGTACTCATGCTTTTTTATCGGGTGCGCCAACTGGTACATGGCATTTAACAATAGGTAATCCTCTTAATCCTATTGCTATGGTAGGTAACCTAGTTTGTACGCAGGCTGAATATTCATTTGAAGGACCACTTGGTAAAGATGACTTCCCGACGACATTGAATATATCTGTTACCTTAAAATCAGGTCGTGATAGAGATAAGGGAGATATTGAAAATATGTTTAATGGTGGTAGAGGAAGACTTTATCAAGTACCAGAAGGAATGGACGATTATGCGAATATATCCGGACTTCAACCAAACGTAGTTAATGCTTATAATAATGCTAAACTTGCACAGAGTCAATCTAATAGCCTTCCAAAGTTATTTAGAGGTCATAATCCATCATCTGATAAATTACAAACTATACAAGAAGCTGCAAATAAAGTATACGACCAGGCAAAAGATTCAGGATCATTTAACTGGGTTAATAATAAATTCCCCAATGTAACTGAAAATATAGTAGCAGGAGTTAAAGTAATAGCCCAGGCTGTAAAACACGGATAACATATGAATATAAAATCTTTACAGAATTTAATAAAACTAGATACTGAAAGTGGTGAAGCTAAAATAAACATAGCTATACCTTCTTTTAAGATAGCTGCTACAAGTAGTATCATAAGCGTACATTACGTTCAGCCATATCAGATTATGCGACCTGACTTAATATCACTTCAATATTACGGAACGACTGAATATATTGACATAATACTGAAAGCGAATAGTATATCAAATCCATTTTGTATAAAAGAAGGAATGATTTTATTAATACCTGAAATTACAGGTGCTGTTAGAAATTATAAACCTATTTCTAAAAATCTAAAACCTAGAACACAATTTCAAGATATTAAAAGAATTACGCCTATTGACAAAAAACGTCTTCAATTTCTTGCGCAGAAGTCTTCTGCTAAAAATAATGGATCTTCTGAAAATCTACCGCCTAATATGCTTAAGACTAATCAACAGAGCAAGGTTATAAAAAGCAATGAAATTATACTAGGTGCTAATATGAATATTAAAACTTCATAATGGGTATCATAAGCAATAATATACTAACCATAACTGAACCTGTTATCAAACTTGAAAAATTTGAGATAGGTAATACTGAAACTGCCGATGGTCCTAATAAGAACAACGACAGAATGAGTAAATTTACTGGCGATCAATATCCTGCTATACGTATTAATAAATTCGACTTTAACAAAGAGGACATTATTGCATTTTCACTTGACTTAAGTGGAATGTTTCCTGTCATGAGCGCTGTGCTAAAAGATAGCAAAGGTCTTTTCACAAAGGGTCAATACCCACAAGATGGTGATGTTGTTTCTATTTATATAAGAAGTAAAGATGAAACTATTTATAAGCCTATTAGAATGGACTTTGACATAACTGAAATATCTGTTATACCAAATTCTAATGCTGAACAATATTCTGGGCCTTCAGGCGGAGGACCTGTTCAAATTTCCCTGAGAGGTGTTATTAGATTGCCTGGCTTGTTTGCTGAAAAATGTAAGACGTATACACAAGACACTTCTTATAATTTTATGATAGACTTATCTGAAGAGCTTGAAATAGGGTTTGCTTCAAATGAAGATTCTACCGATGACAGCATGAAAAGAATATGTGCATTTGATACACTATATAAACTTTTAAAAGATGTTACAGACTCTGTATATAAAGATGATAATAGTTTTTTTACAGCTTATATAGATCCTTATTATTATTTGAATCTAGTAAATGTTAACAAGCAAATAAAATTTAATACAGAAATAGAAGACACTTTAAATAGTCTCATACAAGATGCTAGTACACAAGCATCAGTAGAAGATGGAGCTTCAGCTAAAATAGAGGATAAATTATATTTAACAAATCACTTTTATAAAAAAGGATCTGCTACTTTTATGTCAAAATATTCTATAAAAAACAATGCGGCATCAATAACACTGGGTGACGGATATAGAAGAATTATACAATACTATGACACTGTAGATAAAGAATATAGAACGTTTTCTGTAGAACCTCTTACAAGTGAAAGTCTTCCCGCTGATCAGGCACCTCTTAAAGGTAAATACGATGCAGAAGGTACAAAAATGTACGAGACTCAGCAAAAATATAAGTATGTCGGAAAGCAAGGTAAAAATGTGCACTTAAATTATTATTTTGCACAAATGCTTAATTATAAAAACATGCTTGAGCTTGAAAAGATGTATCTTGAGGTAGAATTAGAAACTGCAAATATGGCTTTATATAAATATCAGATACTTCCAATTATTGTATATGAACAAAGTAACCAGGCTGCAACCATTCAGGACCAGAAAGAAAAGAATGCACAAGACAACGGCACATCAATGAAAGATAAAGTTGGAGATAAGGGTGATATAAAGAATGGTACAATAAATAATAAAATTGACGAAAAACTTACCGGCACATATATTATAGGTAGAATATCATATACATATAATGAAGTAGAAGGTAGACTTAAACAAAAACTTGCACTCTTTAGAAGAGAGTGGCCTAATACACCATAACATGGCTAATAAATTTACTAGAACATTTGACCTAGGGTCATTAGAGAGATATAAAAAAGGTCTACAGAATGATTATGGGAAATACAATGATCCTACATATTTGGGGTTTGTATTTCTCTTTAACGACTATGACGTGCTTGAAAGCCCGTTACTGGTTAGAGATGATAATGGCGAAAAGGTTGGTTCTGCATTAAATTATCTAAAAAACATAAATCAGCCGCAGAGGTTTGAATATTTAAAAGCATTTCAAAGACTTTTATTTGATACCAATTACTGGATGCCTTGGTTTTGGCAATCTATTAGCGGTATTGATAAAGTATGGGATTATAATAAATTGAAAGATCCTTATAAAGGAGGAGATGAATCTATATTAACTATTGAAACGCTTGAATCAATAGATATGCGAATAACTGCCATGATGGATCTTTATAGAAAAGCCTGTTTTGACTATGAATATAGAAGGGAAATACTACCTGCAAATCTAAGATTGTTTCAGTTATCGGTATTTGTACAAGAGATAAGAAATATACAAGTAGATTACGGTAGTGTTGGAAATGCTTTAAATACTATAAATAGCGTCACAAGTGCATTCGGCGGACCTGGTAATCTTAAACTACCATTCGAAACGCCTGCTCAAAAAGCTGCAGCTGAAACAGCATCTGTTACAAATGAGTTCGGTGCCAATCTTATGTATACATTAAGATTCTGTGAATTTGAAACGGACAAATCAGCTTCTGTATATAGCAATTTTAGTAATTCTGAAGCTCAGCAAATGGTTCAACAGCTTGTAATATCTTATGAAAATATTGACGAGTCTTATATTAACCCTACTGCATTCAATGTAGCATCTGGTTATAGCCCATCTGGTAATTATTTCCCTGAGTTTGCAAAATTACCTTCACCTGAAACCGACGGAGGAGCTAGTTTATCAGACACTGTAAATAGTCTTAAAGATGATCCAGATTTTATAAAAGATAAAATGAGCGGTTTTGCCAAAAATCTTGGTGCTGCTGCAGCAGGTGCAGCATTAAATGCTGTTGATTCTTTAGCTGCAAGTGCTGCAAATAACATACAAGGTAGACTTTCTAGACTTTTATTAGGTAATGTGTATGGATTTTCACCTAGTAATATATTAACGTCACTGCAACAGGGATCTCTTCTTTCACTAGGGCCTCAGGTGCAAAATATATCCAATCAATCTAATCAACAGGATCAAAACAATCCTGTGGATTTAGGTAATATCTATGATACATAATGGGACTGAGCAATTTATTTTCTGATGATTTAACAACTTCTAGATGGTTAGGAAAGGTTATTGATAACCAGGATCCTGATTATGAGGGTAAAATAAAAGTCAGAGTGTTTGGTAAATTCGATGACATAACAGATGAAGATTTACCATGGGCTAGACCCTGTGTTATGATAACAGGAGGTTCAGCAACAGGTTCAGGATTTCATTCTGTTCCTAAAGTAGATTCAGTAGTAGGTATATCTTTCGATAATGGAGATTTATATGAGCTTGAATATTTTTACCTGCAACACATTTCAGATGAACTGAAAAGTGAAATTGAAAACTCTTATGAAAATGCACATTCACTTATTTATGACACAGAAGTAGATGGCGGTATCAAAATATTTTTTACTACAGAGAAGGGTTTGATGCTGGATTATAACGGCAGTCAAATTAATATAAGACCAGATAATACAATTTATCTGGAGCATTCAGGAGGTAAAGTTATACATATACAAAATAACAAAATTAGTATAGGTAAAGAAAATGAATCTGACGAGCCTGCAGTCCTTGGCGACAAGAATGTAGATGCATTAAATGCTCTCGCGGATCAGATTAATGCTCTTGCCACGGCAATTACTACATATTCAGCTGCACAGGCTGCAATTACAGGAGCGCTTGTGATTTATTCACCTCTGACACCTGCGCTTACTGCACTGTCTGCACAGGTAGCGCCTATTATTGCACAGTTACAAGCACCTATTAAAACAGTAACAATACCAAGGACCAGAAGTTCTACAGTAACAATAGACGGTCCATCAAAATTAATATAACTATGCCATTAGTAAAAAATACACTTGAGTTAGCATTAAAACAGGCATTCAAAGACGGCCTGGATGTTTTAGCAGCATATCCCGGATTGGATGCTAAACTAAACGAATCTGCAGAAAAATTTGCAAAGCAAGCATCTACAGCAATTGATATTTATATAAAAACTGCTACTATAATTACTCCACCAGGGCAAGCAGTAGTATCAGGTGTTACAAGTTCACCGTCACTTCCTGCAGTTATTTCATAGCATACGATATATAAATTATATTAATTATTCACTTTTAAAAACACATTAATGCATATTGATGAAAATTTCTGGCTAGAAATAGAGTCAGAACAGCTTAAACTTAAGCAAACACAAAACAGAGCCGTTAAAGTTAACGGAAAAGACAAAGTTTATTATTACGGTAAAGATGCTCAGGGTAGATATGACCTTTACTACGGCTACACCAAAGATTACAAGCAACCTAAAACAGGTGAACTTACTGAAGCTAAGCTTGTTTCTATTACAGGAGAAACTGCAGTACTTGATATTGGGTATAGGGAGTTTGCTTACATGGATCTTAAAAAAGAGTCCTCTTCTTATTCTGAGTATTTTAAAGTTGGTAATACCATTTCGGTAAAACTAGGTAATCTCAAGAAAGAATTCATTTCCGTTTCATTTACTGACAGTGCGAATGAGAATAAATTAAAAGAGCTTATTGGCTCTATTAATAAACCTACAGCGTTCACTGCTCGTGTAGTTGAATTAGCATCAGCAGGTTATATGCTTGACATTGATGGAATTAAAGCTTTTATGCCAGGTTCTCTTGCAGGCTTAAATAAGATTACAGACTTTTCTGCTCTATTAGGTAAAGAACTTCCTGTATGTGCTGTAAACTATTCTAAAGAAAAAAATACTGCGGTAGTATCTCATAGACAATACTTACATTTCTTAATACCTAGTGCTATTGATGATTTAAGAAGTAATATGAGCAAATTACAAACAGGATTTGTAACAGGTAGTACACAGTACGGAATATTCTGCGAGTTTAATAACTGTTTAACAGGTATGATACATGCTGCAGATCTTTCTGATGAATTAAAGAGTGCACATGCTGCTGGTAAAATTAAGCCAGGTGACAAACTTGAGTTTTATATAAAAGAGATTATCAATAATTTCAAAATCACTTTAACTCAATTCTATAAAGAAAACCCCTGGGATAATGCTGATGAAAAATATAAACCATTTCAGATTGCATTTGGTAAAATAACTAGCATTAAAGAATATGGTGCTTTCGTTGAACTTGAGCCTGGTATATCTGGTCTTATTCCGTCATCTGAAGTTAAAGGAAGCTTTAAAGAAGGTGACTCAATTGGTATACGCATAAACAAGATTGATAAAATTAACAAGAAAGTTTATTTAAGTGTAAATAATGATTTTAAAATTGGTTCTATTAAAGCCAAAGCTAATTAAATATATACACTAAATAAACACTTAACATGTTAATTAGTGAGCGTACGTTAGATATTTTATTAAAGTCTCGTATAAGCTATGATTTGGAATTTTGTTCTAAAATTAAAATACAAGAGGTTTCAGAAAATCTCTCAAAAAGCTTAGGTAAAAAAGTTTCAGTTTGTGATGAAAACACTGGTATAGATCTATCAGTCGATCATTACAAACTGGAACGCGAGTACGCTGACGGCGATAAAGTTATAAAACTTTCAACAAGTTACCTGCCCTATCAAGAAGCAAGAATAGAGTTAATAAAAATATTGAATTATATAGGAGAAAACGGCTTTACTAATAAGGAGTGTGGTCTTCATATAAATATTTCTATAAACGAGAGCTCTAGTAACAGGCAAATTTCACAAATGAATATCATTAAATTTATTTTAGAATTTAATGAAGATAAAGTCTGGAAAGATTTCCCTGAAAGAAAGAATTCACCATATTCAAAGTCTATAAAATTTATAATGCCGGCTGACAAGCTAAATTATAATACTTCAAAAACCGTATTACAGTCTGACTTTATTTATCCTAACAAACAATTTTACGGTGTAAATTTCGATAAGATACATGAAAATTATCTGAGATTTAACTATATCGGCGGAGCAGGTTATGAGAAAAAAGTAAATAGAATATTAGAAACACAAGATTACTTCATAGAACGCATTTCTGAAGTAGTTAATAACCCGACTTTTTCACAGGGTAATAAACAAACTCTTGGTAAAGTTATAATTGAGTTTAAAAAAGTACTGGAGGCATATTCATCCTTAAAGGGTTTCAAGAACAATTATCCTAATCTGGGTTTAATGGTTAACTTAGATACTGATAACAATAACATAACCGCATTCTGGCCTAAAATACGTGACAGAATATTTGACCTCCTAACAGAAGGTGGCGTAACAGAAGGTATAATCAATTATGATTCTAATACCGGCAAAGTACAGCTTAAGGATGCTGATCTTAGTAACTCTTTTTTGCTTGAGAATTTTGATATCGTGAACTGCGATAACGCTACAGGACTTTTAAACAAGTGTGATATTTTCGGCACAACTATTATAGGTGCTGAAATAAACGAAAGCAATCTTTTTAATGGTACCAGGGTTAATAAATGTAAACTTGGTAACTGCTATATTAACAGATCGTCTATACTTGAAAATTCATTCGTAAATGGACCTAATACCATTATGAATGGTTTAATGAAAGGCGGAGTTTTTAAAAAGGGTAGAATTACTGATATATCTAAATTTGAAGATACAGAAGTAATTGAATACGAAAAAATAAGACCTGGTTCAAATGCCAAATATTAATGATGAATTAGCCGCTAATGCAGGCAGATGCATGGATAAGCTTATATCAAATGTAAATTCTGAGCTTACAAGCGCATGCATGATACCTATTACTATACCAAAGAAAGAAATGGTTAGGATAGTAACTGAAGCCAAGAAGTGGTTTTATAAAAACTACGAAGATTCTGTTAGAGAAGCATATTATGTAGTACCGACTACAGCCTTTAATACCGATCTTTTTAAAAGTGTAAGGCAAATACCTTTACCAACATCTAAAGCTGATGGTTCAGGAAATGTAATAAGCATAAATGATTTTATGCAAGCAGGTGAGATGCTAATAGGCGCCGGTAACAATGGATTTAGTATGGATGCTGACTTTACACTTGATAAATTTATATTTGCTAATGCTTATGCACTAGGCGGAGGAACCACTGTACTCGGTGAAAATTTAATGTACTATGTAGCAAATGAAAATTTGTTTGACATGGCAAGACAGGTTCTTCAACCTAAAGTGTCATATAGTTATAATCGTTTATCGCATACTTTAACTATACTAGGTAAAACGCCTAAGCATAATTGTGTATTAAGTGTATATGAGACAATAGATGATTGTTCACTTTATTCAGATGAGATATTTCATAGATATGTTGCGGCAAAATCTAAAGTTCAACTTGGCACAATGATGATGACATTTGGTTTTACTTTACCTGGTAACGTCACATTAAACGCTGATATGATACGAGATGCTGGACAGACTGAACTTGATGGTATTAAAGAGGAAATTAAAGGCGACGAAGGCGTTGATTATTTCTTAACTTCATAAAAAAAACTAAGTAGATGCAAAAATTTACTACATATATTACAGAGAGTTTAAATTCATCGAAATTTAAAAATACTGATGCGTTAAACGAGGCTAAAAAGGAAGATGCTATGAAAGTGGTATTGCTTTCTAATATGAACAGTAGCTCATATAGTATAAAAGAATTTGAAAAAGAGTTTAAAAGAAATGGTATAGATTACAAAATAATTAATATTGGTTCTTGTAAACTTAAAAAGGGTAAAGCAGATACTGGTGATTTCATAATAAGTGACGAAAACACTAAAGATTTTATTATCAACGGTCAAGATACTGTAATTCTAACCAGAAGAGGCGTAATAAGAAGTACATACACAAGAAACCTAGTAGAGACATTAGAAAATTCAGGATTTTTTGTTTTGAATACGATTGAATCTATAATGATTTGCGAGAACAAATACATTACATCTAATAAACTAATAGAAGCAGATGTGCCTACGCCAAAATCTGCAATTATCGAAAATGAAAATTATATAGAAAGTGCAGTCGAAGAAATAGGAGGTAAATTTCCTGTTATACTAAAAACGCTTTCTGGCTCACATGGAATAGGTGTGTCAATAATAGAATCAGCAGAGTCTCTTAGGTCTGTTTTACAGACTGTTTGGAAAGTATCTAATAACATAGAAGTTATGGTACAGGAGATGATAAACTCTACTTATGACCTGCGTATACATGTACTATGTAAAAAATTTAATTCACCTGTACCTGAAAAAGATGACTTTGTTATCCTGGGTGCAATGAAGAGAAATAAAATTAAAAAGGATTTCAGGACTAATTATTCGCTAGGAGGAACTGTAGAAAAGGTTAAATTAACAAAGGAACAAGAACAGATTGCAATAGATGCAGCTAAAGCTACAGGTTGCAACTGGTGTGGTGTAGATATTATAGTTGACAAGAATAAAAACAACTATGTGCTAGAAGTTAACTCTTCGCCTGGTACAAAAGGTATCAAAGAAGCTACAGGTATAAATATCGTAAAAGATATTGTTGAATTTATTTCTGACAAAGAAAATTGGACAAGAAATCATAGTATAATAGGTTATAGAGAACTTATAGAAGTACCCGGTATAGGTAAAATGGTTGCTAAGTTCGACACAGGCAACGGAAGTGCTTCCAGTTCTATAACTTATGATGAAATTGATGTAGATGAAAAGAAGAAAACAGTAAGCTGGAAACTAGGTAATAAAAGTTTCAAAAATAAACTTATAGGCTATTCAACACCTGAGGTAGGAGACAGTGTTCAAAAAAGACCTGTTATTGAAATTGATATAATATTTGCTGGAAGATTATATAAAGATGTTAATATATCTTTGGTTGACAGAACTGAAAAGTCTACTAAATTTTTGGCAAATAGAGGTTTCATGGAAAGAATAGGTTGTACAGTAGACCCTGGAAAAACTTTTATACTTACAGAAGCCCCTGTTAATTATAACCCGGCTGAAAGTAAAGGTAAAAATCACCATGGAATAGAATTCATAAAATAATGGCAGATCTTTATACTAAAATAGAAGGTGACCCAGGATTCACTGAAGATAAAATAGAGATCACTACCGATCTTGAATATCTCTTGACTCAAATTGAAATAATTCTCTTTACTGAAAAGACTGAAGTCTTAGGTTCTCATTTACTTGGAGCTGATCTTAACAGAATGATATTTGAAACTAATATATCTGCATCAATGATTGAGGAAATAATAACAGAGCAAATAAGGTCTTACTGCCCGCTTTCAAATACATACAATGTAAAGGCATCTTGTAATTTTTTTAAGGGTGTCGAAAGAGATGTCGCACTATTAGATATAATCATAAATGATAATCTTGTAATGGGTATGACTTTTGCATAAATAAATACTAATAATGGCTACTAAAAAAGATAACTATACGTTTTTAAATAAAGCAAGAATATTAGGTGAACAGATCTATGAAGATTCTGTTAATTATCTTACTAGGTCTTATCAGAATTTTTCAAAAATATTTACTCCAAGTTCACCGTTTGGCCAGCTACTGTCTGTTATGAGTAACATAGGCGAGCTGATAATGTATTATATCACGGATGCCACCAATGAGAACAATATCATAACTGCTAATAATCTAGAATCAATATATGGCCTTTCTGCATTAACAGGGCATATTCCATCTAGGCCTGTAAGTGCACTAGGTGAAGTTCGCTTTAAATTTAAACCAGGTAAACAGGCAGAATTTCCAGGTGCTTATATACTAGTTCCTAATAAATGCGTTTTAAGGAATTCTGGAAATGGTATTAAATATACTGTACGTTTTAATACTGACTATATAAAAGTTGAGAAAAATAATGTTCAATTTATATATGCTAATATTATTCAAGGTGAATTTGAATCGCAGCGTGTAATTGGAAACGGTGCTCCGCTTCAATCTTTTAATTTAACTACACCTGGGCTTGTAGAAAATGATAATATAAGAGTTTATGTCAATGGTGAACTTTGGCAATTATATGATTCTTTGTATGATATGACTAAGGGAGCAAAAGGTGCACTTGTAAGAACAGGGCTTGGAGGCGGTATAGATATATTCTTTGGTAATGGTTTTTTTGGAATGGTACCAGGACTTGGTTCATTCATAGATGTCGAGTATTTAGTAACAGCAGGCTCAGCCGGTAATACAAGTGCAAACGCAGAACCTGTTATTTTCAAATTTGAAGATACTGGCCGAGATGTAAACGGTGATGAAGTTGACTTAAATAAATTTTTATTAATAGAAACTTCAAAAAATCCAACATTGGGTTCAGATGAGGAGAATCCTTCATTTACAAAATTAATAGCACCTCTTGCTAGTAAATCTTTTGTACTTGCTAATCCTGAAAATTATGAATATTTCCTTTCTAAATTTAATTACTTTTCATATATTGATGCTTTCAATCAAACTGACGATGAATATTTAGACGATGATAATATCATTTACTTATTCTTACTTCCAGATATAAGTAGAAAATTAAGTTCTGATGAAGATTATTTTTCTTTACCATTGTCTGAATTTACAATAACAGGCGACGAAAAGAAAATAATCGTAGCAGCAATAAATGAAAGTGGTAGACAATTAACAAGTACTGAATTACAATTCATAGATCCTCTAATTAAAAAATATGCAGTTAATGTAGTATTAAGGACAATTGAAGGATATGATGTAGGTGTAATTAGAAATAAAATCAGAACATCTCTTAATGATTATTTCTTAAATATAAAAAGACGTGATAAAATTCCAAAAAGTGATCTTATAGCAATTATAGAAGGAATTGAAGGAGTAGACTCTGTTAATGTATTTTTTGTTTCTGAAGAAAATGAGACAGCAATTAAAAATGGTTACTACATAAAGAAGACATATAAAGTTTCACCTACTACTCCTTTTTTACAAGAAGGTGAAGGTAATAAAAAGAGATACGTTTTCTTTAATAAAGAACTTATTGAAACTAAAATTACGATAGCTGCTAACCAAGATCCTAATCTTGGTTTAGATGAGTTCGGTGATATAACAATTGGCTTAACGGACTTAGCTGTAATAAGAGGCGGATGGCAAGACAGAGACGGTGTGTATTATGAAGATACACCAACTGAAGGAAAATCTTCATCATTAAATATTTACTTTAACGGTACAGTATCTGATTCTATAAGCAATAGAAAAATGTATAACAATAAAAATTTAATTAAAAATTCATAATATGCCCTGGAGTGATGATATACTAACCGATAGCTTTTCGTATAAGAAGAAAAGTTTATATAAGCTTGCAAGAAACAGGGGTGAACAGAGATTAAACCTTTCATTTGATTATACAAATGATGTTATAACGAGGACAATTTCAAATCACCTATTAAGGGTTCCTATTATAGCTTATTTTGCAGTTTATCTAAACGATTACTTTGTTAATTTAATAAACACAGTAAAGATAATTAAGATATTCAGGGTATTTAGCGTAGATAAAGATTATGAGTATATAAACTAATGCCAGCGAATCAATATTTTAAATTTTTAGGGTTTTTTGACAAACAGGGATATGATCTAAATTTTGATTATGATGCATCTCTTGATATATGGACAGGTTCTATTAATCTGCCACAGGTTTCTGTAGGCTTATATGAAACGGTAACTATTGTTTTACTTGAGCAATTTTTGACAACCGGTGGTTTAACTAAATGGGGTATTCCACATTACAGTGATCCTTTTTATAACTTTACTGGAACATATACTACACCGACGTGGAAAGCTTATTGGGAAGATGAAACTCCTGATAATGATATGTTTATATTATTTACATTTGATTTGTCTAAGGAAAAACCCCTGTTGAATATTGTCACAGAAGCAATTATAGACGTTGATATAGATACTACAGAGACTGTCAATTCAACAGGTGAAAAGATTACAAACGTAATAACAAATAGAGGTTTACAATTTAATGTAGCTTTAAGTTCAGACACTGAAGGTATATACGAGAGATATTTAATTATACAAGAAGATGGCACTGGTAATACAATTGCCAGAATTAAATTCTACGGCGAAGTAATAGGTGAAGACGAGAGGTTAACTGTATTAATGCAGAATCTTGGTTATAGATTATATGAAGATGACTATATCGCATTTAGAAGCTCTGACATAAATGAAGCATTACCAGATTATCAGATAATGAATCAGAAGCGTAAGGAAATGCTTCTAGAAGGTAAGAATATTCAACCATTTATTGGTTCATATAAAGGTGTTATAAATGCCATTAAATTTTTTGGTTATGATAATATAAAGCTTAAAGAATACTGGCTTAATATAGATAGCACATCACAAAATTATGGTAAATATAAGACCAGTACTGTAATAGATATATTTGACAGGGCTGTAAATTTTAATGATGAGGGAGTTTATCTACCTAATAAAATTTATAAGAAGACTTCTTTATTTGCACTTGTTTATAGAATAAATGAAGTTACAAATTATCTAGATGAATATGACATACCTGTAGTAACTGAGTCCAGTGATTTTACACTGGAAGAGGCTTTAATTAAATTATACGGATTAAAGGAAGTTTTAAGAAAAAGATATTTGCCTTCCAGTTCAAGAATAATCGATATAATTGGTGAAGCAGATTATTTTGGTAAAACAACTACTTCAGTTTGGAATGACCAACAAAGAATTGATAACTTAAAGATAGGAATTACACCTAAAATTGAAGTTACACCAAAGTATGGTTATATAGAAGATTTAAGACCGTTATCTGAACTTTTTTCTCCGGAGTATTCACCTTATTTTTTAAATAGATATTCACTTATAGGTGACAGCGATCTTGGTAATAGAGTAGTAGGTGATATAGGACCTGTGTTATTGGCATATTTTCAAAACTACGGACCTAATATTGATACCATTGCTAAATTACCAGATAAGCCTGGTATACCTGTTGGTATGCCTGTTGTTTTAGAAAACAAAAGTTTTATTATAACCTGGGACGAAGCTGAAGTTTCATGGGATGAACTCTGGGCAAATGGTAGTTTAATCATGGACTTTATACCGACTGGCGTTGGAACAGGTGATGAATTTAGAATTACTAATTCAACTACAGGCCAGTATATTAGTTATACTGCTTTACCAGGCGATGGCGCACTTGAAGTATCTACAGGTTTATTAACATCATTAATTGCTGCGTCAAATACAGGTGACGGAAGACCTTGGATATATTTTTCAGGCAGTTTAGCCGATGCTAATAATGACAGTATAAATGAAAGACTGAGACTTAGGCAAATTATAGGAGGTAACTTCAATGTAGATTTACAAGCTTCTGTAATAGATAATGCTCTTGTCGGCACACCTAAGCTTACAAAAGCGTATACATCCGGAAGTAGCTTATTAAGCTGGGACACATTTGGTCAGAATAATTTTTATGAAATGGAATGGCATATCTTCAAGAGCCAGGATGACACTCCAGCTTATGATTATTCAGTCAGAGGCGATATAGCTACATATAATACTATAGCAATTAATTTACCTTATTCAGGTTACTATAACGTTGAATTAAGACTGTATGATACGTTTAATAATATGTCTTCTAAGATATACAAAGACTATATTCAAGCAGTTTCTAAACAATCTGAATTTATAGGGTTTTACAAGTTTAGAGAAAAGGAATATACCTGGAATAGTATATTCAATATGAAAGAAATTTATCCACCTACAAAAAATGCAAGCATTGAAGAACTGAGCAGAAGATATCCTCAATATGTATGGAATGAATATGGATCAAGCTGGGATTTACCAATAGCTCCATCATCAATACAATTTGACGGACAGGCCAGTCTTTACGAATCACTTGATCGTGCAAATTATATTTTAAATAATAGTAATCCTGACCAGGCACTTTGCTATCATTACACAAATCCAGAAGCACCTATAGATAATGTACTGTTTACACCAGGTCCATACTTCTGGGATAATACAGCAGGTGGAACCTGGAATGACGGTTACCATATATGGTGGCAGTCATGTAAAGTAAGTGGTGATACACCAGCTAACTTTAGAATATATTCAATAACTGCAAGTGAAAGTATGACAATGTCTCAAAGATATCCAAGAATAGCAACAAGTACATATTATTTTACTACTGCTGACCTTGATGCTGAAGCAGATGCATTAAATCAAACATTAGATCCTGTTTTTAGTAAATTTGTATATAATAAAGTCTATAGTATTGGAGCAGGTTCTGTACCTGTACTTGAATTTGTACAAGCTGTTGCTAAAATAACAGGCCAAAACGGTGACTGGACGGATTTTACATGGAATACCTCTAACATTGACATACGTTACGATCAGCTTACTGAGATTAATAATCCAACATATAACGACGTAAGATTTTTAACTGACGCTAAAATTTTACCTAAAATGACACATCTAACATTTACTTATGATATGTCAAAAATACCTGGAAAAGATTTACCAGAATGGTCTTTAACTAATATTGACAGTCCTGATACTGATGATATATACTTTACTGGTAGATGGTTTACATATTTGTTTAAACGAAGTGGCAGATATGAACTGAGTCTACAGCTTCAAGATACAAATGGTAATAAAAGTAAAACTACCAAAAATATATTAATAATAAAATAAAAAGACATGGCGATAACTATTACTCAAATTCTTGGCACAGATTCGCTTACAGCATCTAGACCAATTATTAACGATAATTTCAACATCTTAAAAGATGAAATAAATTCACTAGAATCTTATATTGATCCAGATGCTGGAACAATCGATGGTTTAAGTTCTTTGCAAACTACTGAGCTTTATGTAGGACCTATTACAGGTTACTATATGGAAATAAATGGTTCTACTTTTAATATTAATACGCCTGCTGTATTTACTTCTACGACTTCTAGTATTACTTTTAATGGTCGTATTGCACACGATAGTTTTAGTGTATTAGATTCTAGTATTACAACTTCAGCTTATATACTTGATCCTGCAACAGGACGTGGTAATTACAGTGTAATTCATACTACAACTGGTTCTTATACTATATCTGTTAATGATGGATTACCTGGACAGGAGTTAACATTCTTCTGTGAAAATTTATCGGGCGGTTCTATTGATATAATACAAGGTAGTTCATCTAATTTTACATTAGCAGGATCACTTTCAACAATAAGTTTAAATGATATAGGCTCAACTGTAACACTACGCTTCATGACAGATTCTTCTGGAAATGAATCATGGTATATAGTAGGATCTTATGACGTAACATTATCATAATAAATGGCAACACCTTTAATAAGAATACCACAGGTCAGTGGAGGAGTTTTTTATGCTTTTGCATCTGCGTCTAAAGACCTGTCTAAAACTTTTAATAACGACCAACTTAAATTTCAATTTTCTAAATATGCTCTGTTAAATATACCTAATATACAGGTACCTCAGCATAAAGAAAATTTCATACAGTTTTTAACTATAGAGGGTGCGCTTATTGCTAACCAAGGTTCGCCTAATGCGGATAATAATGTTAATTTAGCCGAGTCATTCCAGAACTACGCATTAAACCTGGAAGCACTTCTAATGGCTGATAATGATTTTGACACTTCTCTTAAAAGATCAGTTTCAGAAAGGGTATTTTTTAAATGGTTGAAAGAAATAGGTGCACTTCGTTTTAGAAATGCAACCAGCACTGAAAAAAGCGTTTCAGCGCCGACTAATTTATTTGTAGAAGAAGATACTGCAACAAGCGGAACACGGAGGTATACAAGAGTCGTTGAATATCTAGGTGATATAGATGTTACTAATAACGTAGATAAAGGCGGTCAAGCATATACAGAAATTTATTTTAATGTACCTACCAAGGTTGGTAATACACCTGTTGTACTTTTTAATTCAGTATCTGATGCTAATTACATGCCGAACATGGTAGTTACCAATAACAGCGAGTACATATATGGTAGAAATTCATCTACTATTCAACCCGACGGTTTAAGTACTAACGCTTTTTATGACCAGGATACGATACCTCCTAGTCTTTCAAATTCACCAGATGCATGGTGGTGGTATCCAGAAAATACATTAAATAGTTATTTTACTGAAATATCATTTAACGATATTACTACTGATGAAATATCAAAAACTGATACTGATTATACTTTTCCATTTACTACATTAAATTATTTAAGAAATAAACTGGACGGTATTTCAGTAGACTGGACTTCTGATGATTATTATGACATTGCAGTAGATCCAAAAATTAGTACAATACAAGAATACAACTCATCGGCTAAAGCATCTAATTTTACATTTAATGCCATCTTAGTTTATTATGATTTATATAACACTTCTTCACCTGATGAAAGATCTACAAATCTTTATGGTGTTATATTTCTAGATAATATTACTGACACGCCTACAACAGGCTATATACAGAGATTTGAAAAATTCAAGCCTAATAAAATTACTGGTTTAAATGGTAATTCTTATGGTTTGAAACTTAACTTAAATTTTGACACAAGCGTTGATAATTCTACAATTGAAACAATCATCAATGATTACAGTCAATTTTCAATGGACTTATTTATAGATGCAAGCGTTCAGTTACAGGAGTCAACAAGAGTTTTAATAGAATCTCAGAATCAGGTAATTGAATTAAATGACAGAGTTAATCAGCTTGAACTCATGATTTTTTCTAACGAAGATTTAACTGAAGTTAGAAATAGGATTACAGCACTTGAAGCGCAGGTTAATAATGCTCAACTTGCATTTTCGAGTTCAACTTCATTAATCGATCTTATAGCAAATACAAATGATACTATAACACAAATAGTAAATGGTACTATACCTGTTAATTTACAATATAATGTAGATGTACTAAGAAACGGTACAGGTGTTTTATTAGATAAGTCAACACCTAATCGAGTAAAAATAAACAACACTGTACAGGCGTTTAATGTTAATCTAATTTATAGCGATGGCAACTATAATACATTAATAAATTCAACTTCACCGTTAAACATGAATGTTACAGGTGGAATTAAAGCTTATTTAAGACTTGAAGAGTTTACAAACATGATCAGAATACACACGGCTAACGCTGCGCAATCTGATCTTAAAATATACATAGATGATAGTGCTATTAAATTCAAAGAAGGACAAAGTGTTAGATTTTCATTTGACACAACCTTGAATATGAATGGTAAAAACCTGATTATATATACTGATGCAAGTAATCGCTTCGGAGCAGGTGCACTAGGTCTTGTAATAGCTACAGTAGCAACTAATGATATATCAAGCAAACCGATATTTGAGCTTACATGCTTAAACGAAACTGAATATACATTTGCAATAGACATATTAAGATAACATGGGCAATACTAAAAATTCTTTATCAACATTAATGTCTCAGTTTTTAAGATTGAACAGAAACTCTCTTGAGATATTCCAAAGGCTTAACGAAGCAATAACATCAAACAGAGAGTCAGTTACGATACAATTATTTGACGATAACGATACTCTTAAAAGCGTACAGGTTCCCAGTTTTGGCCATCTCTTAAAAAGAATTACAGACGCTGAAAACAATATTAAGAATCTTACAGGTGCTGGTGATACTGACGTTAATGTACGTTTAGCTGATGGTAGTTATAGAAAAATAGTTACTTCTAAACTTAAACTACCTGCTAATAATATTACATCAGTTGCAGCGCCAATTTCATTTGATATCAAGAGTAATTATTTCTTTGAGTCTTTTATAGACCCCTTGATGTATGTGACAATTGATCTTACAAATCAAATGCCTATTGACACAGAGAATGTTATAGTTAGAAGATATCTTCTACAAATTGATAATGAAGACAAGCGTAAATATTTTAATAAAAATATAAAAGGCAGAGCTGATATTGGCTTTAGTGAATTTGTAAGTAATATGCTTGCACAGAACATTCAATTTATATTGGATGAGGAAATATTAGATGTTCCACCGCGTTCTGTTAAATACACAGGTAAATTTGATGTTATCAAAATATCAGATGTAACGACTCAGTCTTTAGTAAATGGTGTTACAGCTGATGTCAGAAGAAAAACTTACAGATTAAATAAATTAACATATTCTGATACTTCTACAGGTTATAATGACACAGTAGGATTAAAGATAGGTGATCAGCTGGCCGTTAATACTGGAACCAAGGGTACACGATATGTAATTACAGATATTGATTCAAGTACAAATAGCGTAGTTCTAGAAGTTATTGAAGGATACGATGCTATTGCAATAGGTGCAGGAGTTCTTTCAATCTATAAGGGTCTTGAAAGCTCGATATCAATTGAAATACCAATTGGTTTTGATGAATATCTTGTAACTTTTGTAAAATCAATTGATCCAGCTTCTAAAATACCTTCAGAACTTTGGTCACCCGGTGTATCATTTTATACAAATGAATTAAACATTGTACTTTCTGATGGTTTATCACAATCTTTAGATGTTTTCTATAGAAATCAGGCAGTTGACTTTGGTCAAATGCTTCTCTCTTTTAGTAAAGACAAAATGATACCGTCTGCGTTTGGTATAAAGCCTATTGCGCCTGTTATTTCTAGTTCAGATTTTAAAGTAGTTCAAGTCAATAATCATATTACTGATAATCCAGTAATCGATGATATTAAAAGACTTGCTGACGATAGAAATAGATTAGCTTCAGAAATTAAAGAAAAGGACTCGTCTATTGCTATTAAAAGAACTACAATTAATACAAAACAATATAGCAGTGATGTAGAAAGAAATAAAGACTTAAATGAATTACAATCACTAATAGATCAGCGATCTTCTACTGCTAAGCTTTTTGCATCGACAGTACAGGATATACAAGCAAAGTCTACATCTAAAGACTTATCTAATGCACAACCTAAATATAGAGTAAGAGGGTTCTGGCAAATACCTAATCCTCAATATTCAAAATATACAGGTAATCAGGAAATAGTTCAATTTATAGTAGAGTATAGATATTTAAGTACGTCTGGTAATGCTAATAATATCGATCAACTACAATTTACTGATAAAGACGGAGTTCAGAGAAGTGGCGCATTTACTAATTGGATTCCACAACCAGGCGCTGCTAGAAAAAGGGTAATGGATGAAACTACAGGTCAATATTCATGGGCTGTAGAAAATGTACAGGACGCTGATGTTATAAATATCAATCAACTTGATATTTCAATACAGCAAAACGAATCTGTACAGATTAGAATTAAATCGGTATCTGAAGCAGGTTATCCTGCAAATCCAATGGAGTCTGATTATAGCGAAACTATTATCATAGATTTTCCACAAGATTTAATACAGCCTGATACTACTTCAAGTATTATTAGCCAAAATGAAAAAGCACTTGCTACTGTTCAGATTAATCAAGATCTTCAGGAAAAAGGAATTGATACTCATATATCATCTTCATTTAATGCTAATGGTAAATATTTTGCACATTCAAGTATAGATATTGCTTCTGGTTTTTTATCACCTGAACAATCTCCTATAAACTTATTTGATACACTTAATACTTTACAGAATAGAATTTCTCAATTAGAGCAATACATACAAAGATCTAGAGGTGAACTTTCAGTTTCAATTCTGGATAATAATGGAATATCAACTTCTATACAGAAAGATACTTTAACGACTTTATTTGCTGGATATTATTCACAGGATGTTGCTAATTTTAATGTTAGAAAAGGTGCAATAGTTTCCAAGAATTATTTTGTAAGACTTACAAATGTAAAAGCTACTGCACTAGAATTAATTTCTAGAATATCCGGTAATAGATTAAAAAGAGCCTATGCATCAGGAGGTAAATTTGGATTTAATACTACAACTGACGTTGACTCATTTGTTTCAAGTGATAATTATTACACTAGCAGAGGTCAATATGATTTTGTGCCTTTGGTATTTTCAAAACCTGTTATATCAACTACTCTTTCTTCTGTGACATCTGTTACTGATCAAATCAATAACCCTACGACCGAAAGGCAGAGTAGCCAAAGCAGAGGTCAGTACATATATTGTAGATATAGAGACATAGGTAATACTGAAGATTTTTATGTAGATTATGATATAGATACTCCTAGCAATATTATTAATGGAACATCTGATGCTGAATATACATTAACAGAAGTACAATATATTTCAGGTAGTATAAATACTGATTTTATCTGGTCAGGTACTTATTCAGCAGGTACATCAGGAACACCTATTCCAACAAATATTAATAGCGCTAGTGGTGATTATATAAATGGAGTTAAGTTGTTAGTTCATATAGATCATCCAAGTGTTAAGTCTAATATCCCATTAGCAACTGCACGGGAGCAATTGAGAATGGCTAAAACATCAACACTGACATCTTCTGATACAGACGGTAAAAAACAAACAGGTTTTTATTTTGATAGCACTTATGGAAATACGATTAAGACTTCTTTTGTGCCTAGCGATCAATATTTATTAGGTAAAGCTAGTTGCGGTTCATATATGTTTTTATTACCTAAAGATGAAAATAACTTAACAGTCAGTGGAGATGATGCTCTTTCAATTAAGTCTATTATAGTTGGTGAAAATAATGCTATATCTATTCCACTTGTATTTCAATATAGAATGACAGATTATTATGGTATTGGTGCAAAAGGCATAGGTGCAATTGCAGGAGATTATACGGGTGTAACAACTGATGTAGTTTTTTCGAAAAGAATGGGATTCGATCTTTTTGATATAGATGAAAATAGATTTTCATTTGACATTGAAATATTCGCTAAATACGCTGTTGATAAATTAAGCATTGATAACATACCTTCAATCTCTATTTCAAGCGCAGTAAAAGACTTAACTCAAAATATACCAGGAACTCAGCCTAATATAAATATATCTAGCAACAATCCTTTAACCAGTAAATAAAAGTTCAAGTATAAAATGGGTGTTAAAATCTTAGAAAACTCTTCCTTTGGTATACTTAGAACTAATCCTAAAATAACTGGAAATGTGAAAGTTGTTGTAGATAGTTCTGATAATATCTTTATCGAAAGCATAGATGCTAATGATGAATTAGCAAAGTCTAAATACAAAGCTTATAAAACGTCTTCTGCGTCAGGTTATCAATATGACCTGGCTAAGGTTTTCGGTAATACACCATCAGATATTTTTTATGATGTCAAAAAAACAGGTTCTGATTATACTGTATTAGATAATTATGGCTCACAATATGATTTCGACTATTGCTATGGCGCATACTCTGTCAACTCAAAGTCGTATAAAGAAGAATTTGGCATATTCGCACCACTTTGGCTTGAGAATAATTTACCGGACTATTTTATTATTTTTAAAATAGATGGACCTGTTACCGTAAATAATAAAAATGCTACATCTGAAAATGAAAATTCTTCAACTGTAGAAAATCCTTTAAATTTTAAAGAACTTTTTTTATCTAACGCAAAGATAATTAAAACATTTAACCTAAAGGACTCGACTAATACTGGTAGATATATTAGAAATTATAAAACTTCAAATAATTTCCCGACATCAGCTATAAATTTTAGCACAAGACAAGATCAGGCTACATATTGGAATGGTATCTGTCTAGATAAGCCAGGCGGTTTTACAAACATGGCTGAAAATATTTATAATACATTATTCACAGTTGATAGAACAATTCTAGAAAATGACTTTTTTATAACAACAGGGTTTGAAAGAAATAGATTAACATGTGCAAATGTCATGAATTTTGAATTTCTATTTGATGATGCTGAAGCTAACCCACTTGAAATTAATAGATATTTTGGATTTTTTGTAAATGCTGAACAGGAAGGTACATTTAGACTGGATTCAAACAAAGCATATATCCGTTCAAGAGGTGATAATCAAACAGTACCATTAAGTTCACAAACATTTTCATCTAAAAATGAAAAATCATATACTGTTACAAATAGTGATGGTGTAAAATTGTATGTAGATACTAACTTTACAACATCAGTGTATAATATACCTACTGGCTCAGGATTAACACATAATAGTTTTTTACCTTCATTTAATGATATAAATTCTCTAGACAGCGTATTTTTTGTTCAAGATAGATTTGGTAATTTTCATAATCTAAATTATAAAAATAGATGGCTTTCAGATGAGGTGCGATTAGTTGATACTAGTATAGATATTAGTAATTTTAGCGGTACTGAAGAGACTATTTTAACAACAAGGGCTCTATTCGCAGATAAACCTAGTAAAGCTTCTACTTTTATTACAATTAACGATCAGCTTACCCCAGGTGATAATTACATTATAGCTTTACCTAAAAAACAAACGTATATAGTTGAAGTAATAGAGGCAAACGCCGGCGATCAAATAACAATTGAATCAGGTGTTTACAATTTTACTTTTGCATTAATTGATTCAAATCATCTTATTGCACTAAGTGATATTAAGTATAACTGGGATCTACAAAGCGATGAAATATTTTCAAAATATAATCTTTCTATTAGAAATAATAAATTGATTATAACTGAAACTATTTTTACCAGCGTAGATGACAATTTTACTATAACATCTCTTAGTACAACTTCAGACTTTAGTATAACAAAACAAGTATCTGCTGATCTAACTTTAAATACAATATATGCGCAGCCAAGTATAGCAACGACAGTAGGTGAAGCAAAAGAGCTTTTCTTTAATCCTAATGGAACACCTGCAGAAATTGCTAAATCTATGGCTGCTGCAATTAATAATATTAAAGAGAGTTTATTTGAAGCAGTTGCAGTAGATAATAAAGTTGTAATAATTGCTAAAATTGCCGGTCCTAGATTTAACGATCTAGTAATTGGGCGTGACATATATTTAACGTCATCTGATGCAACATTAATAACCGACATTCCAGCTTTCACTACAAGTACACATAAATTTTATAAATTTCTAGGCGGTACCTCAAATATTAATAGTAAAGCAATTGTTGATATTGATTTGTTCCAAACTTTTTCTGTACCTAATAGATATCTAAGAACAACTTCAAATAAAAATGGAGAAAGCCTTATAAAAATACAAAGTGTTTTTTATTTTACTGATAGAGAAATTAGGAATGCTAGCGGTGTATTAACAGGATTTTTAGATTTTGATAAGTATTGTGTTGTTTCAATTAACGATGCCTATGAAATATACAGGGATTCTTCATACTCTATTCATTTATATGAATTATATGATATACCATTTGGTAGATTTTCTTTTTTCCCTATAAAAGACCAGGACTTTAATTATCTCAGTACAGAATACGGCGACTTTAAGGAACTGTCTGTTGAAAAGGAATACTATTCTAATTTTTTAAATAGTGGATTTGCAAATCAAAATCAAGACATATTAGACTTTTATACAAATAGCGGTTTTACTAAACTATTAGGTGTACTAGAGTCGCAGTCAGAAATATTTAAAAAAGATGTTTCTTTAACTCCAATAAGTATTGATTCTGAATATGATCGCCTAAGAGAAAATACACAAATTAACCTGTCTGTACCTTCAAGAACTGTACCTTATATTAATAAATGGGTTTATAGAAACGGTTTAAATGTAAGAGAGACTGATTATAGACTTACAACTTCGACAGCATTTGGTTTGACTAATTTCTCGCCTGCTGCTGATGAAATTTATAAAAATCCTATTTATTTTACACATGAATGGTATTACTTACAGGGCTTACCAAAATATTATGGATTATATGATCCTAGCGAATTAAATAAAACGTTTAGTTATTTTCCAGAAAAAATAGTAACCACATCAAACGGTTTACGTTCAATTGATACTGATTATTTCACAGAGTATTTCACTGTAAATTATCAAAAATATCCTTTAATAGACCTGTCTGAAGTGACAGGAGGTGTTCAGCAGCCTTTTACATTAACAGATGAGAAATTATATGAAATTAAAAAGCAATTTAGATATTCTTTATTTGAAGGTGCAAGCTCAAGTAATTTTGCTTCTACGCTTTTCAGAGGCGTTAAAGTAATTATAAAAGAACGTGTAGAAAATTCAATAGAAATTAATTATAATTTACCTGAAATTAAATTTAAAAATGATACCAGATATAATAGTTATAAATTTTCTTGTGTTTTAATTCCACATAACGGTGAATATGACGGTATAAAAAGGAAAACTATAGAATACGAGTTTTTAGAAAATAGAAAACATAAATGCGTTACATTATTAATTTTTATAAAATTAGATGATGTTTTATCTGAAGTCACTTATGACAGGGATATACTTGGACCTATTGAAATTAAACCTGATTATATAGATAGGACGCTTCTTTATGCACTTAATAGTAAAATGGAAACGCTTGAAAGCAATTCCGCTTATGCTGATATTATCCTATCAGGTGTAATTGATGCTAGAAATGGCCAGAGTACACCTACAAATTTAAAAGGTGTTGCAAATATTACAGGTCAGATAACTTTATTTACTGAAGAAATTTTAATAAATATCGAAGGTTACTATAATCAAATAAAAATCGAGCCTGCTGGCAATGCTGATATAGAAACGTATAACCTGAAAAGCGTTAAAGATAATTCAAATTTAGAAATACAAGGTGGTAATTTATATGGAGGTACTACATCTAATTCCCAAATATTAAATGGTACATACACATACTTAAATGGTGGTTATAAATTTTGGACAGCGAGATTGAATAAAATTTCATTTGCATTTATACAAAATTTAATAAACAACGGCTACCCTGATATTACATATAATACTGTAATGGAAGACGGCAGTATAAAAACAAATATGTTTACAGTTGAATTACAGACTGCGTCTTACGCTATGTCATCTGATTATTTGTATCCACTGCGTATTGAAAATAAATCCAATGTAATAAACGACCTTACAGCTCTTATTGGTGATACTTTAACTATAAATCCAAATACTACTGTTACTCCTCTATATAGACATAGTGGTTATTATCAGCCTAAATTTATAGATATTGTTAATTTTAAAGACCCGTATGTAGTTAAGAGTGAACCTAGTATAAGAGAGTCTCTTATTAAAAATAACATGGCTGATAAAAATACTGTATTTATGATAACGCTTGGATATGAAGATCAGCCAAATGTAGTAACAGATTTTGGTAAGATAAAAAATCTATACTTCCATAAATCTAATGATATAAACCCATCTGGTATTATTCAACTTTCATTACAGTCATCTGAATTACCAGTCTATCCTATAACCGGAGAAATAGCAATTGACAAGCGAGATTTTTATATTTTTAAAACAAACTGGGATGCAAGTTACTTTAAAAGATCTATTGATAAAAATAATATACAACAGTTATCAGGTACAAGAAGTATACTTGAAAAAAGATCTTTCTTTGGTTCTAAATCTATGAAGATATTAGACACTATAAATATTGAAACTTTCAATTCTCTAAAAGTTGATAACAGGGATGAATTAGATTCAATATCTACAGCTATATTTAATCCAGATAATAATTTGGAAATAGTTTATTTTGAAGATGCTAATTTAATTATTATTGATGTGTATTTAGAAAAAAGATTAATAAGATACTTATCTGAACAGGGTATTTATGAATATTTTTCACAATATATTAATCCTACTTACGGCTTCGGCACACAGGATAGTATAAATGATGATGTTAATGGTTATATAAAAACAAATATTTTACCTAGATATTTATTAACTGATATTAATATGTATGTCCTTAAGTCTGGAAGAGTTGACTTAAATGAAACTTATCCGGTTATAGATTCTGTACTTACTGACATAGAAAAGATCTCCGCTGGTTTCAGAACAGATAAAAATGTACAGGTTTTACAATTAGGTAATTTAAGTAACTTTAATCAAAGACTGATATATAATAAGACAGCCGGATTTAAGTATTCGTTTGCTCCTAGCTTTACATTAAATAAGAAATAAAAATGGCAAATATTACTATTAAGGAATTAATCGCATCTGATACAGTATCTGATATCGTTGATAAAATAAATTTCAATTTTGATCAGTTACTATTAAACGGTGGAGGACCTGTAGGTTTGACAGGAGGAGCAGGACCGATTGGACCGCAAGGACCTAGAGGTACAACATGGTTTACAACCAGAGATCTTTATAATACTTCTTTAACTACAGAAGGTTCTACTGGTTATACATTTCCAACCTGGTCAGGAACTCCTGTATTGGTAAATAATCCAACACAATTTAATGGCGATCCTAATAAATATTTACCTATTGCAACACCTTCATCACCTAATACATATCCATTTTACTCATTTACATTTGGTACAACTGGAAGTGAGCCTAGGTCAGGCGATTTATTTTTACAAGAATCTGATGACACATTTAACGGCGTTAATTCAACTGATGGTGATGTATGGCAATATAACGCAGTAGCAAATACCTGGAGTTTTACTGGTGTGAATATAAAAGGAGAAACCGGTTCAACAGGTTCAAGCGCTGCTACAGAATGGCAGAGAACAACTGACAATAATCTTGTTGATGAAATCCATCCTAAACTAGAAACAGGTCATGACGACGTGGTTAGAGTTTTAATAGGAACAGACGATTCTACAATAATAACAGATAATCCAAATGAATATACGTCTAATATAGTAACTATATACCAAGATACAGGCGGCTATAATTTAGCTTTTATTGATGATAATTCAACAAGTGGTATAAGCACAACAGACGACTATGCTGGCATAAAGACCGGTAATAACGTCATAGCAATTGAAGGTTTTAGTGGCACTTCTGGTGAAAATACATTCGATGTGGAATTAACGGCCAGGTCTGGTTCTATTATTTTAAAATCAAGTGATGATTCACTTACAGATATTACATTAGAATTAGACAGAAATGGTCCACCGGGATCCGATCCGTACTACCCTAAATTTTTATTCAAAGCTGCAACAATTAACGTAACAAGTGAATTAAATGATTTTAATAACAACGGGCCCGTGCACTGGTTAACTGATGGTTATAATACTTTAACCATTATGCATAATACAGATACTATATCTGGTTCTACAGATTATCCTTACAATGGAGGAGTACAAACTTATACACAATGGACAGGGAATTACACGCGTATTAATAGTATTAAAACTGACGGCGGCGCCAATGCCAGTCATTTAATTTTCCAGGAGAGTTATACTAATTCTAATATAGGAAATCTAGGTATAGGCGATTTTAGCACAGGTCTTCCTACTGCTAAACTTTCTATAGGTAGAGGTAAAACTACAGAGGCTGCACTTTCACTAGGTGATAGTTGGAGTAAAGGCACAAAGCAAGTTGTTGGTACTGATTCTTATACAGGATATTTAAGTAATGTTGCATTTTTTCAAACACATATAGTTGTCGGTGCTACAAGCGATGTTACATCATATCCTTCTGTATTTGGAGGTGGAACTAGTAATTCTGCTGGTGCAAATTCAATTACAACAGATACTAATATTAATATAAAATCTGGTATTATAGGTTTTAATACTTTTTTTGATCCTGGCTTTGGTTTAAAATCGATGAAAACTGATGCTACAAATAATCTTTCACAATTTATAGGATCAGGTGACTGGCTTTATAATAAAGGAGGTACAAGCGGCGGCGTAGCATATACACCAGCAGCTAGCGATTTATTTGGCACAATAGTAATTGGTGGTAGTTCAACAGGCTCAACTTATAACACGGCATTCGGTGCTTCAAATTTACAAACAGGCGGATCATTTAGATTTAATGCAAATCTGGTAGTAAAGTCAGTATCTAATCAGGTTGGTATAAATACTACTCTTTTACAGGCCAGTCTTAATTCATACGGCGGAGCAATTATAGGTAAGACTAAAACATGGTCTGGTGCTACAGGTGGTTATCATCAGGATTTTCAGTCAAATAATAATATTATTATAGGACATCCGTTATATTCTTCTTTTATTAAATTAAATCTTGCTGCTGTCGGTCAAAAAAATGCGACATGGTTAACTACACCAGTATGGTCTGCTAGCATGCGTTTTAATGATGGTGGCGGCGGATATAACCAGGATGTAGCATCATATAATTCATTTACAGCCAATGTAGCTGTTGGAGTATATAAAGATTATTTACCATCTAATTCATCGCAATTTAAAATTATTCATGGTAAAAATTATAGGAATTCCAGTGTTAATCAATTACTCGCTGTAAATAATCCTTATGATACAGGCATAGGTCTTGAAATAGAAAACAGGGTGTTGACAGCAATTGGCAGTGGTCCATATCAAAGAACTCCTATTATAAAAGATGCTTCAGGAAGCCCTATAATAGGGCACAGGCCGCTTATAGTGACAAAACGACCTGTATATAGCGACTCGGCTAAGTATCATGATTTTGATACATTTACAATTTTTGAAATATCACCAATAAATAATGTCAGTGTAGGTCAATCTATTAAACTTCCTAGTAAATCTGTTTGGAAAGTTATTCAAAAGGATTCCAGCAATAATATAGCAAGCCCAGCGCCTACGGGAACTGTAACATATCCGGATGGAACTGAAATAGCTTTAAATGCTGGAAATGCTTCTACATGGTGGGATTTTTACCCGGGAGGCTATACATCCATTATTTTGCCAGAGTATAATAAATCATTACACATTAGTTCTATATTCCCGAGCGGCTCAACTTCAGATCAATTTGCAACAGATCAATTTATATCTAAGATAGATGCAGGTATAGTAATTGATACAGGTGTTATTGGTTTAGGTTTCGTTACACCCAGTCATAATTGGTTAACATATAATGAATATTCAACGCACTTAAAACGTTCATCGAATAATTATTCAATAACAAGTAGCATAGCATTCTCAAATATAGGCTCGGTTTCTGGCGGAGAATCTCCAAATTTATTTAGTAATAAACCCCTGGGTATTAAACCAGGTTTAACAATATTTGCTCCAAATGTAAATGCTCTGGTTTCAGTCCCCCCTGTATCACATTTAAAAGGAGGTGATTTATTATTAGCAGGAGGTGATGTATTATATAGTTTAACACCTCAGAGAACTCTTAGAGCAGGTGATGTTTATATTACAGGCGGACATCTTTATAAGAGTAAAGTTGATGAATTCGGAAGT
>Ga0247834_1000489_pt1 | contig 76056 bp, 84 predicted proteins | sample LaCruzMarch2015__8_FD_187118 | JGI IMG/M metagenome (GOLD analysis project Ga0247834, IMG submission 187118) | Freshwater microbial communities from meromictic Lake La Cruz, Castile-La Mancha, Spain - LaCruzMarch2015_12m | ecosystem: Environmental > Aquatic > Freshwater > Lake | place: Spain...
ACCTTATTTCAGCTTCTGTGATAATATCATCAATAATAGCACTTTCAATACTATTTGCACCATAAGTACTTGTATAGAATGAAAGCGTTCCAAACTTCTCTTTGATGGTAGTAGCAATAACCTGCACCTCTCTATCGTCTGTTGAACATAGATCGCAAAAATATTGCAACTTTTCCATGCATTTATCTAAAAGATTATACCAACCATCATCACACTCCATTCCCCAAGCCATACAAGTCTGCATCATATCGCCCTTATAATCCTTGAGAATTTTTGGATACTTTTTAACAAGTTCAAGTTCTGTTTCGTGTTTCATACACGCAATATTAATATATTTTTGAAAGAAGTCAATAGAAAAATACAATAGATGAGATAAATACTCATATTACCAAACTAAATAATACAGAACGCGAATAGTTTATATGTCAACCATACCTTACCAGAACTCATACTACAACACAACTTCAAAGGAATTTGAGATATACCCAAAATGAAGACAAAAGACCAACAACTTCTAGAAGAAGCGTATGATAGAGTTCTTAGCGAGAAAATAAAAGCGTCAGAGGCTTATAACAACTATGGTTCACTTCAGACTGTAATTGATGGTAAGCGAAAACTTGGGGTAGTGACCAAAAATACGTTAGATGGGGATCCAAAACTGAAGAAAGAGATAATAGAAAAGGGATTCAAATTTATTCTCGTTCGAAGCTCGCACACTCCCGGTAACTATATAATCTACCATCCGAGTGGATTAAAGCAGGCTTTGGAGTTGCAGGCATTAGCAGATCGATATGACGGAGCATTTGGGCCTTCGCACGCCTCAGAAGATGATGTTAGAAGAGTTGGGCAGTTGTTGGAATATGATCCAATTGACATCGAAAGTCATATCGAAAGATCAAAATTGTTTCCTAAAACTGAAGATGAAAAGGATTATTTTAATAAAAAACTAAAAGAGTTTTACGATCAATATGAGAAAGACTCTGCTAAGAGAGATTCTACCTCTAAAGAGTTCCAACAATTTCTTGATACATGGAGAAGCGACTTTGTTGATACTAACGGAGTCAAGTCATAAAGGAGAGGGCTTGTTTGCCATTCGGTCAATGCCTACAACAATCGCTTTATTGCTGCTATGCCAATCATTGCAGAAGAGTTCCTTAAAGCTGGTGCTCTTGAAATCTCTGAAGAAGAATTCCAAAGTCTTCTTCCAGTATCTTCCGGAGAAGTCTAAATAGTTTACTCTTCCCAACACCAATTTTTATAATCCCAGTGACGGGAATCATAAATTCTTAGCCCTGCTTCAAACCCTAAAAAATTTAAATTTACACTCAAACCACCATGATCTTTTCCAATTGGACAAAAATCTAATTCAAATTGAAAAATGTTATACCCTGAGTAAAATGTTTCAAATTCTAAGTTTTTATATTTGGAAAGTTGTTTGTAAAAAGAAAAATATTTTTCAAAATCTTTTCTTGGTTTGCAAAAGTTTCTTAATGATAAATTAAAATACATAATTACCTGTGAATTAGAAATGCCTTGGTTTTAAAAAGTTCGTCCTGTTTGCAGTCATCGTACTCCCCGTAATACCATTCTCTTTTAAAGGGACCACATACTTCTATTTGTTTTGTTCCTACTGGTAATGCATAACCACCTTCGTATCCATCAACAAGTATAAGTGTTTCTGGATCTAGTTTTTCTAGAATTTCAATTAGTTCTTTAGCTTTCATATTTTTGATTTATTAGTTTGGTCCATTGTTCTTTGTTGATTATTTTACCATCTAAAACGGAAAATACAAATGAAGAATTTTCCTTAAAGTTTCTTTTGATCATTATTGCTTGGTCTTTTCTTGTTTCCACTTTTCTTATATCATGCACTACTTCTAGGATATGGTCAATATATTTTTTTGCTTTTTCTCCTGCTTCACAAATTTTTTCTAATTCTTCTTTTAATTGAACTGCAATCTCATAATCAAACTCTGTTTCAATTATTTTGTAAAAATCTTCATAACAAGGCATCTCTTTTTCTATATAAAATTCTATTAAATTCTTTACATTGCTTAGAGTAGACTTAATGCGATGCAACAGAAGATAACGATCTGACTTAGTTTTCTTTAGAATCTGTCCTTTATTTCCATAGATTACAATTCCTTCTCCTTTCTTCCATTGATTAACTGATTCAATCATTGAAGAAATTGAATTAAATTTGTATCGAATAGGTCTTTCTACTTTCCAATCGGTAGAAAATATATCTAAATCGTTTTGTAATACATAAGAATAATCATCATGTTTTATTACACCAGTAAGCCAAAGAGTTGGTTCTTCTGCTTCTCTCTCAACGATAATATTTCTCGGAGAATACCATTCACAAACAATCGAATATTGTTCAGTGTTAAGATAATCATTATTAAAAACTAAAGGATATTTTCGTTTCAAAAAAGGAATTTCGTCTCCATTATCTAAGGTAGTTGCATCGCTAGTTCCTCTTGTTCTAACGATTAGCTCTCCTTTGAATTTTGAAATAATCAGAGTTGATCCATCTAGCTTGTGAATAAACTCAATATCGGAATCAATATCAATCGGTTCAAATTCTAGTTGCTCACCAAGATTTGTAAATTTTTTCCAAGACGCGCTAACAAGTTCTCCACCTTTAGTCCAAATAGAGGAACGGAATATTTTATTATCATCGTTCCATTTAATATCATGTTTAATAGGAAATATTAGCTTGCAATCGGTTTTTGCAATAATACAATCTCTGATGGAAAATTCTTCTGTTGATGGAAAATCAAATATTCTCATTTTTTTTTAAGAACTTTAAACCTTTACAATTTTTTCTATAATTTCTCCAATTTTTTCTATATTTTATAATCCAATCAATTAAAGCTGTACTATAACCGATATCATATCCCTTTTTCTCACTCTCCAACCATTTATGTTTCAATACTTCTTCCCTCTCTTCCAAAAAATCTTTATAAATTAAAGAATTTATGTAAAAATCTTGGGTGGCGGATAAAGCATTCATTATAATATTTGTTATTTTAAAAACTCTGCGAAAATAACATCTCGGTCTTCTGATCTTGCTTTTACTGCTTGTTGAGCAATTTGTAGAGGATTATCTTTAAATGCACGACCCCTATAACTACCCCAAAAATCATATGTCCATAATTGATTTTTTCCTTTAGGATACATATAGGCAACTATTGCATGGCCATTGGTTTTCTTGGTTTTTGCATCAATCCAGTGATATACAACTACTTCAGACCAAACATCATATTTTTGCAAGCCTTCTCTGAATGCAATTGCGGTAGGAAGACAGGCATTTCTTTTGGTTTCCATCCAAGATTCTGGGTTGGAAGGAGTTGCACAAGATACTAAAAAACAACTTATTAAGACCAATAAAATATTTTTCATATAACTATTTATTCAAAATCCGCCCAAATTTCATTAATATCTAAAAGTCGGTGTATACATCCATTTACTCTTTCAGTCCAAGAACTATGAAAATGTCCATATAAATGCAATCTTGGTTTACATAGTTTACAAATTTCATCCATAATAGCTCTTTCGTCTGTTAGATCTTCTATTAAGAATGCATCCTCTCTTGCCCATCCATAGACCATTTCATTAAACTGTTGCGGAAAACACCAAGAAGGGGCAGTGTGAGTCACTAGGATATCTACTTCTTCACATTTGTTCTTTTCGAACACCAAAACTTCCTTCTCCCAATAAGAAGTTCCTTCTGTTCTTCCTGTTCTGTCAATAGAAGTTGCACCACCAATAAATTGAATCTTCTTATCTCCATACTCAGCAATTGTATAATCAGCAATCAGCTCAAAATTACTCAAAGAAACTCTATCTTCACCTCGAAAATAAGATGGGTCTGAATGATTTCCGCGTATACTCAAATATTCTATATTATATTTCTTAAAACGATTATTTAAAAGTTCAAACTGTCTTAGTTGTTTTTCTTTTGAAATAAATCCCTCTCCCCCGTCTCCAACACAAATAATATAACAATTATCTATTTTTTTAGATATTATAATATCAAAAACTAAATCCCATGATCCATGATGATCACCCAAAAACAATAATGGTTTGTTTTTATTTAAATTTTTAATAGAAAGCGTGGTATCCATGATAAGTAATTATATATGATATTGGATTTAAATCAAGAAAAATGTTGTTATATTTTAGGATTTTTTTGGGCAGATTGTTATTTTGGCATTTCTTCTAGGGGTTTATATAATTTTTCTTTAGAAATAAAAACAGATGATTTTTTAAATATTTGGAGTTATATACAAAATATAGGGTTTGAAAAATATAAAACAAGAAAAAGAAAAAATTCAAATAATTTACAATCTTTTGTTAGAACTGCTCGACAAAAAGAAATGCAATTTTTTAAAAAATATAATTTTGATAAAAAAAATAATGGTTGTCCTTTGTATTTTGATTTAAAAGATGAGATGAAGCCTTTTTTTATAAAGGGATTTTTAGATGGTGATGGTAGCATATCATTGGATAAAAATAATTCTTTTAGAATTGGATTTAATGGTTCAAAAAATCAAAGTTGGGACTTTTTAGAAAATTTTTGTAATAAAAATAATATAAAATTTGCGATCTATAGAAAAGATAGAATTCCTAAGCATGAAACCCATAAAAAACAAATTCACGGGTATTCGGTTTTTGAATTTACAAATATAGAAAATAGATTAAAAATGTGTGAAATTTTAGATTTAAATATAGGTCTTTCTAGAAAAATAGAAATATATAAAAAATATAAAAAAAATAGAGATGAAACAAATATACAAAAAAATATTTCAATGATCTTTTCCCGTTAGAGATATCCATTCTTCTGTCAATTTTGTAATTTCTTCTACAATTTCTTTCATTCTGGTTCTGTCTTGTAAGGTTCTTCTATTATGACGAAATAAAATCCAGCAATTTTTTCAATTTTGCTTTTGCTTCCTTTAGGGAGCGGTTTGTTTTTAAATGATTTATCGGCAATTTCCCATGCTTTTGTAAAATCTTTTGACTTTGCTGCTTTATCCATAGCTTCTTGATATCTTTGTGGAATTTTAAATTCCTTTCGCGGCTTCCAATATCCATTAGCTGCATCAATAATTTTAGGAATCGGAACATCAGAATATTGCATTGGTCCATTACCAGAAACGTTCATAATGGTTCTATAGCCATCATTTTGCTGATAATGGAGATATTGTTCAATTACTTTTTTAATTTCCCAAGCGGCGGTTCCGTCTTTCATTTGCTCGCAACCGACTCCGTAATACGAATTCGGATTTGTGCAAATATCTTCATTTCTAAATGCCAATGTCCTAACAACGCTTTCAATTACATGAGTGTCAATATAATTTAAGCAATCCTTGTCAATAAAGGCGGTGGACATAGCCATTGCAATTTGCCCAGATCGAAGTCGGCTATATACTTCCAATGCAGTTACAAGAGTTGCAAGATGTTTTTCATCAAACTCTATTGATACTTTTTTAGATTGTTCTGTTTTTTTCTTTTTCATTTTTTAATTGGGCTAAAGTAAATTTTTGGATCTCTTTTGAAGTATCGCGCATCTGTATCAATATCAATTGTGACATACCAAGATCTATTGCCGACGGTTGCGACCTTCTTGTTAAGGTGTTCAGATTTGCTAAGAATATTCATATACTCTTTATGAGCTTTATCCTTCATTTCGCTTGCTTTTTCATAAGCTTTCTTTGCTTTGAAAATTTGGTTAAAAGATGCTGGCTTTTCTTTTTTGATTTCGGCACTTTTGGTTTTCATTTTAATCTTTTGTTGAATATGAGAAGTTGAATCCTCCATACCTTGAATATTTTTCGTCTACTTGTCCGGATTCAAACCAAACGTCTGCATATTTTTGCGCGGAATTATCAAATTCTTTCATTTCCACGTCGAAGCCAAGTTTTTCCAATTCCAATGCACAATCAGAATCTAAATCCCAAGGAGGACCATCATAAAGATTAAATTCGGAAATATATTTTAGAAACTCTTCTTCACTGTTTCCTGTATATGGATTCTCTTCCAAGTTTTTGAAGTCATCTTCGTCTAGTTCTACTGCATCGCTTGCCAAGTATAGTGTTACGTTTTCTCTTTTACGGATTGTGTATTTCATAATTCTTATATTATTAAATAATTTTTATAAAATGTCAACAGTTATTTGTAATAAAAATCTTGCTCAAAATCTTCATCTAAATCTACTCTATCCTTTAACCATGCTTTCAATGCCCAATGGTAATATGTGTAGTTTGGATCTCCTTCGTAATGAAAGAAAGCATGACCAAGATCATACTGAATCTGCATTAAAACTTTATTTTTAATTCCTTTTTTTACTCTACTTTCCAAAATCCAAGAATCCAAGAATACCTTACAATCCATACCAAAGTCCCATTCAAAATATGCTAGATAATTATGACGATCTACATGATATAGATCAATATAAATTGGTTCTTTAAAAGTAATTAAACCAAGTTCATATATAGATTCTGGTAATTTAATTTTCATATGATTCTAAAAATATTGGTGTGTTTTCCCCTACGTATGCACCTTCAACATTAAAGGAAAAATACTCTTCTGCCTCTTCTTCAGACATTCCTTCCTTTATTAGAGATTCGATGCATTTTAATTTATTATAAACAGCCATCGGTTTACCAAATTGTCTACCAATACCAACAAATGCATCTTCAAATCCATCTGCTAATAAAACAGTTTCGTCATCATGTAAACAATTTTCTAAAATTTCTTGTATGTTTTTCATTTTAATAAAGTTTCTAATATTTTATATGTTCCGTATATGGTAGAATATATGGATGCTATTATTATAATACCACAACATGAAATGTCAAACCAATTTTTTTTCATCTGTATATAATATAGTATCTAAAATATTAAATTGTTTTTTCCAAATCCAAACAGGTTCTACAAATATACCGGATCTGTCCGAATTACTTCCCATTCGCTTTGCCATTCTGTAATTTATGTTTTCTGATTTTATAGAATTTGGTAGTGTAGATATAAAATCATTCATAGGATCACATATTCTGTTTATTGTATGGTTACAGTAAACATCACTTATGTTTATTGCTATGTGTCCACCAGTCTTTAATTGCCTCCAAGAGCTTTCAATAACAGGAAAGAGGAAAAGTGATAACCATTTATCTATCTTTTTATATCTTTGCCATGATTGATTATTTTCTTTTGAATATCTTTCTATGATAAAGTATGGAGGACTTGTGAATATGAAATCAAATTCTGTTTGATTATATGAAGGTAAAAAATCTTCAGCAGGAAAACAATTCATTTCAATGGTTTTATCAGAATTAAAAAGATTCATTTGTTGATTATATGAATCATACAAATTATCATTTGGATCAATTCCTATGTATGTTTTAACTGTTTGTGATGCCATTGCACCATTCAGCCTATCTCCCCATCCTGAACTAAAGTCTAATACACTTTCAGCATTAAAATGATCGTATAATGTTTTAGCTGCTGATGGGCGAAACTGACTTGCGATATACTTTCTCATTGCTATACAGGTTCTGAGTGTATCGGAAGTAACTTCTTTAACTTTTAGTGTCCAAAGAGCATTTAAAAGAGTCATGAAAAACTTTTTTGTATGCCATGTTCTATAAGGAGAAGGAGAATTTATAGAATCACATTTATATCTTAAATCTTGATGAAAGAAGTTTGATGATTTATTTCCAACATTACATGAATCTATGTATTTTGTACCTAATTCCCACTTATAATCATATCTACTGAACAATTCCCCCTCTTTTATGAGAGGGAGTGTGTTTAGGTTTTTAAGTGATTGAAAGTCTGTTTCTGCATCCGTTTGTGTGATTTCAACCAAAGGAACATCATAACCCCTTGTTCTTTCCCATATCTCTTCTTTTATTGAAAGGTCGAATTTTGGACGATTTTTTATAATATCTGCCCATTCTGATTGATTATATATTGTAAACATCAATCCTATTATGCTTCGCACGATTTACAGGTCATTATACTTCTGGCAAGCTCTTGTGCGGGATTCGCGCTACGTTGATAATACAATGATTTAATACCCTGTTCCCATGCAAATATCATAAGTTCATTTACTTCCTTTGGTTTGGTGTTTGGAGGAATCATAATATTCAAACTCTGGCCTTGGTCAATATATTTTTGACGTTGTGCAGCTTGAATAATAATTTCTTTTTGTGAAATTTCTCCAAATGTTTTAAATACATCTTTTTCATTTTCGGATAGAAACTCTAAATGTTGAACAGATCCACCATGAACTAAAATAGACTTCCAAGTATCATCATCATGTTTACCCTTCTCTTTTAAAAGATTCTTAAGATGTGGATTTTTATTTGTAAATTTGCCTTTAGCAAGGTCTTTGACATAATAATTACTATTCAATGGTTCGATACTAGGCGATACTTGCCCAAGAATGAAGCTGGAGGACGTTGTAGGAGCAACCGCTAATGTAGTAACATTGCGTCTATAATATTCTAATTTATTACTGTCATCATAAATTGGTGCAGACCCCAAAATACCTGCTAATTCGGTAGTTGCCATATCTGATTTTTTTCTAATAAAAGACCAAATTTCATTGTTCAAAAATTTTGCTTCCATAGATTCAAATGGAATCATCTTGGACTGTAATAAAGAGTGCCAACCTAGAACGCCAACTCCCAACGCTCTCTGATTCATAGCAAACTTTCTAGGTGCTTCCATGCATTTCATTCCTTCAGTCTTATCAATAAATTCCGACATTACTGCATCCAAGAAATAGACCAATGTCTCTACGGCATCAGTATTTTTCCACTCTTCCCATGTTTCTAAATTTAAAGATGATAAATCACATACGAAAGATTCATCTTCTGAGTTAGAAAGCATAATTTCAGAACAATTATGAGTTACTATACCATTGCATATCCAATGATGCTCTTCTGAATCAACGGTGCAGCAATATACTTCTTCCTTTCCTATGTGCTCAATAGAAGAAATTTTATAAAATTTCTTTGTATTATTTCTATATTCCTTTTTTTCTATTTTAATTTTTTTTCTACTCAAGAAACCCGTGTTTTTTTCAAAAACAAGTGCATCATTTTTATTTCCAATAATAAGTCGATAGCAATCTTTACATTCATAATATTTTTCACCACCTTTACCATCAGGTAATAATGTTTTACCAGCTTTTCTAAGAATTCTAATAGAAGTTTGCATTCCAAGATTAGCCAAAATTATCTGAATTTCTTCTAAAAATTCTTTATTAATAGATGCTAATGAAATTTGTACTGGTTCGCCATCAGATTTTGATTTAAAAACCGTACCATCTGCATAATAAAGACCTTTAATATATTGCCATTGTGTCTCTCCATTAGAAGACCAAATCCAATCTGGTACATATCCCTTTTCAAAATTGAGTGCCTTTTTCAGAGCCTTTGACGTTAATCTCTTTTTTAAAGATGAACCCTCTTGAACCACGCAGTCTCTAAAAATTGGGTTTTCATAAATTCTTTTATTATAACTAGAAATTTGAGTTTTATATTCATTGCAAACATAATCATGATATGACTGAACTTCATCTAAAAGATCAAAATCATTTTCCCATAAATCAATCATAATAAAATCTTTGTGTTGAGTACCGTCGGCTTGATATAACCCAAGCAGAAATGCTTCTTTTGGCATATTATTGTCTCCAAAAAGTCCTTTGTTTGTTTGAATTGCAACCGAATCACCAATTTTTAAATCTTCACATGCTACATCTCTCGTAATTATCACTTGAGGTTCGTTTGTTTTTTGAGTTCTTTTATCAAAAATAGAAACTTTATGGTAAGACGTAATTTTGTGTGTCATACCGTTTTCTAATGTAATTTTAAATACATCAGCGTTATTTTCTACAAGTCTCATTGGAGAAGATTTTACTATTTTATTATTGTCAAATAAAATTAATTCTTTTCCAATTTCATAAAGTTCCTTTGCTGTCAAAACGCCAAAGTTGGATGGAACTCTCTGATCACCCGTTACGCACAAGTTAGAATTATTAATTTTCAATCCTTTATCTTTATAAATTTGAGGAGCTTGGTTGTTAACATTATCGCTAAAAAGGATATATGGATAACCAGATTCAAAACGCTTCTTAATAACAAGACCCCAAATTTTACGAGCATCTTTATCACCATCGATCATTTTTTTCATCCATTCATCGGAAACCGAAACACCAATTGATAGATTTTGAATATCACATCCATCCGATTTAATCTTCAAAAATTCTTCAATGTCTGGATGGTCTACTGGAAGATATGCGGCAAATGATCCTCTACGAACATTTCCTTGAGAGACAACATTCATAAGTTTATCAAACAATTCCATGAAATGAACAGATCCTGTAGATTCACCACCTGATGAAATTGGTGTTCCTCTTCCTCTAACATTACCAAAATACGCAGATGTACCACCACCATGCTTTGTCATTACAGCGGTTTCTGAAACCTTTTCCATGATTCCTTCCATAGTGTCGGGAATGTAAGAACCGAAACAATTGTGCAAAATCACACCAGCCGCACTAAAAGAATGATCTTCTTCCACCGTAAAATCATAAACATCTTCCTGTTTATTCGTTAAAATTAATTCTTTAATTGGTGTATAAAATAATCCATCGTTAAATTTTATAGCACAATTTGATATGTTTTTATTAGCTCCTGTTTTATATTTTCTAAAATTGCATGTATATACATATTTTGTACTAGACAATTTAGCTGGTTTTTCTTGCATTTGTAATGACATTTGGTGTCCTAATTTAAGACCAATTTGATATATTTGTAAAAGCATTTTGGGATTTGCTACAGTTATTCTATATCCGTTATCCTTTGTTATATGTCCATCTCCGCACAATAAACCATCCAAAAAGCTTTGAAGAGTTTTTTTGGGCAAATTTATAATCCAATTTGGAATTAACTTTTCCTTGCACCCTTTACCAAAACTTTCAAATAAATTTCCAATTATATGAGAGTTTATATTAGCAGTAAGCCAACTATTTATTTTTTCATTTCTTTCAATTTTACTAGAATATATATTTCCGTTTAAATTAAATTTATTTGTTATTATACTAACCCACCTTTCACCCAATTCTTTTTCATCTTTATCGTTGTATGTAATTCTTATACCGTTAGGAATATTATTTTTATCAACTGTTAAACTTCCTTCGGCAAACCAAAATCCAAATGCCCACGATAGGTCTTCATCTATTTCAATTTTTTCATTTGGTGTTGAAATATATGTAACGTAATTTGAGTTTTTTGTATATTTTTCTTTGGTATTTTCTGAAATTTTTTTACATATTTTTCCATCTACAATATATGGTTCATATTTTTTACAATAAGGCTTAAGGTTTAAAATGTGTTCTTTTTCTTCTATCTCAATATCTCCATTTATAGCTACTAAATGAATATCTTTGTTTAATTCATCTACTCTAACCCAACCTAAATTTGTAAGAATTAGATGGTTTTCTGTTATATATAAAGGAGTCATCCGATTAGCAACCTTAAGTTTGAATATGTTTTTTCTATTATTAGTTATAATAATATCTGTTACTTTTCTGTACCTTCCTTTATGAGTAAGAACTAAATCTCCAATTTTTATATCCTTAGCCATTTTCCCCCCGTCTTCTTTGGTATTAATCCAAGTTTCAGGTGTAACACAAGAGATAGGCAATCCCCTTTTGCGTCCGAAATTTGACCAGATTGGACTTGACAAAGAAAAAAATCCTCTAGCCATATAATCCTCAAATTTATTAGCAAACCCTTCACAATTTAAATATTTTTCTGCTGCTTCTGCAATATCTCTAATTCTTTGTTCTGCTGTTTCTCCTTCTAACAAGTATCCTCTTTCTAAGAATTTTCTTGAGTCTTTGTTAAGCCATTCGTATTTGTTTGTCATATAAAATTAAAATAATTCAGATTCATCAAAACACTGTGATTTTTTAGAGTAACCAGTATCCTTACTATGGAAGAAGTCGGTCATGTTATTGCCCAATAATTCCTCCTGAAACCACATTGTAGAAGAAATAAGATTTTTGTCAATTTCAAAAGCAGCAGGAAATCCAATCATTTTAAGAGATTCATTGATTCTATTTTTAACAAATTCTTTGAGAATAACAGCACTAAGACCCTCTTCTTTGATTCCATTTATCATCCAATCAATAATTTTTGCTTCTGCTTCATATGCGTCTTTAGCTTCCGCTACAATTTTATTTACAAATTCATCATCAAAAAGATCTGGATATTCGTCTCTAATAGTATTGATAATTTGAGCACCAACCATACCATGAATATTTTCTTCGTTGCGAGTATATTTTACCTGTTGATCAGTATCTTTAAGAACATTTTTAAAACGAGCAAACCAATTGATTACATAGAATTGAGAAAACAAAGAAACATTTTCAACAAATAATGTAAAAAGAGTTAATGCATAAACATATTGCTTTTTAGAGTCTTTATAATAACGATGAGTATATTTTTTAAGATATTTGACTCTGCCTTGAATCCAGTCGAGTTTTAGATTTTCTTCAAAAACATCTTCCAAACCAAGAATAGAAATAAGACGTTCATATGCATTGTTGTGGATGACTTCCGTGTTTGCCATAACATATCCCAAATCTTGTAAAGATGGATGTGGAAGATTCTCACCAAGCTTTGCCCAAAAAGATTTTACTGCAATTTCAATCTGTCCAATTGCAGATAATGTTCGTATAACTATTTCTCTTTCTTGATCGGTTAAATTTACTTTAAACTGTTGAACATCAGATTTAAATGAAAATTCTTTGTCTGTCCAAAATCCATTGTGCATAGATTCAATAAATTTTTCAGTCCATGGATAGTTATTTGGTTTGCGCGAGATTTGTTCTTCGAATATCATATGTGTATATTTAATAAAAGTTCCCTGATTGTCTTCTATTTTTTTCCAGATGTCAAAGCTTTTTTTTGCTTAGATAATTTTTTGTGTAATTCAGATTTATATAACTTGTTGGACAATATTTTTAAAAAATATGCTAAGTCTAATGAATCACAAACATTTACTATTCTACTCTCCGTATATTTAACCATGCTTTCTGAATAATCGGGAAACAAGTAATGAACACATTCATGATATGCCGTTGATAATAAATCTCTCCTATAATCCAATTCGATGTCTGTCCAATTACACAATCCTACCGATGCTCTCATTTTCCTAAATGAAAAAAAGTCTGCTGGTTTTCTTTTTACCAAATTTACGCATTTTTCATGAATTTCATAAATTTGTTTTTTTGATAGCTTTTTCATATACATAATAATTATGGAATATTTTAAAAAAAAGCTTGCCTTTTATTCGTATTCCCATATGGTAAAGACCATGCTCTCATTAAAACAAAACCAAATACAGTCTATCTTTATTGAAGGAAATACTGAATCTTTTTATAATACCATCAACGATAATGAGTTTCCGATAAGAAAATACATAGAAAAAAAATATGGTCATTGTGCGGGGTTTTTCTATTCAGACGATGAATATACTGGACTTTCTCTCAAGCATCTACTTAAAAAGGGAAAACTCTTATCGTATACTTCTGTCGGAAAGAGCAATTTTGTTAAAAAAGATTTTTATGAAGGTATTCGAGGAGGAACTTTTTGGTTTTATTATAAAAATATATATGTTCGTCTTTCCATGAAAAACCAACCGGACGATTGCGAGTATATGTCAAATAGTAGTTTGAGTTCTCCTCCTAGTAATATTATTATCGACGAATCAGAAGACGTGGAAGGTGGTTATAATGAAAGCAATAAAACTTTTTCTATTCTATTCTGTGCTCCAATTACTGTTCAAAAATTTCCTTTAGAAGATTTTGACCCATTTATATTGACAAAAACAAAGGGAAGAATTCATATTTTCATTAAGAATCAATATGGAGAATATGATTTTGAACCGATAAAATTAGATAATTCAAGAACTGTAGACATTGAACTTAATTATGGAAGTGGTTTTTCAGAAATAAATGAAACTATTTTAGAACGACTAAAAACAAAAACAAATGGACTGTATATGTTTCATGGTTCTCCGGGTACGGGAAAGACAACATATATAAAATATCTAACTACTCAAGTAGAAAAGGATTTTATTTATGTTCCTACAAATATGTTGGAATACTTTACTACAGATCCTAATAGCCTTTCTATACTTCTTAGAAAGCCAAATTCAGTTATCATCTTAGAAGATGCGGAGAAAGCCATTTTAAAGCGAGAAGACGGTGGAAGTTCCTCTGCGGTTTCTTCTCTGTTGAATCTTTCAGATGGAATCATGAGCGACATTATGAAAACTTCTATTATAGTTACATATAATTGCTCTAAGCATGATATCGATGAAGCTCTTAGACGCAAAGGACGCTTGCAGATAGATTATGAATTTGGACTATTATCAACAACAGATGCAAAGATGCTTGCAAATAGTCTTAACTATCCTGCGGATTTTGTAGAAAGCGAAATAACAAACGATACTTCATTAGCAGATATATATAATCTACAAACTAAAGTGGATTTCTTAGATAAAAAGACAAAATTAAATCGTATGATTGGATTTGGACAATGAAAACTCCTAATTTAGATACCATTATAGAATTATACGATTCCTTTTCAGATATTAAATTTTTTGAAAAAAATCATACATATGAAATTTCAGGAAAAAAAGCTAAAACTTCTGTTTCGGGTCTTATTTCTAGTTATGAAAAACCTTTTAATACTGATGTAATCGCAGCAAGAGTAGCCAAAAAGGAAAAAGTTCCTGTAAAAACTATTCTCGAAAAGTGGGAGAAAAATAAAAATTATTCTTGTCACAAGGGTTCAGAATTTCATTTACATGTTGAAAATTTCTTAGAACGTAGAATTGTTCCAATAGATAGAGAAGCATTTGTTAATTTTATGTCACCAAAAGGAGAATTATTCTTTTGTGAAAACTCTGAAATTGAAAAATATTACAATGAAATGGCTATTCTTATAAGAAATTTTAGAAATTTTTATGAATGGTGGAAACAAGATCATATTCTTATTAAGTCGGAATTTGTAATAGGAGATAAAGAATCTACGATTTGCGGAACAATAGACAATCTTTCTTATAACAAAAAAACAAAAGAATTTGTTATTTTTGATTATAAAACTAATAAAAAAATTGAAAGAAAAAATTCATATGGTGAAAATTTTTTAAAACCATTTGAACATATTTCAAAATGTGAACATACAAAATATAGTTTTCAACTTTCATTGTATAGTTTGATATTTGAAAGAAATTCTCCATTTAAAATACACTCTTCTTATATTGTTTGGGTTGCTGGAGAAAATGATTATGAATTAATTTCTCCAATAGATTTTAAACACGAAGCAGAAATGATGTTAAGTTCAAAAAATTAAAATAAAAAAAAATATTTTTTTTGTTGAAATGTAATAATTCGAGGTAAATATCATTACAACAATACAACTATATGTCATTCATGAAATCATACCTCTCAGTATTAAACGAAGATACAAAGAAGAATTCCAGCGTTGCAGCTGATAACACTGGAGAACTTGAAGGTGCAGAAAAAGCAAAGAAATTTGTTAAAAACTCTGGACCAGAAGCCGTAAAAACTGAAAAACCAGTTAAAGGACCACACTCCGAACAAGATTCTGATTCACTTCCTAAATCTGTTAGCAGCGAATCTAAAAATCCATTTGATCTTCTTTATAATAAAATATTAGCTCAAGAAGCATTTGGTGAAGAAGATAGTGATACATTAGATTTTTCTGGTGAAGTTGAAGATGAAGCTGGGGATGAAATGAACTTTGACATGGAAGACACCGACGAACCTTCAGAAGAAGAAGGCGAAGAAACTGAAAAAGAAGGTCTTGAAGCTGTTCTCGATCATTTAAAAAGTGCTGTAGCTGCTTTAGAGTCTTTAATTGGCGAAGAAGAAAATGAAGAAGGCGAAGAAGATATGGATATGGATGAAGAAGATATGGATATGGACGAAGAAGATATGGAAGGATATCCAGTTTCTGAAGAATCTGTTGAGGCTGAAATAGAAGGTCATGCGCTTGTTAATAAGGAAAGATTAGAAAATAAATTAAACAAATCTTCAAATCAAAAAGTCAGAAATGCTGTTCATGTAACTAAAAAGAAAGCACAAGTTACTAAAGGAACTCGATATGACGGAAAGCCTGAACCCTTCCGTTCAAATCCAGAAGAATTAACAAAACCATCTAAACACAATGTTGGTGGAGTTAAGGTTGGAAAAGGTCTTTTTGATCAGTAATATAAAAAAAACATAATATTTAAAAAATCCGATACATTGTATCGGATTTTTTTTTGCTATGACTAAGTATAGGATATGGAAAACTTTTCTAAATTTTTTGATGCTTCGAAAGAAAGATTTACACCGAATACTAGAAAACATCATCAGAATCCAATTCGTTCTATAAACAGAAAACATCAAAATCAGGTTGCAAGAATGTATGGTGCAGCGGGAAGAAAAGATGATCCTATAGTAGATAGCATTGTAAAATATGATAAGGTTGGAAAGTGGCCTATTGGAATTGCTGCTGCACAACGCCTTTTAAAAACATATGGAATAAAACATCTTCCAGAAAAAAGCTATTCAAAGGCAATAAATAGGACAGGAATCATGATTAACTTTGATTCAAACACTAAAAAATTTAATTTAAATAGACAAAAAAAATAATATGGAAAATTTAAGATATTTAAATAAAACTAAAAACCAAACGGAAAGACAAAATTTTTCAAATTGGTGGAAAGAACAAATAAACATCTATGGACAAGAAGTTTCTTATTATTCCAATACCGCACCGCTTTCTAGTTTTAATTTCTTATATGGCGAAAAACCAGATGGTGGCTTTACCGATGGCAAGCCACTTATTGTTTTATTAAATTTAAACAACGATGCTCTTTTACTTTCAAAATTCGGAATACTGGCAGACAGTGATATGTCCGGAGTAATCCACCCATATCATTTTACATTGCTATATGGTTTATCCTCAGAACCAAGAGCAGGTGATTTAATGATGCTATCAGAGTTTGGTATAGATAGGTTAAATTATCCTAGAAGAGGACCAACAATTTATCAGCTTACGGAAGTAATAGATGAATTTCAAGGAAATCCACTAGGAGGACATTATGTTTGGTTTTTTAAAGGTAAGCGATATGACTATAGCTTTGAAACAAATAGTCCAGGTTCTGGAATGGGAAATATTCCTCTGGATGATAATGATAAAGCCAATGAAGCAAGTTTAAATAACTTTGATTATGCTACAGAAAATCCATGTGATAATACTTCTGTATATGGAAATTATTGAATAATTTTTATATTTAGATGGTCATTAGAATTTTCTTCAGAATAACAAACATCTATGTTATAATCTTCCATTAGGATTTTCTTTAAAATAATATCCTCGGTAGCAGTAATATAATCTCTGATTGCTTTTGGCTTATATACTATCTTTTCTGGAGAAACTCCCCTTTCCTCTGCTTTATCCGAAACAATATTTACAGCCTCGTATAGAGCTATCCACTTGGATAACATAGAAGCCTTTCCATGCATTTCTTCCCACCATGTAGTTGGATTTGTTTTAGTATTCATGATTATTCTTTTGTAAAGGTTGGAGTCGAGAGTGCGCTTTGATTGCTTATAACTGGTTCTGTAATTCTAGCAACTGTAAAATTGATATTAACCAAATTTCTTTTTTCACATGAATCACACACAAATTCTACTCTTTCATTTTCATCTGGAATAAAAGTCATTATATTATGCTTTTTACAATAAGCACATTCTAGAATGGTAGATAGTTGCTCAAGCTTATCTAATTCTTTTTGTCTTGTGATTTGATAAAAATAGTTATTAAACAATCCCCCAAAAAAAGAAAATAGAATATATTGAATGCTAATAGATAAAAGAAATGCAGCAATATAATTCTGTCCCACCATCCAAGCAGATAGTGCTATTAGAGTAGATGTTAGTGTTACAGTTAGTGTTGATTTTATAAATAATATTAATTCTTTGTTAATTTTCATAATCTGAATACTACATCAAATCATAAAAATTGTAAAGATATATTTTTAAAAAATATTAGGATTTTGCTTTGCATCAATCTCTACTAGATTTGCAACGTTTAATATATTACTTCCAACTTTTTTAATTCCTATTAATGAAGATTTTGTCAATTTCATCAAAACTTTAATTGCTAATTTTTGTCTTTTGTTTATTGATGGGTTTTCGCTTACACAACGTTGCATCTTTCTATATGCAGAAAGAAGATATACAAAACTATCTGCTAAATCGCTGGTAACTGTATCCAAAGGCCAAGGAATTGATGGAATCTTTTCCGGTTCTGGAGCAGTTGGCGGAAACACGGGAGGAGAACCTTTCTGGTATGGAAAGGAATATCCTTGACTACTGCTGTATGGTTGATAATCTTTTCTAGGCAATTCATTAGTACCACCATATTGACGATTATTCCACAAGCCATCCAAAGACTCTTCAAGTGTTTCTTCGAAGTTCATTTTAGTTTACTCTTCCAACTTTGACTAAATTTCCACATCTGGAACAAACCCATCTACAGACGTTTTCTGTTTCTTTTGTTTGCTGGTTTTGTATGGGAGATACTTGACCACTAACATTTGCTCCGCAAAAAGTGCAAGCAATCGGCCTGTTTGTAACTGTATTATATGATGTAGTATTATTCATGTCTTATTTACTTACTTACCATCCGATGGTCTCCAAGTGTCTTTTGGTTGTTCATTTGCAATTAATTCTTTAAATTTGTGTGTTATATATTTACAAAGTTCTGAACGAACGATATCTTCTTCGGTTAACTCCATGCAAAAAATTCCATGTTCTTTAGATTCTTCATTATTGAAGAGATTATAAATTTTATCAAATCCTGATTTTCCAAATGGTAAATCACTTTGTTCTGGATCACCACATAAAAAAACTTTTGAAAATTCTCCAATTCTGCTCATAAGAGTATGTATTTCTCGTTTAGAAAAGTTTTGAACTTCATCTGCACATACAAATTTTGCCGAAAAATGAAGTCCTCTTGCAAAATTTATAGGACATATTGTTAGTCTATTATCCTTTTCTAGCTTATCTATCAAGGATTTATTCAATAATTCTTGAAATTTATCATGAAAAGGAGTCAAATAAACATTAAATTTCTCCGCAATATCACCCGGTAGAAATCCCAGCTTAGAATCTGATGATTCAACCGCCGATCTAACTAAAACCATATCAGAAACTCTTCTCATATTTAAAAGAGTAAGACCGCAATACATTCCCAAGGTAGTTTTACTCGTTCCTGCCGGACCCTTCAGCAACAATACTTTTGTTTTTTTATCTAAAAACGTTTTTATTATTTCCTTTTGTCTATTCGTCCACGGTAATTCTTTAACTGTTAAGTCAAATTTAATTTTATCACGTTGAAAAACATATGGAGAGGTGTCTTCGGAAGATGTTTCAATTTTACTTTCCAAAGGCTTCGCTTTTGATCGAGGTTTATTACGCATCAGTAATAATTACTAAGCACTCGGCTGATTTAAAGGGTTGTATTGTTTTCCGTTTGGTTGCTGTGATGTTTGTTGTGATGTTTTTGTTCCCGATTGTTGATATGTATTTGGACTTTCTCCTTGTTTTGCTTCTTGTTTGTCAATTGGTGTTTCGGTTGGTTTTAACTTGGCAGCAACGGATAAAAAAGTTTCTAATTCTTTTGCAGATAGATTTGGATTTTCTGGGTTATTTTTTAATTTATCAAAAGCACTGTGTAAAGGATCATTTGTCGTACCTTCTGGTGTGTCAAATAATTTAGAAGCAAGTGCCTTTGCATTTGGATTTGAATTTGCTTTTCCGCTACTAGTAATAGCATTTCTAATATCTTCTACTGCTTTGTCAATAACAGGATTTTGATTATCTTCTAATAATTGTGTACTGGCTTTACTTATAATTTTGTCAAAATTTTTCATTCTATATATAATTATACTGTATGTTAAAAATTTCTTAATAAAAAAAATAATTAAATGGATATTAATGAAAGGTAAATAGTATTATAAATTATGTCAACAAGAACCATAGCATCTCCCGGTGTACAAATTAACGAAGTAGATATTAGCCTTATTGCAAGACCAACTGGAGCAACAAATACCTTTATCACAGGGTTTGCCAGCCAAGGACCAACTGATGAGATTATCAATGTTGGAAGTCTTTCTGAATATGAAGAAGTGTTCGGAAGTCCAACAAATGCAGCTGAAAGATATCTTTATCATTCTGCTCGTCAACTTTTAACACAATCTCCTACTAATCTTTTGGTAACAAGAATGCCATACGGATCTGGTGCAGGAGCAGGATTTTCCAATCAATACACTGCTTTAGTATATCCTCTTCAAGGAAAAACTACAACTAAAATAGCTGCATTAAGTACAGTTAGTGGAAATATTGCATTGAGTTCTGATGGAACTAATTCATATCCTGTATATTTGGGATATGATACCGAAATTTCACATACTACTTATCTCAGTCTCACATCAGTAGAGGCTGTTTATGAAAATACAATCATAGACGTTATTAGCGGATATACCGCAACAACCACCAATCTTTCATATACGGATTCTACATCATATGATGTATTGTCTCCTAAATCTATTTTGCTCTCTGATCAACAATATTTGGATATCGTTGAAAATAATGTTGCTTGGGGAAATTCTTATAGTGCTGTCAATATCAAAAGTTTTAAAGATCTTCAAAATTATGGCGGTATTGTTGTCATCGATTCTGTAAAAACCTCTGTCAATAATCTCTATGAGGGGTATTACATTGCTATTTCTGATAATTCCAATAGCAACCCTGCAACTGATTTTACTTGTATAACAAGCGTAAAAGCAAGTAATACAATTGTTAATGGAAATTATCAAACATTTGTAACAGTTCCAAGCTCAAGATTAAACTTTACTCTGACTCAATCATTTTCATCCGCAGGAAATAGTATTTCTCAAACAGTTGAACAGTTTCCAATAGGAATTGATTTTGGAACTAGCTATTATAATGATTGCTTAACTCTTATGGTGTTTAAGCTTCGTACCTCTATTTATGCACAGGACACGGTTGTTATTGACGCAATTGTATCAGAGGGCTATACTGGTTCATTGTATAGCAAACGTACACAAAATGATAGAAATGCTGGTCCTGCTGATACTTTCTTCTTGGAAAATATAGCAAACAGAGCATCAAATAAGATTAAGGTTGTAATAAATCCTTATATTTCAAATACTGGAGATTGGGTTAATGATGATGGTTTACCAGCCAAAACTGTAAGAACTGCTAATGAAACTAAAAGTCTTTTCTCACAGGGCGTTTATATTTCAGATACAAATTCGGTTGCGGGTGATGTTGGAAATGTTCCAGCAAAACTTCAAAGAATTTTAAATAATATCGATAATCTTGATATTGATTTGGACGTAACTGCTGAAGCTGGATTAGGAACCATCTGGACAGGTGCTAAAGCAAGAAAAACTGCTTTGTATGGAACTTCTACTGTGAATGCTCCGTATATCTATGATGATACTTATTTTGTTGATACAACAATACTTAAAGATCAAACAAATAATCCGGTTGCAGGAATATGTGCGGATTATAAAGACATTGCAAATCAATTTGTAGCATTTGCTGATAATACAAGAAAGGATCATGTTTTCATTGCTGATCCTCTTAAATATATCTTCATTCAAGGAGCGGATTCAAAAGTATCTAGAAATGCTAATTATGTCTTTTCTAGTGATACCTATTGGCCATTAAAAAACCTCTATGCTGGAAGCGTTTCAAGCTATGCAGCGGTTTATGGAAACTGGATTAAAACAAATGATACCGCTTCTAACAAGCAAGTTTGGATTCCTTCTTCTGGTTATGTTGCCGCAGTGTTTGCAACATCTTCACAAATAGCATATCCTTGGTCTGCTCCTGCTGGATTCAATCGTGGTGTTTTAACAAATCTTACTGATGTTGGAATCAATCCTACACAAAAACAACGTGATTTACTTGCGAGAATAAATGTCAATCCAATTGCATTCTTTCCCGGTGATGGATTTGTAATATTTGGTCAGAAAACATTGTTTACTAAACCTTCCGCATTTGATCGAATCAATGTAAGAAGACTCTTCTTATCACTCGAAAAAACGACAGAAAGTTTATTAAAATTCTATGTATTCGAGCCTAACACATTCACAACCAGATCTCGTTTGGTTAATGGTTTAGCTCCTATATTCAATCAAGCTAAAAACAATGATGGTTTATATGACTATAGAATCGTTTGCGATGAACGTAACAATACTCCTGATGTAATTGATAACAATGAACTCAGACTTTCTATATACATTCAACCAGTCAGAACTGCTGAATTTATTTTAGCTGATTTCATTGCAACCAGAACAGGTGTTGATTTTAACGAGCTTATTAGATGATTTAAAAGATAAATATATTATATGGCAAACCTATTTCAAAACCAAGATATCAATAGCTTCTTTCAGAATGCTATCAACAAAGATTTCGCAAGAACAAATCTTTTCCGAGTTCTTTATATATCATCTGGAGCAACAAACATTGTTTTTGATCAGCAAGACTTAGTATATATTACTACAACAAGTCTTCCTAAACGTGCGATTAAAACCATTGCGGTCCCTTTTATGGGACTTTCCTTCAATGTTCCCGGAACCGCCAGCTATCCTTCAAGTGATTCTTGGAATGTAACCTTTAGAATGCCGCAAGACGTATCCATTCGTTCTAAGCTTGAACTCTGGACTCGCGGAACATTTGATGATGCAACAAGCACTGGTGCTTATGAAGTAAAAGATTTAGGAAATATTGGTCTTGCACTTATGGGCAAGGGTGGTCAGGTTATAAGAGTTTATAATTTAATCGGTGCTTATTGTGTAAACATTGGTGATTATAATCTTGACGTAACCACTGGTGGCGACATTGTTACTACACAGGCAACAATTGCATATCAATACTGGGTTCAGCCAGAATCATCTCCGCTTCTTACTAGATAAATGTTGATAATAACATATCATACATAAGTATTTGATATGGCTTTTGAAAATTTAAACGGTCCAATACCTTATTATTTAGATATAATAAGTAAATGGCCTAGTTCTATAGCGGTTGGGAGTCAGTGGTTTTTAACCATACCATTTAAAGACATACTTGCTTTAAAAAAATCTTTTATCGATAATGTTAGGAGATACGAAAGCGGCTCTAGCTTTGAAGATTCTTGGGGCATACAAGATTCTGTTGTTAAATCTTTAATATCTGATGAATATCAACAGGGTCATGAATTTTTAGCATGTGTTTTTGCTTCTGAAATATCAATTCCAAGCGATAGTATAAATGCTTCTAATGCGGGTTTAGAATATGCGGGATTTCAAGCTCCGGTTACTATGAGTAGCAGAAAACCATTTGGAAAATTGACTATAACTTTTAATGAAACCAATGCTTCTTTTGTTGATTTTGTTATTCGTCCTTGGATGATTTTGGTTGGACATTTTGGATTTGTAACCAGAAGAGATCCTCAATATAACGTAAAAGCCAATAAATTAGATGTAATTTTTATGGGAAAAGCAGGAGCATATACCAAACCGCTTAAAAGAAAACTAATAAGATTCTATAATATAGCACCTGTAAGCGTAGGAGGTTATTCCGATGGTTATAATTCTCCTTCTTTACAAACTATAAGTGTTGATTTTGTATATGATTCTTATAGTATTGCTGCGGAGGATTATAATAATATGGCTAGTGGAGAAAATATAACCGAAAAATCTCAGGTAGATATCAGTTCTAACCGAGAACTTGGAGGATTTAAATATACAAATACTCTTTACGGTGCTGATGGTTCTCCTATTTTTGAAACGGGTACTGCTGTCACTAAAGATAATAATGGAATTGTAACTACAAGAGGGTTTTCGGTTGTTCCTGCTGCTCCTAAATTTACTTATGATCCGGGTTATAAAAATAGCATGTTAGTTAGAAAAACTATTAAGTAAAATATATAATGGAATATTTTTTATATTCAGTTGAGATGCCCTTTTCAGGGACTCGAATTTTTTATAGAGATATATCTTCTAAGGAACAGTTAATACTGTCTAAGGCTAATATTCTTCTACCAGAAAACGAAGACACATATCTTGAATATGCAAAAGTAATAAAAGATATTGTCTCAAATTGTATAGAAAATAAAAAAGATTTTTATGAATTAAACATAATAGAATATATTTTATTCATAACAAAACTTAGAATTTTAAGCATAGGAAGTATAATCGAATTAGTATTTAAAAATTCAGAAGACGAGTTTACTAAAAACTCAAAAATTTCTATAGATTTAAATATTTTTATGAAACTTTTGTTCGATGCGGCAAACGATTGTATGAAAAATTCTATTTTGGAAGTTAAGGATTTTACTATAACACTGGACTGGCCTTCTGTAAAATCTGAAAATTTGTTTTTAAATGAAGAAAAAAATATATACATACATATATTATCTACTATACAAGAATATATTAAAACAATTTCAACAAAAGAATATAAAATAGATTTAAAAGAATTTAATCATGAACAAAAATTAGAAATATACGAAAGTTTGCCGATTTCAGTAAAAACAAAAATACAAACCTTTATATTTAATAGTATTGAAAATATTGCACAGAAAAATCTTTTTGGACTTAAAAAAATGGATTATTTTAAATTCAATCTATACAATAAATCATATCAACATATCATAAGATTATTTTTTACAGAACCTTTAAAAAATATATATCAAGAATATTATGCATTAGCATCTAAAAACATAAATCCTTTATATGTAGACAATATTTCAATTTCAGACAGAAGAGTTTTTTGTTCTTTTATTGAAGAAGAAATTAAAAACAGAAAAGAATCGGAGAGCGAATCTTCAAATAATAACGAAAATTCATCTAATTTAGAAGATTTAATGGATGAATTTGGAGAGTGATGAAGTAATTAGTTTTATGTCAGAACAAACCACAACGCAAATAAATTTCAATGAAGCTTTAAACATTTTAAATAATATATCAAAAGAATCTTTTTCCAGTGATGTTTGGATTCCATCATTAAAAAGAAGCGTTAAAATACAAGAAATTACAGCAAAACAGCAAAAAACTTTAATAGAATCTGCTATAGACTCAACGGTTTTGAAATCTACATTTTCAAAATATTTTTATGAGATAGTATGTTCTAATTGCTCAGAAGATAAAGAAATTGTAGAAAAATTTACAACAATTGACAAACATTCTATAGCATTTTCTATGCGATATCAAATATCTGATAAGATAAAAGTATTATTTCAAGAAGAACCGAAAATAGAAAGTGATGTGAATATCTCAGATGTATTAAATAATTTCAAAGAATATACACATCCACAGGCTGAAATTATAAATTTTTCTAAAAATTCTGTAGAATTGGAAGTATTGATAGATATTCCAACATTTAGCGAAGAATATAAATTTGATTCTTATATCTACGGAAAAGAAAAAAAATCCAATGAAGTTGAAGAAATTAAAAACATAATAACAGGGGCATTTTTAGGCGAAACTTCAAAATATATAAGACATGTAAAGTTAAATGGAACTGATTTTGATTATCAAAGTATGCATATTCCACAAAAAATTCAATTTGTTGAAAAACTTCCTGCCGCATTGGTTCAAAATATTTTAGAAAAAGTTGTTAAATGGAGAGGTGAAATTAACAATTTATCTACCGTAAAATACGAAGAGGTTTCCAAGATTATCGAAGTTGATAGTATGTTATTTGTTGGTAGTTGAAATAGAAATGCTCATTTTAGATTAAGTATTCTATATGAGCATGGAAGAGTTAGAAAATTTTCTAAAAAATCAAGGAATTTCTGTTGCTGGGTCTATAGACTCTAAAATATTTTTAGAGCTTTTATTAGGAGCATCCTCAACATCAAAAAATATTCAAGATTCATTCCAAAATACACACGCCGAAGCTGCAAATATTGCATATAAGGCAAAAGAATCACTTGCAGATGAAGCAAAAAAAATAAATTATAAAGAATTAATAAGCAAATTATTAGGAATTTCGTCTGAAAATCTTGATACTACTCCCCTAGATGTTATAAGAAAAGAAATTTTATCTAAAAGTTTAGAAGTTTCGAATGAAATAAAAAATAGTTTAGATAAAATCAATGAAGAAACTATAAGAAAAATAACAAATCCGTTAGGATTTCCGGAAAATATTCAAAATAATCTTGTACAAAGACAAGAAAATATAAATAAATCAGATGAAGTATCTGATAATAATGACAATAATTCAAAATCAAATAATAATTCCTCTAATTCAGCATTAGAAAAAATATTAGAAAGATTTGATCAATTAATAAGCAATCAATCTGATAAGCTTACTATAGATCAATCAAAGCTATTTACAATCGCTGAAAAAACTGGATTATCTCTGGATGTTATGATGGATTTTTATAAAAAATCTATCGAAAAAAAACAACAAATAGATCCATTTAGCAAAGAATTGTATAAAAAAGATCCATATGGAAATCTTAAAGTTACTTTAGATCCAAAATCTCTTTCAGAAATTTTTAATTCTTTAAAAATAAATGCTAAAGACCAACAAAAAATTTTACAAGCTATTGATGAAACTTTAAATCAAAGCGATAAAAAACTCAAAGAAATTTCTGATAAACCAAGCGGTTCTGGTGGAGGAGGAATGGCATTGGCAGGACTTGCGGGTTTAGGAATAACCGTAGGATTGCTAGCGATTGTTGGCACGTTTGCTAGGTTTATACTTCGTAAGCTAATACTTCCTCTTTCAAGCTTTTCATTGGCAATAGGCGGTGCAGGATTGGCTTTGGGATTTTTCGGAGAATCTATTGGAAAATATATAGATAAATTAACTGGTACCAAAGTTGCCAGTGATGCTATTGACGTTGCTTCTTCCGCAATGGGAGTTGATAAACCGGGAGGAATGGATTTTTATAAAAACCTGTTTTTATATGGTGGATTAGGTGTTGGTTCGTTGGGTGCTTTTTTAATGAAAAAACGTGCAGGTAAACGTGCGGTAGCAGTTGGTAGCCAAATAACAAAAAAAGTAGCACCTAGATGGGCTGCAATTGGTTCGGGAGTTTCTAAAGTTGCATCATCTGCTGGTTCTGCTATTTTAAATATTTTACCCAAGGGATTAGTTACAAGAAGTGCTGCTCTTGCAGGTTCTGTTGCTGCTCTTGCCACAAGAGGAACAAATGCTATTAAAGCGGTTGCACAATCTTCTAGCATAATGGGAACGATCTTAAGAGGTATTGGTTCTGCAAGCAGTGCCGTAGCATCTAAACTAGGAAATCTTACTAAAATAGGAGCATTATTCGGAAGAGGTGCTTTGGGAACGTTTTTAAAAAGAATTCCATTATTTGGTGGTCTTTATGAATTGGGAATGGCTATTAAAAGAGGAATGGACGGGGATTATAAAGGAATGTGGTTACGATTGGCTTCTGCTTCTAGCAATCTTTTATATCTATTAGGTCCGGAAATGGCATTTATACAAATTCCTCTTAGTATGTATTTAGATTCTTTAGACGAACAAGATCAAGAATCAAAACAACAAGCATCGGAACAAGCTTTAACCAATCAAAATTTTAACAAAAATGGATCTGCATCTACAATGGCGGATGCTAGTAAAAATAATGAAATGGGTGGAGAAAACGATCAATTTTACGCAGTAGATGGTGTTGAAGTGGATTCAAATGGATCTGCATCTACAATGGCGGATGATAGTAAAAATAATGAAATGGGTGGAGAAAACGATCAATTTTACACAGTAGATGGTGTTGAAGTGGATTCTAATCGTCCAACTGGGGTAGAAACACCCAAAAAATGGATTCCCATAGGAACTCCAACACCTGTTACTCCTCCTCCTAATATAGATTTGAGAGAAGCACTGCCAATTCCAGCACCAACTCCAAAAACAACCAGTCTTTCTCCCGAAAGCATAGAAGAACTAAGAAGAGCAATATCAAACGGATCTGATAATCAAGGAAGTTCAACTGTTATAACTGGTGGCAATTCTAAGGGAAGTGTTTCTGGAGAAAGAGATGAAGTGCGTGAATATAGACAAAAATATAATGCAAGAAATTACTCGAACACTTTTAGGAATTAAAAAAATATGAACAGATTTTTTAAAATAACTGATCAGCCTATACAATTTAATGGCATTAAATTCTCATGGCCGCTCGTCTCGCCAGTGGAAGGAACAATAGATATTATAAAGGATTTTCAATGGAAAAATAATATGACAGTAAATGCCATATCCGAGGTTCCTGCAATTTCTTTAAAAGAATATACATTACCATACGGAAAATGGACGCAAAATATTCTAAATTTATTTAAAAATATAGCAGATTTAAAAAAACAAGACGATCCATATGGTATGCTATACGAAGGAATTGCAACCGGATTTAACTATAGACTTCCTTATTTAATAAAACCCGGAGATTCCTTGAATGGAGACATAGTAAACACTTGGAAACCATTAGACCTTGAAAAAATGCCAGTATTTGGAGGTCTTATTAAAACCGCTATAGGAAAAAGTGATTCTATTGCAAGTTTTATTACTAGTGGATTTAGTTATGAGACTCCGCAAACATTTGAATCTTCTAATAATAAATCCGTTAGCATTTCATTTCCTTTATATAATACAGTAGACATAAAAAAAACAATAGATAATTTTTGGTTTGTACAATTATTTGCTCTTCAAAATTTAAAAATAAGAACTACATATTTAACTCACATTCCTCCTAAAATATATACAGTAGAAAGTGAAGGAGGAGGAGGAGTTTTTATGCCAGCTGCTTATGTTAGTAATTATTCGATAAAAAGTATAGGAGCAACTAGAGAAATAGATATAGGAAATGGATCTAGTTCATTAATTCCCGAAGCATATAAAGTTACTATAACATTAACTTCATTAATTCCAGAAAGTACTAATATATATAGAGGAGCAGCAAATCCTAATCAAAGAATTAGTGTTATTAAAAGTTTAGCATTAACAACCCCAGAAGCAGCTACTGCGACTGTTAATGCCGCAAGTAATGTAGTTAAGGAGGTTGGAAATATTGCTGCTGATGCTACTAATTATCTAAACCCTTTTAGCAAAAAATAATAAAAACTCATGAAACATAATTCCTTTACAGATTTATCAAATATTTCAATGTATAGATATGAAAATTTTTTTAATATCTATAACGATAATAATGATTTTAAATTTTATAATTTATTAAGAGCTATTAATTTATTTCCAGCAAATAATTCAGACGTAGAAGATTCTTATTATACTACATATAATGATACATGGCATTTAATATCACATAAATATTATAATACTATGGATTTGTGGTGGTTGGTATGTTCTTATAATCAAATTCAAAATCCAGTAAAAATGCCAGAAAATGGAACGGAATTGAAAATATTAAAAGCAAAGTATGTTTCTTCTATTATTTCAGAATTGAATAGTCAAATCAATAGATAGCATTTTTATATATTTTTATAAGTATTCCTAATGCCCAGAAAAAAGAAAGTAGAAGAAAATTCATTAGATGATTTAGATATAGATGATATTCTTGTAGACGGAAAGTTCTATCAAGGAAACGAAAACATCCTTCGTAAGGATGCATTGTTTAAATGGACGGATGACATGAAAGCAGAGCTTAGGCTTTGCGTCAAAAGTATTTTGCATTTTGCAGAAAGTCATTTTTACATAATAACCGAAGATGGTAAAAGGAAAATAGAACTTTATAAGTATCAAAAAACTCTACTGAAGGCATTTAAATCAAATAGATTTAATGTTATTCTTAGCTCAAGACAAAGCGGAAAAACTACAACAATAACTATTTATGCATTATGGTTAGTATGTTTTCAATCTGATAAGCGAATAACAATTGTAGCAAATAAAGAAGCAACTGCTAAGGAAATATTTGCTAGAATTAAAATGGCATATGAACAACTTCCTATATACTTAAAACCTCCTATAAAATCTTGGAGAAAAGATGGTTTTAATCTTGGAAACGATTCAGCAATAACTGTTAGTACAACATCATCATCTGGACCTCGCGGAACTACAAGTAATCTTTTGATTATTGATGAGATGGCTCATTGTCCTAATGATTTGATGAAAGAATTGTGGAAGTCTGCTATTCCAATTATTTCATCGATGAAAAGGTCGCAAATTGTTGTTATTAGTACTCCAAATGGAACTGATAATAAATTTTATGAACTTTATAAAAGCGCACAAGAAGAAAACAGTGAATGGCACTTAGAAATTGTTAATTGGTGGGATGTTCCAGATCGAGATGAAGAGTGGAAAAGAAAAACACTGGCTCTCATGGGATCTAAAGATGATTTTGATCAAGAATATGCCAATAAATTCCACGAACCTGGAAAGGGCGTTATCGATGAAGAATATCTAGCCGAATTAAAGGCTAGTTGTTCAGAACCTATATTATCTTTGGAAGATGGAGCCTATCAAGTATTTAAATTGCCCAATCCGGAAAGTTTCTATGTCATAGGAGTTGACGTTGGAGAAGGAATTGGAAGATCAAATTCAGTTGCACAGATATTAGACGTATCAAATTTACAGGATATTCAACAAGTAGCTCTTTTTTCTTCAAATAATATAAATCCATTTCATTTTGGAACTCGTTTGATGGGAATTTTACAGGATTGGGGAAGACCTCCGATTCTTGTTGAAAATAATAACAATGGTCAACAAATTTTAGATGTTTTGTGCCAAACTCACAACTATGAAAATGTTGTTTCCTATCATTTTGAGGGATTTAGTAAGCATTATAACAATGCTAATAGATTTGGTATACACAATCATACAAATACCAGATATAAAGGAATAACAAATTTTAGATATTGGGTTAATAGTTTAAAGGCAGTGAAATTAAATGATATTGAAACATTATTAGAAATAGACAATTTCATTAGACTTCCAAATTTTACATATTCAAAAAAATCTGATAAATATTTAGATGATAGAGTGTTTGGACTTATTTGGGCATTATTTATTCTTGATCCTTCATTGGTTGGAAAATATTTTAATATTTTAGACATAGACGATCAAGGTAGGCCGATGAAAATTTTTCCAATTTCAGATAATAAGGAGATTATTAAAAATAGTCCTTTATTAATAGGAGGAGGACAAACAATTGTTAGAAAACCTTTCGTAAATACTCCATTTTCATATGTTGGTGACATGGATACAGCCTCTGGATTTGATTTATATTCAGATGATAGGGCGGCTCTTACTACATGGTTATTGGAAAGTGATGGTCCAGATCGTATGTTGCCTTTAAAGGCTGATGAAATGGATAAGTCTTCTATGGACACCTATCATCCGACTATAGTTTTTTAATATGAATCAATCAATTTTAAATAGATCTAGGAATGACAAATTCAAACTTGTTATGGATTTGCCAATAGCATTAAAAAGAAAACAAGATCTTGTAATAGAATCAAATTACAATGCAGATCAGGTTCAATTTACTACATTTGGATCTCCGGTGCCAAGTATAAAGGTTAATGAAATTAAAGTTCCTTTCGGAGGACAGGTTTATAATGCATCTAGCATATCTCGTCCTTCATATGATTCTCTAACTTTGAAATTTTTAATTGATAATGGATATCAGAACTATTGGATACTTTGGAAATGGTTAAATCTATTTAATAATAGTGAAAATAGTTCCACTACTTTAACAGAACCAATAATAATGGAAATTGACGATATTCGATTAACAAATCCCATGTCAGATTTTACAACTACGTTTAGTTTATTTGGTTTAGATGAATTTAACAATAAAATAATAGAATTTAAATATACACAAGCATTTATAACTAGTTTAAGTCCTATTGAATATTCTTTTCAAACTGCAAATGAAATTATTTGTACTGCAACCTTCGTTTTTAATCAATTAAATATTTCTTTATTAAAGGATATTAATAGTTCTAATTGTTAATTTATGCCAGTAACTCAAGTTCCATCTACAAATGCAGAAGTAAGCAATCCAGCATTAAATTCTAACGATACTGCTGGTGGATCCAACTTGGACAATAGATTTGTACATCAAATTGGAGGTCAATTATTTTATATTGAACTTTGGATGTATAATCAAATAAAAAATTTTAAACCATTTGCAGTTCCATTTTTCTTTGTTGATGGTCTTGCAATAGAAGAAAATTTGGATGATTGGAATACAAAAGGTTGGATAACATTGTCTACTGATTATGAAATGATAGAAAGAGGCTCTATTCCTGCAAAAAATCAAGAAAAAATAGATGCTCCGTTTTTATTTAGAACAGATGGAAGAAATAAAATAAACATTAAGATATATCCAATAACAACAGCAAACAATTCTTCTTCAAATTCACAATTACCCCCAGAACAGTGGGAAATGGCTTATAATTTTGTTGTTTATGACATTGAAGATATAAAAACTAATTCTGCTACTAAAAAAACAAGAAAATTTTATTTTTGGGATGAAAGATATCAAATATTATTGGAACGAAACATAGAATGGTCTACTGCATTGTATGGTCCTAATAAAGGGAATATACTAGCAAAGGATACAGAAAGAAGTATGCCAGTGAGTGATGCTATAAAATCTATAATACAAACAGCAGCATCCAATAGTTCTGATGGAATTAGCTCAAATGGTATTAAAGTGGGTAGTTCCAAAGGAGGAAAATTTATAGACGATCCCGATCAATCTATAAACATTTTTGATCTTGATAATTGGGATTCGGGATGTTCTTCTGGAGAACCCAACTATGAAGGATCTGTATTATATACCTCTCCCGCCAATAGAAATGCATTAGAAGATTTAAATTATGTTTATAGTTTATTTAAATCAGAAGACAATTCTCCAGCATTTTTAGACTTGGATAGATACGATAGAGTAGGTGGTAAAAGATTTAAATTAATTTCTTTAAAAAAAATTATTCAAGAAGCTAATAATAATCAAGTAGAAAGAATTGTTATAAATGACAATCAAGAAATCACGAATTCTAGTCCTTACTTTGCAAGAGCACCGTATAATCAAAATGAAGATTCTGTGATAAGAAATTTTCAATCTGGAATAGCTTCAATGATAAATAATTATAAATTTGTTTCTATGGTTCCTATTGATGATTTGAACCTTACAAATAAACCAGTTCATAATTATAATTTTTCTCAAAATCAATTTAATGTATTTTATACAAATAATACTGCTAAAGATGTGTTGGAAAATATGAAAAATATCGCAAAGGAAGGATTGCATAGCTTTAGTCAACAAAACAAGAACAATGAAGCACAATTATTGTTTAATTTTAACAAAACCAAAAGTAGTGGATTGATGACATCTAATTGTTTTATCCAAAGAACATTTTTCCCTACGGATATGAGTATGATTTCAATGTTAAAAGATTTTTTAATGTTAAATCAAGCACTTTACTTTAAAGCAACGGGGCTTACGATTAGGACTCCGGGTAAGTTTTTATTCGTTGATCGTGATTCTTCCACGGCAGATAAAAATCCATTTGACGATAAATTTTTAGGACAATGGTTAATAACCAAAATTGTACATTATTTTGATAAAGAATCATACACAACAGATGTAATCTGCACTAAAATAGATATTTTCAGTAAATGGTGGGAAGAACTTGACGATAAATACTAATATGGACAAAAATTCATTACTAAGAAGTCTACAAAGCAATAGAATACAGCAGCTACAATCATCAAATAAGCCGCAAATGCCATCAGCAACTAAGATGGCAGTTAACTTAGGAAGAAGCATAGTAAATAATGCAGCAAGTGTAATGGCAGGAAACGCATTAAAAACTGATTCTGAACAAGCAAAGTCACGTTTATCCATATGCAGAGGGTGTGAATTTTTTGATTCTGGCTCTGAAAGATGCGGAAAATGCGGATGTAATATGGCTGTTAAGACCTATCTAAGGGCTGAGAAATGCCCTGTTGGTAAGTGGTAATAATTTTATCAACATAATCTTGTATAAAATCAGCATAATCCTCTGCTTTATAAAAATTTTGTATTTCTATAACCATATCAGCTGCCTTTTTTAGAGAAATATTATTATTTTTTTCAAATTTATTGGCAGGAGGAATGTCATCTCGTTCTAAAAATATTAAAATTCCTTTTTTTTCTTCTTTCAACCAATACAATTCGTCCTTTTCATACTCATTATAGCGAATATCTGGTATAATTGGGATAAAATTCTTGCCAAATTGTTTACTTTTGTTCAAAATTTCAATAAAATACCTACCGTTTGTCTGATTTCTCATATATCTACCATATTCAACCATCAGAGGACGAACACTTTCCTTTTGTAAGGGATCATTTATGTCTATATCAGCATCTATCTTACTAAAAATCATTTCTTGTAGATCTTTTCTTATAATATCACCTGCAATTGAACATCTTTTGGCTTTTGTATTGTATAAAAGAGCAAAATTGTAAATAAGATATGAGCATAGAGTATCTTTTCCAGATAATGCGGCACCAGATATTCCAATTGGCGGGTAAATTATGGTTTTTGACATAAGTTATTATAGTAACATTTTATTATGGCAGATGCAACAACAAATTCAGAAAAAATAAATCCAGTAGCACAATCTATATTGAATTTTTCTTCTACAATAACAAATACACTTTCTTCTGCAAAGAATTCGATAGTTAATTTGTTGGATGATGCTACTGAAGGAGTCACTATAGCTTCATTAGAACTTCAAACAGGTCTTATATTTGGTTCTGATGGTGTTTTATATAAGATAAAACACAGCTGTTTACCCAATGAAAACCTTTATGCCGCTCTTCTTTTTATTTTAATAAAGGGATATGATGCTTTAGGAGCACAATTTACGTTTACTGGATCAGATCCAGTATCAATAACTCCTGATCTTTATAAATGGTTTGTTACTTGTTATATAAAAGACAATGGATTTGAGGAAAATTTAAAAAATACTCCTGCGGGTAAGAAAGAACAACTTCAAGATATAGGTTCTGATGGGTCTTTTACTCGATATTCTGCTAATAATGCGGTAAACATAATGACTGGACCGGGTATTAACACTCCTTGTTTGGCTACTGATCTTTTAAACAAAATACATCCGGGTATGGTGGATGATATTGAAAACTTTTGCAATGTCATAAGAACTCGCTCCTATCTTTCTCTTCCTTCTGATACGTTTGGTGGTTTAAATCAGGCTATGTGGTTCATAACTGGTGCTGTAACTTCGTTATATCAAGGATTGGTTGAAATATATCAGGGAATGGTTCTTCTAGTGCAACAAGTATATACATGGTTAAACAATATATCTAGAATGGTTCAGCAATATATTACAAGTGTTATTGAACAAATAATCCCACTGGATTTAATATGTTTAATACTCGATGCTGCACAAACAATTTTGGATGATGTTGGATTTTTTGCTCAGTTATTTAATGGTTCTGATAACTTATTTCAAACATTAAATGCAATTCAAACCGTAGTTAACTATGCTTCATTTGGAGTTAACTTTGCATATGATCCATTAGGAGGATTGGCTTCTCTATTTCCTAAAGAAACTCAAAAAGTTTATGAATTTATACGAAATATTGAAAATTTGCCTCAAACTTTTTTAGGAAAACTTTATCAAAACATAGGATTTGGTACTATTGCTAATAATGAAGCACTTGCTATTGCAAATACAATAGTTAAACGCTATGGACTTGGATCTTCTCTCGGACCTCTAGAGGATGTTTTATCTTCTGCGGGTACTGTTGGTAATAGAAGTAAGTGGTATAAAAGTTCTAATACAGGTGTTAATATCGGAAGTCCTAATTTATATTCATATTCTATAGCAAATATATCAGGAAACTTGCCTCCATTGAATATAAATTTACAACCATTCGGATGGATTGGTACAACAATAGAAAGTTTTACTCCACCTCCTCCAGTAGAATAATATGGAACCTGTTTTTGGAAATCATTTAGGAATGGTCATTAGTAATAATGATCCAGAAGGAAGAAAAAGAGTTCAAGTTTTTATTCCATATTTAACAAATACTTTATTTGCGGATTGGAATAATAAATTAAAAGATGTAACATTTAGAACTACTGTAGATTTACAAAAATATGGTGTTTTAGATAGATTAAAACAAACTCTTCCATGGGCAGAATATGCGGCTCCGATATTTGGAGGTGCAACATCAGTAACTTCTAATTCTTCTACCGGAAAGGTTGAGGTGAATAATACCGGAACTCCAACATTTGCAGGTTTTGATGCAATGGGAGGAGTATCTATGGTAAATCCCAATTCAACTGCATTATTAACATCAAATATTGAAGGTAATAAAACAACATTTCAAAATTCTCCTACCATAGATCCTAAAATTAAAGAATTAAGACAAAGATTTGTTAAAGAATTGGAAGATCCTGCTAAAAAGGCTTGGTTTTATTCTGTATTAGAAGCGGAAGTTGGATCGCAGGGCGAACAGGCACAGATAATGTTTGCTGAGAGTGTTATGAATAGAATAGCACTAAGAAATGCAGATGGAATAGATTCTATTAAAGCGTATTATGGGTCTAGAACACAACAAAAAATGTCATATTCTCCGAACGAAACTCTTAATAATAAATATGATAATACAATTTATGGTACTGTTTTACAAGGTTCAAATTATTCAAATTATGCTACAGGAAATGATCAAGAATACGATGTTGTTAATAAATTAGTTCCTCTTGGTATAGGATTGGGAATAGAAACTGCAAGAAGTGGTGGTGAAATTTATAACATAGAAGAAGCAGATAAAAAAAGAGTTAAGGCTTATTTTGGAGCAGATGTTGATAATTTAGGCATAAACAATATTCCATCCGTAGATTCTTCAAATGCAAACATTATAGATTCTCAAAATGATCCTAAAAACGGACAAGCTGCAAGAAACAATAATACATATTCTTCCGCTTCCGGTTCTCCTAATGGAACAGTTTCGGTTCCGAATGAAAGTGCCAAGGTTTGGGTTTTCTTTTATGGTGGAGATATACAAAGACCTGTTTATTTTGCATCTGCTATTGAAGGTTCAACATAAACAACTAAATATGTTTATAAAAATATGGCAAAGATACCAAATCCTGTCTTAGACAAAAATTATGAAAAAGAAGATCATTCAATTTTTACAAAAATTGGTGGATTGATTTTTGCGGTTTATAGGTCTTTCGATAAAAAAAAATCAAATGTTGTTAGAGATGATTCTTATATAGAATTATCAAATAACGAAAAGGCTCAGTCCAAAATAAGAATATCTTCTGGTGGTCATATTTTAATAAATGCTGCGGAGAATTTAACATTAGGTTCTAATAAACATTTTAATCTTAGTATTAAAGGAAATAAACAAGAAGTTGTCTCTGGTTCTACTACATCTTATGCAAAAGGTGATGTAAAAAATATAAAAGGAAAACAGGGGGATTCTGAAGTCGAAGCTGCAACAAAACTTCAAGAAGCAACTGCTAAAATACAAGAAGCAAGACTAGCTGCAATGGATAAAAAAGGAGCAATGGTTGCATGTCCTATTTGCAATGTTACTCACTTAGTTGATAACCATAGTTCTTTAGTTCAAAATTTATTTGCGTGTATTAGAAAATATGTAATACCGTATTTTTGCTTTCCTTTAGATGTACTTGAGTTTTTAGCAAAAACATTAATATCTCCTATATTAACTCCTAAAAAAAACATAGCACTTACCGGACCAAGTGGTTGTGGAAGTCCTGCATGTAAAGGAGGACAAATAGAATCGCCTGTAGCAGCAACCAAGGCTGCTGATAAGGCAACTGCACAGGCAATAAAAGATAATTCAGAGAATATTTCAAAATATTCAAAACAATTAGGTTCTGGTGGTGCAGAAATTGTTCCATATAAAACTGATGTTGTTTTTAAATCGGGATTAAAGAAAAATACAGTTCCTGCTTATAAGAAAAAAGGACATAATGTATTTGGATTGTATTTCATGCCGGGGAAAAATGGCAATGGTCACGTTTTAGCCATGGGAAGTAAGGGAAGTTGCGAAAAAGTTGTATTTTGCCCTCCACAAAGAACCCATGGCAGTGTGATGTTTGATGTTGCAAATAATTTTACAATTAATGCAGGATCTCCCGGTGTTGATATCCAAACCTCTGGAAGATTTAATGTAATGGCTGGTGACATGGTTTTAAATGCCAATGAAGGAGAAGCTGTTTTTGGTTCTGCTAATGTCACTACAATTAAAGGCAAAAATATATACATGGATGCTAACGATATGAGTGGCGATAGTGGATTTGTTGTGCAATCTCAGCATACCATGATTAATGGCTCGTTTAACGTCAGAGGTGATGCCTCATTCAAAGGACATGTAACAATGGATGGTGCTTTATCATGTCCATATTTAATTGTTCCTAGTATGAGAACAGAAAGCACGGTTAGTTCTCCTTCTAAATTTAAAATAGAAGGTCCAAATTGGGTTGGAAGTGCCGTTACACTTTCAATTGGAAATTTAGTAAAAGATATTATATTTAGATATGTAATGACTGGTTATATAATGACAATAGCTGGAATATATTCTTTAATTTGTGAAATTTATGATACTATAATGATGGCAATGACCATAGAATTAGAGCAAACCGGAATAGGCGTTGGGCTGTTTTATATGTCTGTTTGGAATTTTAAACACAACCATACAAGAGTTGGAGAAGATCATACTCATAGCACAACAGTTCCAAAAGCAAGTTTTTGGAATGACAGAAAGGCATGGGGGCAAGAAAGAATGGGAGGAAGTTCTATTCCAACTCCGAGTCCAGTACACGGAGATAGCTCAGCACCGGGTCCTAAGTCGAAATCCGGTGGTTGCGGTGGTGGTGGATTATACACCAAAAATAGAAACGAAAAATATGGATTAAATGCTTTAGATCCTTTTAGTGGATTAAATTACATTCCATACAACATTAAAAGAGATTCTGGTGGAAATCTAATTCCCCCACCACAATTTAGTGTAGTCTACGAAGGCACTACAACAACACCTATAACGGGAAATTATACAATCCCTGCAAATACATTACCAGCATCTGCATTAAATTGTTAGGCGAGTATTATATAAGGGAATTTCTGCTTGCAATGCTTCTAATATATCAGAATCTGTTGCATCTTTTTGTGCTATGTATATAATAGGAGTTTTGAACAAAATAGATACATCGGTTCTATCATCGTAATGATATTTTATATATTTTGTTTCATTTTCTTTTCGTAATCTTAAAAAAATAAAATATGGAAATTTATCAATTTGACAAATTTCAACTATAAATCCATTCTTAATGTAATTATCGTTTATATAATTATAAAAAGCTTGAATGTCTTCTGTTTTTTTCGTATTATATTTTGTAAATACAAAGTCTAAAACTTCCTGTGGATTTATTATGTCCAATGTTGTACCCACCGGACATGTAGTTTCTAATTGTTTAATAGGAACGCCATCGGCATCACAAACATAATTTTCTATAACCTGACATCCACCTGCCTGTGCTACTTCTGTATATAATAAAATTCTAGGAAGAAAGGTTTCTAATGCAGAAGAAACCATATGACCCAAAGAATATCTATAATCTCCAACTCCGCTCAATAATGAAAAGTCTGGAATAGTTTGCAGATAATCAAATTCTTTATAGGGAGTTCCATCTTCATTAACATATCCATTGGGTGTTTTAATTGGTTTTAAAACAGGATCAAAATCTTCTATTCCTGCGGTTTTAACAATTTCATTAAGCCAAGTTCTATACCCGCTTGTTGCGGTTGCACTCGGAAATAAATTTAAATTTACAAAGCTATTAGACATAATATATTAATCCTCGTATCCCTCATCATCCAAAAAATTTTCATGCTGTTGTCTTAAAAATATAGTTTTTAAGAAGTCCATTATAGCATCTCGGTCCTTTGGGGTTTTAAACTGTTGAACAATTACCCTCTCTCCTTCTAAATTATATCCAAACAATATATAAGCATCGAGATACTCTGTTATAACGTTGCGAAGAATGCTCAAATCTCTTACTATTAAATTTTTATCTTTAATATTTTTCTTAAGAAAATTGTCTAGAGCCTTTTGAAGCTCTATGTCATTCATAGAAGAAAAAACTACATCTCTTACATTCTTAATGCAAGATTCATTATCCTCTACATTTGGTGTAGAGGATAATGATGGTGTTATTGTTTCTTTTTTTTTCCTTGAAGGTTTTTTACGCTCCTGCATATGTCGAGGCTTTGTTGTTGATATTAAATTTTACAAGATATTCAACAATAACCTCGATAGAACTTGTTTTAATTTTAAATCGCTCTGGAATGAATTGCCCCCCATCATGCATTTCAAAATATTCTTCACCTAAATCATTGTGATTATTATAGCAAGTTACTAATATAGAAGCCACCGTAGGATCTACAATTGCCGTCCAACTACGTGGATCGGAATCTGCATAATCATTGAATAGTTTATCTACTACATATCCACTGTCACGAAGACGTTTAATGAAGTAGCTGCATATTGTTACTCTGTTTTTTGACATAAGATTAATATTATTTATTTTTTAGTTATTACTTTACAAGGGCTGATACGATATATTTTAATTCTACATCGTTATCATCCTTATTTTGAAAGACAAATACTTTGTATTCATTGTTAATTTTTATTTTAACGTCAGTTCTGCAAGTTGCAAGATTTTTAAAAACTTCAGTATTTATAGGAACTGCTTCTGTAATTTCTACTCCACTAAAAGTATTAGAAACTTTTAATGTTATGTTATCCACATTTGATAATGTTTTATCATTAATCTCTGCATATACACCATCATCTTTGCTATAAAAGTATATTTTTGTTGTATCAGAAGCAAATGCATATCCAGCCATTATCTGTTTTATTTTATTGCTAGATACTAAAAACTCTGTATCAAAATTCAATTTAGAAATCTTATTGATATTGACAGGACATTCTCGAATGACACTATCATCTACCAAGTGATATTTAAAATGAGTATTTTCCCCATCCAGAGTATTAGAACATTTTATGTTATTTTCTGTATATTCTATCGAAAATTCTCCATCACTTCCTAAACAATCCAATCCACACAAAAGTTTTTTTACGTTTATTAAATTCAACCTAACAGGATTCTCAACATCATTAGGAAGCTTTACTCTAGCATATAAGATAACAGTACTGTCCGGTGAAGAACATATAGTATATAAACCTTGATTATCGGTTTTTAAAATACAACTTTCTGTTAATCTATTTACAGGTTTTAATAGTCGTTCTAAAAATGATTTTGGGATTGGTATTAATTTAGACATTAGTTTCTTTTTCTTTTAAAAGAGTAAACATCTTCGCCAAAGTTTTGTCAATATTTTTCAATGAATTTTTAATAGAACCGATATCTTCTTTACGCCAAGAATATCCATCAAAAGTATTCAACGAATCTGATGGTTGGTGTTGCATATTTTTAATGGGTTCCGGTGTGTGAATCGCTAAATTAGCTACTTGCGGCATTAATGGTGCTGTATTTGGTTGTGGGTGACTCATGATAGGATCTGGAACAGATCTCAGTGCCAATTCATTCAAGCCTTCGTATGCCTTTACCATTTCAGGAGAAGCCGATCTCGGATCAATAAAGGTCTGTGAATGTGTTTGTTTGCCTAACAATGGAGCAACAAAGTTCTCCATGTTAATTTTATTTGCTGGATTATTAGAACGCTCTGTGGTCAGTTGGTCCACACCGATAAGGTGTGAACCAACCATACGTGCGAGCATTGCAGCTTCAATAACTTCTTCTCGATTTTGCATATTACAGATCCTTTAGAATGTCTTGAATTTTATCATCATTAGACAACTCATCCGAGTTTCGTTCAATGACGTTATCTGCCCTTTTAGTTACTGGAATAAAATCTTCCTCTACATCCTCAACAATTGTCTTGTTTGTAGGAGCAAAACTTTCTTCCTGACCCAAGAAATGAGTATTCAAAGTAGCCTGAATCTCTTCCCTTGTCTTATGTTCAAAAACAGTATCAAGATCCTTAGCAGACGCATATAGCTGTTCAATATCATCAACTCCCTCAAGTGCGGATGGAGACATAAACCTAGATGCGGTGTATTGAGGGTACCCACCATCATTTCCTTCTACCTTAATACGAAGACTGCATCCGTTTTCCGAAAGATCGAATACCTTTGAACCAAATTCATCAGAATCATCACCACTAATTGCAGCAGAGATTACATTATAAAGTTGTTTACCGAAGCGAAGAACTTTCATCTGACCTTGATTTTCTGGATTTGTTGGATCCTTTACAACAAATACATTACAAAGCCAATTCTCATTCCTACGAATAGGTTTGATCCTTTCAATTTCCGCTTCATTCTTGGTGTTATAAATCTTAGAACGATATTCGTCAATAGGACAAGTCTCTCCGTATGTATTCGGACAGAGAACGGATACCAACTGAGTTGTAATGATGCTCTTCCAAATGTGATGATAGTAGTGATACATCGTCCTCTCCGGAGCGTTTAGATTAGGAACCAAACGAACTACATAGCTGTTTCCGACCTCCAACTTTAGGAAGTCCTTATAGTTGGCATTCTCTGATGTTGTTTTCTTGTTAAGAGCCTCTTTAATGGACTCGAATAGGTTACTTGTATATTTCATATATTTTGTATTGTGTTATTTTGTTGTTTCTATGCTTCTAAATATTAGCTCAAACTCTTGAAGTTTGCAACTCTTTTTTTAGAAAATTTTTTATTTTATTAGCAGCTTCTTTTACAAGGATTTTTGTCCTTTCGCTGTTATAATATCGAGTCCGATACGAATCAATTTTTTCAAAAAAATCTCCAGACCATACGATTCGCTCCTCTTCATTCATAATTTTAAATTTATTAAAATCTCCCAATTCAAAGAAGGCATATGGATTTACATGATGTTCTCTATAATGTTGCATCCATGTAGGCATGCTATGGGTTTTATGGCTAAGGTAATCTTCCAAGAAAAGATTGTTTTTTAAACAAAACATTGCGATATAATGAAAACTTTCTTTGATTTTGTCAAGCTGTTTTTCGGGAGATTCGTCTTCTCGCTTTTTAATAGCCAACGAATATGATTTAATTGCTGGTCTAGTTATGAAAAAGTTGAGAGGAGGGCATTTTTCGTCCGGATGTAAGAAATTTGGTGCTCCTAAAAAATCGTCATATGTAATATGAGGAAATTTATTGAAAAACGCATTGAGTTTACGCAGAAGCACTATATTAGTGTAATCAATGTCTGAAAAATCTTTTCTAGGTTGGAACGGCAGTCCTTTCCTGTAATGTTTTAAGTAGCAATTATAAATATTTTTTTCTTGCTGCGTAATATTATTCAATTTTTATGGTTTTTCTTTGTTGAGTTTTGATCTAAATATTTTTTTGTATATATTTGGCGTACTATTCAAGTATGCCTTCATTATCATCTGAAAATTTTCTTCATTCAAAAGTTTGAAGTAAATGTTCTGTGTCTTCTTATCTTCTATCACGAATTTTAGGAAGTTCAAGAAATTAAATTTCTTTTTTTTCGCTATGCAAACAAAAGATCCAAATTTTAAAGTAATATCTTCGAATTCCGACAAATCCATTGCATTCGATGGGTTCATCATGTCTTCTACTTGTTGTGTTGAGGTAATAATCATATAACGGGGCTTAAGTTTTTTGTAATTTCCATGAATAATGGAGTAATAGTACCTGCGGCAGCATTCATATGACCACCACCATTGCAATATTTTTCTGCAAATGCTCCACAATCTATTTTATCATTTTCTTTGTACTGTCTTATGGAGACTTTTTCATTTTTCATGTTTATAAAAAAGAATAAATCAGCTTTATTTTTTCTTACCAACACTTCCATGACTTGTGGAACTATTCTATCTACCATAGCAGCACAAACCTTTTTTTCTTTTCCTTCTACATGGATAGAACCGGAAAACATTTGTATTTTTAAAGCTTCTTTTTCTGCTTCATTTTTTATAAATGCAATTGCTTTTTTTTGTTTTTCGGTGAATGGTTTGAATCCATCGTAATAATCATTTAAAAAGTCTGAAAACCTATTTTGATATTCACTCCAAAATAATATATTCAAATCATATGAATATTGAAGGTTTAATTTATAAGAATCAAAATCATCAGTTAAAGCAACCAATAATTTTCTAGCATCGGTTGTTTCTATTTTATCTTTTAATAATTTATACATCAAAAGAGTATTGGATGAATATTCTTTATAAATTATTTTTGCATTTTTAAACCTATCTATAAAATTCTCGGAAGATTTATGATGATCGAAAAAAACTATATGCGATTTATCCAAATCTGGTAGAAATTCTTCTCGCAATCCCATATCAAATATTAATGTCTTTGATGGATTGTGAGCGTTTAATACTTCTCTTTTTAATTTTGAAATTTCTAGATTAGATATGGGTGTATAATAAAAGGAATCTTCTTTAGGTTGACTCCACATGTATACTAAAACACTTACAGCCCCGTCTAAATCGTTATGCGTGAAAATATGATGACAATTAGCCATTTGAAACATATTTATATGCCGTTCATATAATTTCAATCATCACTGCCAATATTTTCAATTGCATTCAAGGTATCTGCTATGCTTTGAATTGCTGGAATGGATCCGGGAATGGTTTTTTTCTTTGGTATAAACATTTTAGATACATCACTTGGATCTCTAAGTGTTAACGTAGGATAGTCCAACTCCAATACGGTATGACATTGAACAGGTCCAAACCTATTTTTATTAATTCCGAGGTGAATCTGTCCGAGATCCACGTCTCCTTCTTCCGACCAAATTGCAAACTGTGCATCTGCTGTATGTGAAAGCCCCATGGATTCGCTCATCGTTTCAAGACCAGGATTAGCCTCTCCATATGCGCTTCTATTAGCCTGAGTAGCGGTTATAATAGGACATTCAAAGTGATAAGACATTGCTCGCACCTGCTCTGTAATTGCTTTGACTGATTCGTATGAATTCTTTCCCTTTTCTGGAGGTGCTAGGAGATTTAAGTAATCAAGAACCACAACATCAGGTTTTATTCCTTTTTTTACCAATCTATCTAGATATGCTTTTATCTGATTAGGTGTTACTGTTTGTGGCGGGAACTCTTTTATGATAAGTTTTGCGTTCTTATGCTTTGTTTTGTAAGAACCAAGCTCTTTTTTAAGCGGTTCTATGCTGTTGGTAAGATCTGCCATCGCTATTTGCGTGAGGTTTGCACTCATTCGCTTGGCATATACTTGTTCTGACATTTCCAAAGAGATCAAAACTACTGTGTTATCTTGATTTAAGATATTTGAGGCAATATTTCCCAAAAATATCGATTTTCCTACGTTAGTAACACCATAAAAGACATATATAGCCCTTCCTTCGGATAAAAACCCTCCACCAATCTTTTCATCTAACCAATTCCACCCACTAGGAATTGTTTTTGATACTTTTAATAGTTCTTTGCAATGCTCATCAACAGATTCTAGATAATCAAACCCCATTTTTTCAATTAATGAGATTCCACAAGCTTTTTCAAAATCTGCCAAGATTTTAGCACTGTCTATTTCTCCGGATTGAACATCCACAGAAGTTCTGATCACAGTATTCAATACTGCCTTTTCTTTTAAGAACCTTTCAGTGTTTTTTAATAAAACATCTCTATCATAACTTTTATCAAGACCGGAAAAACTCAAGGCAACATTCTTTAGTGCATCTCTTTTTTCTTGTTCTACCAAATGAACCTTTAATTCGGTTATATTTGGAACTTTATTATATGTAGAGTAGTACTGACACAATGATTCAAAGATTATTTTTATATCCTTATCTTTGAAATACGAAGGTTTTGCGTGTTCTACAATACTTTCAAGATAAATGGGATCCATAAGAGCATTATAGATCACCATTTTCTCAAAAAGTTCAACATTTAAGGGCAAGCTTTTTACCATGTTGGTATCATATGCTTATTTCCTAGAAATGGCAACAACAAAATTACTCTTCTTGGTTGAATCTTAACTCCGTTTTCAATTTTTCTTCCAAAAGTGGAAGAATTCTTGCCCAAACTGCATCATTATCTTTAAAGTCCTTATAAAATCCAAGAATTTCTTCTCCCAACGCATATCTATGTCCTTGTTTATGAACAATGTTATATCCTTCTGCCATTTCCAACAGTCCAGAGTACTTAGAAATACCCGTTCTAAAATTTAGATACATCTCTGCTTCCAAAAATGGAGGTACAAATCGATTTTTAGTAGTAAGTGCTCTCATAGTAAGACCATTAACATCCTTTGATAGTGGTGTTGTCTCGTCAGAAGCATTTTTATTATCCGATTTACCGACTCTTTCTTGCTTGGTTGACATTTGAACTAATACAGAGGACATATAAAGCGGCCCAGATCCTCCGGATTGGCTTTTTACTAGAGTTGGGTACATTGCACCGGGATTGTCATAGGTATGATTAGTAAAAACAACCGGACAGTTTGCCTTTGCTGCTGCATGTGTGATTGCTCTCAGCATGCTTTTCAAACTAACTGCTCTTGCACCCATGTCGGCGGAATCCTTACCATCGTCAATGATCTTTGCTTCTCTAGCAGATATCAAATTTCCCAAAGAATCGATTGCCAACATAATTTTGCCTTGCAAACCATTATCTACAACAGATTTTAAGAATTTTACGATTTGATTCCTACATTCTTCAATAATTTCAATCGGACAATGCTTGATTTTTGAGGAATCACATCCCAATGATTCAGCGGTTTCCTTGTCCAAAGCATTTTCGGTGTCAAAATACACCACATGCATTCCCTTTTTCTGTGCATTAGCCATTATTTTATTAACCATCAAAGTTTTTCCACATGCTTGTGGGCCTGCAAACCCAGTTATTCTTCCTACGGGTATTCCACCATACAAAGAACCAGATATAATAGCATTTAATGCCATACATCCAGTATCCACCCACTCTTTTACAGTGGATAGAGTGTTTTCATCCAAAAATTGAGCATCTGGATTTAGATCATCAAGAATTTTGAATGCGTCTTTGATGTCACCACTTAGTTCTGTTTCGTCTGTTTCGTTTTTTCTTTTAGCCATGTTAGTATTATAAACAAAAAACCTAGAAAGTCAAAAACTTTCTAGGTTTTTTTGTGTGTCAAACTAAAATGTTAAGCCTCATCAAATAGATTTATAATGGCAGGAGAGTTTTTTTCCCCTGATGAAGGTTGTGATGGTGTTGATGACGGTGCAGTGAATACATTGTTCTTATTAAACATCTGATCATACTGAGATTTCAAACGATAATCAAATGCATCAACATTTGTTTCGGTGATATTTGTCTTTTTATAAAAGGCAACAGAATCACTAGTCTTGTCTCCCAAGAACTCTCTGAAAATAATTGGAAATAGTTTTACAGACATTCTGCCCATTTGATCTTGCTGCTCGACATGAAGAATAACGGGATTCTTAATGGCTAGAATTTCTGCTGTGCTTTGTGTGTTGTCAGGTTCTCCAATAATAGTTCTGCCAACGGTGTCTAGAATTGCGATGAATTTATTTTGTGTTTCCATGTTCTTATATATTTTATATTAATTTTCGGTTTTGTCAACTGAAAGATTCCAATTTAATGCTTCGCTTGTATTTGGAAAGTTTTGAATCAAACATTCTTTAATAGCACTTGCGATTTCTCTATGCTCTTCTTGTGTATTCTCCTGAGTCCTTAATTCTACATAGTGAATAAATCCTCTTAGGTTTCCGGTCATATAAAGTTTTGTCTGAGTGCAGAGGGGAAGTAACATTCTTGCACATTCCCTTGCTGCACCCTTTTCTAACAAACTTTCATATAAAGAAACCCCCTCTACGATGTGGGATTTCAACCTTTCCAAGTCCTCTTCGGAAAGATCCAACATATCACTACTGGATTGTCTATTTTTATCTGCTTGTTTTCTTATGTTAAAAGATTCAAGTTCGGTAATTGTAGAATAACGTTGAGAATTGTGAACTAAAATTTTATTTGCTACATAATTATGATTTTTGTTTTCAACTTCCAAATCAAATGTTTGTTGATTTCCCAAAAATTCGATTTTTTCTATTTTTGTGAATTTTACAGTCAATTTATTCCCCTCATGTTTTTGTCTCCATATTTTTGTATCACCATCAAGTGAATGTTTTTTGTCGTGACAGGATGAACATAAAACTTGAATATTTTCATAATTGTATGCCAATTCTTTATCTTTCCATACAGGAATAATATGGTCAAGTTCTAATTTTTTAGTAGATGAACACTTTGAACAAGAGTAATTAAATTCTTTTAACTTTTTTAAACGTATAGTTTGACACCAATCACCTATTTTAGCCCTATCAGACCTATCACATCCTCCCTTCCACCAATTTGAATTCAGTCCGCTTCTGGCTTTTCTTATAGCTTCTTTATGACTTTCAGATAAAACAAGAGATGTTTTATATCCAAATTTGTTTTTATTCCATATTTCTCTATAACTAGCTACTTCTTTTTTTGAAAATGATAATTCGTGTTTTTTTAACCATTTTCTTATTGTATGATAGGAACATCCAGCCTTTTCTGCAATGTATGGTAATCCCTTTTTATTTTTAATAGATTCCATTTTAACGGATTCTAACCATTCATATGATTGATGGGCTGGAATACCATTTACTCCTATATAACCAATTTTAGACATTGTATGATATTTAGAATCTAACCCTACAACATTTTCTAATGTATCAAACCCATTTGGGGTATAAAATTTGTGTTCTTTTGTACATTTTATTTTTTTGCCATCATGTAATGTTATTTCATAAACTGGTTTTTCTCCAGTATTAAACACTTCTTTTATTTTAGAATAGCAAAACGTTTTATTCTTTTCATCAAAAGTTCTTACTAAAATGTTTTTATAAGATTTCCAATCTTGACGTTCAAAAAGTTTTTTTATTGTTATATAATGAGCAGTTTTATTTTTAGGAAAAATAGTGGTTACTAAAGAATCTCCTGTTATGCAAAATTCTTGAAAACAGAAACTTCTATGTCGAAGAATCTGAGCAGCTATTGCTCTTGAGGTGACAATTTGGAACGTCAAAGAAACTTGTTCAAAAGGAGACCAATGTTTATGATTAATTAAATACTTCAACAATTTTGGAGAAGTTTCAGTATTCATTTGATTGCTAGGATTGGAAACCCTAGCGATATAGCTGATTAGATCTTCTGCTGATATTAATCCTTCGATTAACGGTTGTGTTATGCTTATTAGTTGTACTTCCATGATAAAATTATAAATTAATCTCCCAATAAATCAAATAAATTTGTATGAGTTTCTAAAGTAATTTGTGGAAGCTGCCAACCTATACAATCATAAAGACGTTTTACAGGAGGAGTTACACTCTTATCAAACATTTTTGAATGATTGATAGTAAAAATAGGATTAAATTCTGAAGGAAACTCATCCAAGAAAGCCATTGCATTAAAATTAAAAGAATTTTTAGACGGATAAAACCATTTAATTTTTATTCCACTACCAATAGATTCATATCTTCCCTCCAAATCAAAATGTTTTAACATATTATTAAAATGTATAGCACCTTTTGCATGAATTGGTGTGCCTAATCCAATTTTTCCATCAGATGTTATCTTTCTTTTCTGTTTTTCTATATCAGATATTTTGGTTCTAAATGCAATATCCGTTATTGGAAAATTACAGAATTGTTGATAGGCAGATTTTAAAATTTTATTAGAAGCTTCTTTGTCTTGTGATAAAATTGCAGATTCGATTACATTTTTAATCAAGTTTTTTGTCGCATCTGAAAAGGATGATCGAATAACTTCTACTCCAACATATTTAAAAGGTTTTTTAGGAACGACGCCCTCCGATTCCAATACATGCATTATGTATCTTTTCTTTTCCATGAAGACTGCAACATCACAGATTGCTTCCTGTTTAAAAATAAATCTAGGATCTGTTGATTTCAGTTCAGATTTAGCCCATTCAATAATTCCCTTATTTAGATAATCCCCAATTTCATTAATAATAGAATATGATTTATCTGTGATTTTATTATTCTCTAATAATTCTACATTAAAATGATCTAAGATAGGTTGAATAGAAAAATAACAACTATCCGTATCTCCGTATTTGTAAATAGCAGATTTTTCACACTCAATATTTTTACTTTTTACATAATCATAAATAATTTCCGATGCTTGTTTAACTACTGCCTGACCTGTTAAGGTAATGCTTGCTGCGTGATCAATATCAAACAACGGAGAATACTTTTGACCAAAAACACCATAAATAGAGTTCAAAATCAATTTATATACGTTTTGTATGGTATCTAAATCCATGATTTTTTCTTCTATTTTAGATATTTCAGCAGGATCTTTTATTTTTTTAGATTCCTTTGACAAGGAAATCATTTTATTTTTAGCATTTACACGTTCTTGATATAATCTATCAATAAATTTTGGAACAACTCCTTTAAATTTTTGTGTATATAGAACATTATACTTCGATATAGATATTTCTTCTCGTTTTAAAAGTTTTTGAAACTTTTCTTCCTCTAGAATAAAACTTTTTCCATTTGAAAGTTTTAAAGTATAGTTATTATTTTCTACATTTGTGATTCTTCCAATTTTAGTTTCCGGTGAGACATTTAAAGATACAATCGTATTTGGATATAGACTGTTTGCATCATAACTAACCACAGCTTTACTCAATCCCCTTTCCGGATCATGCACATAACCACCAACATAGTCTGAAATTATATTTTCATTCTTAAATGTTGGTATGATCAGGTTATCCTTAGCCGCCTGATTAGCTATTGCACCTGTAATAAGAGACACTTTCCCCATCGACTGCTCAAATTGGATAAATCCCTTATAAGAAACATTTCTAATAAGGTTCAAATATTTTAATTTCTCATCTAATTTCACAAGAAGTCTTACGTCTTGAATATTATAATCTACGAATTTGTCCCAATCGGTATCAGATAATGTAGATAGATTGGTTGCTCCAATATTAACTTTTGTTTCTCCTAGTTCATATTGTCCAATATAACCAAGTGAATAGGATTCTCTATCATTTCTAGAAAACGTCTTATATGCTTCCATATAATCGATACAACTCAATCCTCGTATATACCAACGATTGATTTGTTTTCCGAATTTATCAATTCCCACATTTTCCCTATAATAAATTTGATTTACCGGAGACATTTTAGCCGCTTCCTCGTCCCCTACAACATCGCTAAAACGTCTCATGATATATGGAATGTCGAATCCGCTAGAATTCCAACCTACCAACATATCTGGTGGTTCCTTTTCCCAAAAAGAAAGAAATTTTTGAATCAATTGTGATTCGCTAGCACAATAAAAGTATTTTACATTCGTATCTATTGGATTATATTTCTTTGTTCCCCAAGTATAGAATGTTTTGTCTAGAGAATTGTAAATTGTTATTAGATTAATGGGATCTGCTGCCTTTTCAGGAACAGGAAATGAACCTGTAGAATAGGTTTCGATATCAAAGAAATAAATCTTAAGAGGATTTTGACCAAATTCTGGTTTATCAATTTCATCCTTATACGTGCTCAATAAAAACTCTTGCTCGCATCCAATATTATGAAACAATCTCTTAATAGGAGTTTCATTTACGTATTTGTTTCTCTCAAACTGATTCTTGAATGTAAGTTTTTTTAAAGCAGTATTAAAAATAGATACCGCATCTGTACTTTGAGAAGACTCAACATAAAGATACGGTTCATAACTAGTCTCAATTTTAATTCTATTACCTAATTCATCCCATGTCCACAAATGAATTAGCTGCTGCCTTCCATCGTAATATATATTTCGCCATGCCATGTTTCTAAGATATCATACTCCTAGAAACATGGCAAGTATTTTATACCTTTTGATCAGGATTTAGTTTTATAAGAGTTGAAGACATTTCATTTCGCTCCTTTGACCCCCACGGAGTTGTATACAAGGCTTGATACTCGTCTAAATGGTCTTCCAGCCATAATTTATCGGTAAATTCTCTAGCCCTTTCGGAATATTTCATATATCTACCAACATCAGAGGTAATATGTTCCAGTTGAGAGATAAGATCCCTACCATCATCAAACTTAAACTCTGCTTCTTCATAGGTACAGAGGTTTTGATACGTACCCGGAAGCCCTAAAGCACCAGATTCCACCATTTTGATATTGCTTTTTGATTTATTAAAAACATTATTAACCAAAGGAGCAAAAGTTGCATTGCATCCCGCATCATACAAGGCTTTTGGAAGATCCAATAGTGCAGACCAGTTAATAAACTCCATCTCACCATTATCAATGAATGGTTTTACCGCAAGTGGGTAACAACCCTTCCAAACAAACTTAAATTTCTTTCTAGCTTTGATAATTTCATCAACAACATGATGGAAGTCATCTTTCATTCCAGTCCTATTTGTAGTGTCGATGTGTGTTCCAGAACCTGCATATAAAATTCTAGGACGCTTTTTGTTTTTATCGTATAGTTTTTCTATACGTTCCTTATGATAAAATCTATCTAACCAAAATTTAGGAGCATAGTTTGGAATAACCGTAATATTTTTATTACCAGTCTTATTAATATAATACTCTTTCATGTATTGACATGTTACGGTAATTTCATCCATCATTCCCATTATTTTAAGAATATTATCTACAATAGTTTGATCGGTAAATGCATCTTTACATCTATTATAGTCTGGAATGTCATCTCTGAAGACGATATCATCGACTTCATAAAGCAATCTATAACCAAAATTCGATTGAGCCTTCTTCAACTCACCAATAAATGCTGCTTGTGCGGGGGTAGCCTGTCTTTGCATTCTAATGGACTTTACATTTTGATAAAATCTAAGATCTAGCACCATACTAGTCAATCCAGTAACAATTGCCTTGTTGTAACTATTCAAACAAAATTCCGGCCAAATCATTCTCCAATTACCGCACCCACCGTAGTCTGCATAATAGTTTATGCTCCTTGGCAATCCAGCTTCAGGCATTTCAACGGGAGCAGGAGCAGGTATTTTTACTGGTTTTAACTCAACATAGCTATACTTCGGCATTCCAATCGGAGAAGCATTAGGCAAATTTGGTATACCACCATTTACAAACGAATATTCATACACAATACTGTTTGAATTATCTACTGCTTTCTTATCCAAGGTTTCAGATTCTTTTATTTTTATCATAATATACTCTATACTAACATTAATTTACATATAAATCAAGAAACTATAGTTGTTTTTCCATTTTTCTTCTGTAATTCAATAATATTACTAAAATTTGTGTTTATTGCAGCTTTATTATGTGAAATTACATAGATAGCTTCTTCAAATTTTTCCGATCTTTCCTTTAAAACATCAAAAACTTTTAATACTCCATTTTCATCTAACGCAGAGTCAAATAATTCGTCATACATGCTAATATTAAATGAAATACCAGTCTGCATTCTTAAAATATCTTGAAACATGAATAATATTGCAATATCTATTCTTTTTCGCTCTCCTCCACTAAAATTAAAATAAGAACACTCCTTTGAATTTGAATTATAGATTGTTTCTTCAAACATTTCATTAAAATAACAAGTACAGGGAGCACCTAATGTTTTTAAATAATAATTTAACTGTGCATTTAAGACAGAAAGCATTTTTTTAACAATAAAGGTTTTAACACCTTCTTCTGAAACAACAAATTTTGCATTTTCTAAAATTAAAAGTTGTTTTTGAAGTTTTTGCAATTTTTCTTCAGTTTCTACTATCTCTTTTTCAATTTTTTCTATAAAATCAAATACGCTATCCTTTGTATTCTTAATTTGTTCTATTTCGCTCAAGATTTCATCATTTCTAGTCTGCAAATGGCCTATTTCTTGTGAAGTCAACAGCAATTTTTGTATATCTTTATCTGTTAAGTCGATAAAATTTTTAGTTTCTCGAATTGCCGTTTTTATTTTGACTTTTTTTTCTGCTATTGTAGAAATTTCTCCATTTGTATCTGATTGCAGAGTTAAATTAGTTTTTAAATTTTGTTTTAATTGGTCTAAATCAACGCAAGAATCATCAAAATCATATTTTCTTTTACATGTTGGGCATATTCCAGTTTTTTCTTCTATAGATTTTATTTCATCCTTTGAATTTTTAACCTTAAAATCATTCGTTAACTGTTTTTTTAATTTTTCTTGTAGTTTTGTTTCGGTTTTTTCCAAACCATCTTCTAATTTTATAAAAAAATTCTTTTTATTTTCAATTTCTTCTCTTTTTGCTTTAATTTCCTCTTCTATTGAGGAATTGTTTGAAAATATATTAATTTTTTCAGTATTGGATTGAATTTTTTCCAATAAATTTGTTATCTTATCTTCTTTTATTTTTTTATTTTTTTCTATTTGATCTTGATATAGATTTAAATTTCTATTCTGTGTATTGAATGAAGATGCTAATATATCATTTTCTTTTTTGTATTCATTGTAATGTGATCTGACCTTTAACAACATTTCACTGAAAATTCCCAAATTTAAAATACCTTCTACAAATTTTCGTTTGTCTATTTTTTTCTGAGCCATAAATGGCATCGTATTGTTTGCAGTCATTATCACTGCATTCTGGAATACCTCTTCATTTGCTCCTATAAGCTCTTTAATGCGTTCGTCGGTCTTGGGCATTGTAGATAACGTTACATCTTCATCATCTCTAAACAGAGAGACTTTATTAGGTTCTAGTGAACGAATAATTTTACAATTATTTGTAGTCTCCCCCTCTTTTAAGGAGAATGTCAACGTAACTTCACAATCTTTTTTTGATTGATTGTGAATTATTTTGTCTTTTTTGATTTCTCTGGTCGTGGAACCAAATAACACCCAGTATATAGATTCTATAATAGAACTTTTTCCGACACCATTCCTACCAGAATTGTCGCAATTTGTTCCTGTTATAAGATTTGTTCCATTTTTAAACTCTAAACAAACTTCTTGCTCTCCTATAGATAAAAAATTTTTTATAAAAATTTTCTCAAATACAATTTTTTTCACTCTTTAAGAGTATATTATTTTAAATATATTTCAACTCAATATATTTAAAAAAGTGTTATTTTTTTACTATTATGAGATTTTCTAGGTTTATAAGCTTCTTTTCGTAATCATTCCAAAATTTTCTTATGATTTTTTCATAACTTTTGTCATGTTCGATGCACATACAACTAGGTTTTACTACATTCAAATCAACTTCAAGTGCTAATTCAGCAGAAAATCCTTCTACATCAATAGATAAAAAATCTACAGTACCTTCGCGTTTTTTTACAAATTCTAATATTTCATTTATAGATATGCTACTAAGGAATATTTCTCTGGTTTTTTTATCAAATTCTTCTGGTGATTTGTGACATCTTTTAAGATTGTCTTTATTAGTAGAACTAAATGCTGAAAACGGAGAATCCCAAAACGATATTAATCCAGATTCTTTTGTTTTTGTAACAATACTTTGTATTATATGAATTTTAGAATTTTCTTTATATTCTTCAAATAATTTTGAAATACAAAATGGTGATGCATCTATCAGATAAGCAATCCATCCCTTTTCAATCAAAGCTCTAGAATTTGAGAACTTTTTACTTTCAAATGCACCTATTTCAATCAATACTCCATCGCTTTTATCTTTGTAGTATTCTAGTAAAATTTTATCTTCATCATTTTGACTGTACATAATATTATATACTTATCATAACTAAAAATCACTTATATATTTTTAAATTTTAATGAATTTTTCTTCTAATATGCTATCTAAAATATTAAATTTAGAACCTTCTTCTATATCTTCATTCCATCGATTATGCCAATGCCACGTAAATGCACCTTCAAATAAATCATTACTACGAGAATTTTTTTTAAAAGGATGCTCTGTTATATTTTTTGTAACATTTTCTAAGTGATTGCATTGCCATTCGCTATTAAAAAATGCTGCTGGAAATATTACAAGCTCCGGATGAACGTGTTTTACCTGTAGATAAAGCTCTGATGCCCAGTTCAAGCTGTAGGGGATTGCGTAAGTATTTAATATTAAATTTGATGCGTAATTATTTGCTTTGCTATACTTTTTTAAATGCATCACCGCACCATTTATCCAGTTATTATTATCTGGATATGCTCCCCATTGATAGAAAAAATCATAGTTCATAAGCGGAGAAAGATCTCGTAATATAAGAATATCAAAATCTATATAAAACCCTCCATATTTATATAACATTAATAATCTAAAAAAATCAGATTCGTATGCAGGATTGAATTTGTGTTGCTTTATTTCTTGAACATATTTAAAATTTTCATAAACAGTTCCTTTAATTTCTTCTTCTACATCAAATATGTTAAATTCAATTTGTTTAAAATGTTTATATCTATCAAAAATTGGATTTTTTGATAAATCTTTGTCCGAATAAATTTTTAAAGTTGCATTTTTTAAATTTTGAGTGGCTAAAAATGATTTTAATACAACAGAATGTTTGTAAGTAACATTATTACCTATCCAATATATAAATATGTTATATTTTTCATCGATAGGATTTAAAATTTTTTTGCTTATTTCTAGAGAATTGTTAGTTGCTTCCAATCCCTCTTGATATAGTTTTATATCATTCAAGTCTTCTATTTGAGTATTATAATACATGTGCATCATTCCATTACAATAAGACTATCCCAATAATTTCTTCCCATGCCAGATGGAAATCCAGCATGATCTGTTATTTCATGCTTAATGTGTTTAACATTTTTAATACTATCAAAAAGTTCTCTATAATACTTTTCATTATCTGGATAATATGGGTTCATGGATCTAAAATCATGAAATTCTATTGAATATTGCTTAGACACTGACCAGTCTAAATTTTTTAATATTTCATATTCTGCTCCTTCAATATCAAATTTTATTAATTCAAATTTTTTAATTCCATATTTTTCCATTATTTTTTTAATCGTTGTTACTGGAACCGTAATAGTTTTTTGTAAAACACACCAATCTCTAGGCGGATTTAATAAAGAATATCCTTGTACGTCATTGTATATATAAAATGTTTGCTCTGATATTTTTTCATCATGAGTAATTGCTACACTTTCGTAAAATACTCCATCTGGTACTATATTTGTATCGATACTGGGATTTGGATCTACACATATTATATTATTACAATATTGTTTAATATCTTTGGAAAATGAAAAATTTATACACCCCAAGTCCAAGACCCATCCTTCTTTATTTATGATGGATTCTTCTATAGTATGTTCTTGAATTGTTATCATTGTTTATTTAACCTTTGTATTTCTTGTAGGATATATTCCGCTCTATTTTCATAAGTATGATTTTCTTTAATATAGTTCTTTGCTTTTAGTGCTATTTCCTCTCTTTCCTCTTCGTTGTTTAAATAGTAATTTATTTTTTTCTCTAAATCTTCATCTGAATAATAAAACATTCTCGTTATGTCTTCATTATAATTTACGTATTTATGAAAATTTTCATTATAATCTGTTAACATAAAAGAACCTCTCGATAATATTTCAAAATACTTGGCATTGATATTAGTTTTTTTATTATATGCTCTAGAATGATTGAAACATATTTTAGACATTTGCATTTCTTTTACATAATTAGGACCGAGTGCCTTGACACATTCAATGTTGAATTTTTCGCACAACCTCTTTCTTTCTTCCATTAATGCACCTATGAAAACAATATCTCGCTTCTTTTCCTTTGTATGCTCGACGAAAGAATGTTCAGTCGATGCTGCATACGGAAGCCAAAAAGAATTTGGCATGTTATAGCTTTCTATGTCTTCTGGATTATTGAAAGCAACATAATCCATATTAACATGATCAAACCAAGGTTTGAAATCAATTATATGAGCATCAATCGCCCAGAATAACTTAGGAGTTTTAATTTGTTTCCAATCCCACCAATTCCATCTCGAATCAACTGGATAATTTTCCGTAATTATAATTAAATCATAATTATTAGCAATATTAGGAATTTCTTGTTCTGGAATTTGACAATTTTTACCTGCTATATCACATGTATGTCCTAAATTTCTAAAAGCATATAGAAATTCAAACCCTTCTTTCCAATCGCAATTTTCTTGACCTGCAAGAAAAATATCTGACATAAGTATTTTCATATTAAATTTAAATTTTTAAAAATTTGTTTATTTCCGACAATCCAATCCAACATTAGAGTCAATCCTTCGTTTACATTAATTTTTGGATTCCAATCGATATCGTTTTTGATTTTACTGATATCACTTATATAAATTTTTTGATCTCCGGGTCTCCAATCGGAAATATTGTATTGTATCGGTTTGTTTAATTTAATTTTTAAATTATCTATCAATTCTAAGAGAGAAAGCGTGTTTGTTGGGCCTCCACCAACATTATATATTTTACCATTACAAATGTTAATATTGTTAATTATGCTTATATATAGTTGTATCAAATCATTTACATGAAGAATATCCCTAACTTGCTTACCATTTCCATATATTGTAACATTTTTATCAAATAACGAAGCTATGCTAAACCATGATACCCATCCCTGATCTTCTATTCCGAACTGATTAGGGCCATATATGCATGATTGTCGAAGGACAACGGTTTTTAATCCGTACATTCTATGATAATCTCTGACATATTGATCAGCAGACCCCTTGGAGCAACCATACGGTGAGTGAAAATCCAATCCTTGATTTTCATTTATGCCAATAGTATTATCTGCATATGAATATCTAGTATCATTTTCTTTAATTTTTGATTTAAAATCCCCATATACTTTATTTGTAGAAGAATATAATAAAATAGAATTTATAGAATGTTTTCTAATACATTCTAATATATTAAATGTTCCCAAACAGTTTATCTCAAAATCTTCTCTAGGATTTTTAAATGAAGTAGTAACCGCAACTTGTCCTGCTAAATGTATAACCGCATCAAATTTATTATTTTTAAAAATATCTTCTAAATCAAAATAATTTCTTATATCTTTATTCCAAAAAATAAAATTAATTTTATTTTTTAAATTTGTATAATTTTCTATATTTCCTTTTCTGCTAAGATTATCAATAATAAATATTTCATGCTCGATTCCTAAAGTTAATGCGGTATTTATTCCTATAAATCCTAAGCCACCAGTTATCAATATTTTCATTTTATTTTGTTTATAAGAATATCCCACTTTTTATAGATTAAAGACTTTCTAGTTTCATTAAAATTTTTCATATTATTTGAAATTTTATTAACATCGACAGTATTTACAATTGAATTTAATTCTTCAAATGAAGAAAAATATGTAATATATGGCATCCATTCCTCGTCATAAAAATCTGCATATTTTAACCATTCCATTACAGATTCATTGTTATTATAATCATTAGGATCGTGATTTCCTTTGTATTCTATGAAAGATTTACTCGCTTCTCCGCAATAATTGTTCCAAGAAACTTCTTTAAGAACACTATATTTATTTTCTATATAAAGTTCCATTAAAAATTTTTTAGTAGGAAAAAATAATGGTATATTTGATGTATATTGTTCAAAAATAGACATATAAGAAATTTGATATGGTATGTGTATTATTCCCCTATGCTTTACTAAATCATTATGTGTATGTGATTTGAATAAATCATCTTTATATTTTATGTTAGGGTTGGTTATTTCTGATATTTTATTTCTAGAATAATATATAAAAGTATTACCAGTTTGTTCATATAATGATCCATAATAATCACAAATACTAGGAATATGTTCTACCTCTCTTTCGATAAAATCTTCCATGTATTTTTTGTCATGAATATTATTTGCAACGAGAAAAATTTTTTTATTATCAACTCCTTCTCTTAAGAAGTTATTGAAATATTCCCAATCATTTTTCCTAAATGAAAAAGGCCATTCATACCTGATGGGATTATTTATAATAATAGGCTTATTGAAGTGTTTATACAGCAATGAAAATATCGGAGGGTATGTTACAATAAAAGCATCAACTTTGTTTTCTATTTGATCTTTATATAAATTATAAAATTCATTCGAAAATTGTTCTGGTGTAAGATGCATCCATCTAGAATTATCGAGCATGGGAATGCTATCTTTTTTTCTATTAAAAACCCAAGTATGTTCTGACAATGATTTATCGTATACGGTATGTCCACTATCCGTAAATATTTTTTTCATATCAGCTATGATGGATATGTGTAAATCTATGTTGAAAAAATTCATACTTTAAATATACCTTCTAACCATTCTTGTATCAAAATTTTTGCAGTCCAATCTAAATGGTCTTTGGTTTTATCTATATTAGCACAACTATTTTTTAATTCTGCTTTTTTTTGTTCTGTAAATTTGATATCATTTGATATCAATGATGCTAATTTTTCAATTGAAATGGATTTTCCAGTACCTACATTGAACACTTCTCCATATTCATTTAAACAAGTTCTAGATGCTTTAATATTAATATCAACAACATCATCTACATTAACAAAATCTCTAGTCTGTAATCCATCTCCATATATTAGTAATGGTTTTTTTTCTTTTTTATTGTTCAAAAAATTTACTAAAACCGAAGAATATGGACTAATCGAATTGTTGTCTCCATAAACATTAAAATATCTGAGTGAAATGGTTTCTATTCCATAAAGATTATAATAAATTTTGCAAAGATTTTCTCCGTACAATTTTGAAGCCGAATACATGTTTAATGGATTTGTTTCATCGTCTTCTTTATAAATATTTTTTTCAAAATTATTTTTATACACAGCAGAAGTAGAAGAAAATATAAATTTTTTAACATTATTTAATCTACATGCTTCTAAAGTGTTTAATGTTATATTTGAATTGTTTAATCCACTTTCTCTTGGTGATTTATTGCAATAATCAATTGATATATCTGCTGCTAAGTGAAAGCATCTATCCACTCCTTCAAATAAAGGCAGAATATTATCAAAATTTTTCAGATCCTCATCATAATAACATGCATCATTAATGATAAAATTATTATTATTATTCGAACTATTATTGTCTATGACAAATACAGAATCATTTTCTTCTAATAATTTTTTAACCAGTCTACTTCCTATGAATCCTTTACCACCAGTAACTAAACTTTTCATTTTTAATTTTCGTTTAATTTTTTAATATAATCTTCTGATGGTCCAAAAAAATTTTCATTTTCATCAATAGGTTGACCTATAAACCATATTTTATCTCTTTCAACATTTCTCGGAGATGGAAACTCACAGTCATGTGTTATATTATCATTATATGCGAACTGATGGTATATAGAATGTAAAAAATACTGATCCATACCATGCATATCTTTATTATTGTTTACATAATCAATAATTTTTTGTTGAGCATTTTCAATGATATTTCCCTTTGCACCAAACATACCACCTAGTATTGGATAATCTGGTGTGCGATGATATTTGGGATGATCTTTCATTATATGAAATGTTTTATTTGATGCCAACCATTCATCAACAGCTTCTTTTTCCCTATAACTCAATCTAGAATCAGTGTCTCTAGACATGAAATACTCGACATCCTTTTCTCCAAACGGCAAAAATCTATACATCATAGAATAGTGACTGCCTTTTCTATTACATGATACAATTTCAGTGTTTGTAAACTTTTCTAAATCTGGTATCAGATGAAAACATTCTTTAAAGACATAAAATCTACAGATCCAATCCGGATATAATTTTAATGCCAATTCTGCATTTTTTAATGCACCAACACTGTACATGGGATGGGTTCCATATACACAAAAAGTTATTAATTTTTTAATTTCCATTTAGCATCAAATTCAGACCAATCTTCTGGTACGATTTCAAATTTATTTTCTACTAGAGTTCCCCATCCGGTTGCTACTTTTGTGTAGTTTTCCTTTAAAAATTCATCAAAATTTTTCTCTTTGTTTTGATTTTCTGTGTTTTCATTAACATATATGGTTGGGCTATTATTCTTTTCGACTTCACATTGTATTTCTTCTATCAATCCATCATCAGTCAAATTTTTTAATGTTTTTAAAATGATAAAATCATATCCTTGTGTATCACTTATATAAGATTTTATCATTTTAATATTTCTTTCCTCTAGGAAATTTTTTAAATTAATAGTAGGAACCTTTATTGTTTGATTACTTTCTATCAAATCAAATAAATTTGATTCTTTATTTGCTTTTAAAATAGAACTAGAATCACCATTGTTCTTGGAAATATTAAAATCTATAAATTCATTGTGTTTTTCACAAATTGCAGCATTTATTATTTTTACATTTTTATTCGGGTTAAATCTTTGTTTTAAATACTCGCAAAAATTTGGATTTGCTTCAAATGCATATATTTCATCATAACTATCTACATAGTTTTGCAAACTATTTCCCGTATGTGCTCCTACATACACCAAAACATCTTTCAAATCAAATTTTCGTTCACTTCTTTTAATATAAGTTTCTTTATCTATGTTGAAATACGATTCGTTTCTTACATATAATTGATCAAAATTAGTTTTTTGATATGCAGGGTGTTGATGCTCTATTATTACCTCTTGTGATCTATACACTTTTCCCAGTTTAATTGATATATCAGTAAATTCATTATCACACCAAAGGCTTATATATTCAGGATTGTATATAAATCCAAATCTATTGTAATATTTTCGACCTAAAATAGACAATGTATTTATATTATTTTGTCCGCCATCATTATACCAAAGAACTCCATCAGTATTTTTAAAGTTTTCATACATGTCATTACGAACTATTTGATCATATCCCCTAACCATCGGAATCATGTCATCAGATGCTAACATTATAATATCCCAACCAGTTATTTTATCCACATCAGCATTACAAGCTTGAATTTTGGTTTTACTATCACCAAAAAAATATGCTAATTTAATTCTACTTCTATAACCTTCTAATATATCAATAATAGAAGAGTTATTCATAGAAGAATCATCGCTATCCATTGATATTAAAAATGCAGTTTTAGAAATATTTTCAGACATTTCTATATATTTGTCCAATACAGAAAAAAATTTTTCAGGTCTTCCTCTGGTTGGAAATTTAATTAATAGTTTTAAGTTTGATTTCATAATTATGTGCTAGATGGGTAATAGTAATATATTGGACCTTGTATATAAGTTTCTGTTTTTAACTTTCCTTGTAATCCATATGAAAATGCTTTATCTTCTGCATAATAAGCATCTGGAAATCTTACATCAAGTGCTATTTCCCTTTTAATAGGATTTAAATGATTTGGACATCTATAATAAATATCATTTTCTTCGAACCAATCTTGATATCTTAGAGAATGTATAAATTTTTTAGGTCCGATTTTATGTTGAGTTATAATTCCTTCGATTCCGCAACAATCTGGATTTGATTTTATTGCTTCTAATATGCCAAAAACATAAAAAGGAGAAACCATGTCATCATCATCGACAAAAACTACATAATCGCCCTTTGCTGCTTCTAGTAAGTCGTTTCTTTTTGCTCCTATGGATCTTTCTCCGTTATCACAAACCGCCAACATTTCCACCGAATCGTTTGATTGAGCCTTTAGTATTCTGGCTAAATTTTGAAAAACAGGCAATCGTTGGTTTAGTGTTACTGTTAATATAGATAATCTTTTATTCATACTCAAATTAAGTAATATTTTATACTATTTTATAAAATATTCAAGTTTTTTTAACTTTAAGGTGTTTATAGTCATTAAAATTTTCTATTAAAATTTCAAAGTATTTTAAATTTATGTTAGACAATCCATTGTCTTTTAAATGTACCTTCCCTGCTATTTCATCTTCTCTTATTTTTCCATTTTTTAAATGCGCTTCCCATTCTATAGGATTTTGTATTCTGGGAGTGTGTGGAACAGAATAAAACCTTCCAAACGGATATCTATACACATTTAATTCAGATTTTTTTACTCTTTCTCCTAATATATTGTCTTCAGACCCCCAACCCACACAATTTATTGGATACCCATTTACTAACTCGAAATGTTCTTTTCTAAAAACAATCACACCACCCATAAGAGCAGCAGGGTCTTCGATATAATTGAACTGACTACAATAAGTGCTCATGTGAACAGGATTTACAGGGTATGAGTAATCAGCAACCTCTGGCAATAAGTCTACATCATGAAAACAGTAGTAATCTGAATTTGGATTTAATAAAAAGGCTATGTTATTAATAAGTCCTTTATTAAAAAGTTCATCATCATTTTGTTCTGCTACTATTAATTCAAAATTCTCTACTTGTTTTGCTATGTAACCCTTTAATTTTGGTATTAACAAGTCTAATGCCTTTTTCCTATCTCTATATGGTATTATAACAGAAAGTTTTTTGCTTTTATTTATAGTTTTTTTCCTGCTATAATTTGATTGTAAAAAGGAAAGAGTGTTTTCTAATTCATCTTTACTAACAGGCTCTATTTGATTGGTAAAGTGTCCCCATTTTTTAACAAAATGGCTTGCAGACCTTTCAACATTTTCTTTGTAATTTTCTTTATTGGTTATAGAAGAGTTATCGCTGCTTCCTTCTATATCTGTTAAATAATCATTGCTGTTCAACACGTCAGGAAAATACCAAAAAGGTGGAGCAACGTTTTTTTTTATTAAATTATATTCAAAATCCACATGCTCAAATGCATTTATATAGGATTCATCAAAATATCCTAATTTTTTAATAAGATTGGCATTTATATACATAAATGCCCCCTGTGGATTGTGATAAAATCCTACTTTAGTTCCATCACACTGCTCTAAGACATATTTTAATGTTTTTTCGTTACCTGCTACCTTTTCATAACACAAATGATGTATTCCTGTAGAGTTTGCAGTTTTGATATATTCATCAAATACATTTGGATCTTTAATGATAATGTCATCTTCAATCAGAAATAGATACTCACAATCAAATTTTTCTATTAAAAAATGCAAGGCATGGTTTTTAGAAACAGAAACTCCTAATTGAGCATTGTGTTTTATGACATAATCACCATCCAATTCATTTACATATGAATTTTTACCATCATTAACAATAACAAGAGCATCTATCCTGTCTCTTGGAATGCTTTTTAATACTTGAGAATAATACTCAGGTCTATTATAAGTTATAATCCCTACGCCAATTTTTCCGCATGGTTTTTCCATATTTCTTGTAAATTTTTAACAACTTCTTCTTCTGTATATTCGTTTTCTACTGGTCCATATCCTTGAACAACCGCAAAATTGTTTTTCTTAACAAATCTCTCATGATTTTTTAAGAAATTTTCTGCAAAGTCTTCTTGAGATCTTATTTTGCTATTTTGATGATCAGGAACAATATCTTTAAGATAATTTTCCGCATCTTGCACGTCAGCAAACCATCTAAAATGAGGATGATATCCTGCTTTGATGATTTGATATGTGTGATCTACATGTTCCAATGCATTATAAAATTGTTCATCGATGAGTCCAACATCTTTCAGGGTATCTATATGATAATAACTAAATGCTCCTAATATATTTGGATATAGAATAATTTTAGTTTGATCTGGATAATTTATAATTCTTCTAGAAACGGGATCACCGTTTAAATTTCTATTATGGTTTCCATGGAGTCCAAAATTTAAATGTTTTATTCCTGTTGTCTTTGCTGCGTTAATGTATAAATCAAAAATTTTATGATCTAAAAGCTCAACATCATCTTCCATAAGAAAGATATGTTCACATTCAGCATCACTTAAACCTTTAAGTCCATAATTTTTGGCTATTCCTACCCCTTCCTTTCCCTGAGTATGTATGACTTCTACCCCTAATCCTTCATAAACGCTATTATCTCGTAAAGAAGGTGGGGTATCATCTATTACAATGAGTTTAAAAAAATTACTTTCAAATGTATTGGTATGTTTTAAAACTGATGTTAAACTTTTTTGTAAAAAATTATAACGATCACACGTAATTAACGCTAAACCTATTTTATTTTTTTGCATAATTCTTTTGTAAGGTTTCTAATGAATGCAATAACTGTTCTTGTGTAACTCCAGTTGGATCATTTTGACCGGGTATATACTTGTTATTGTGAACAAAATACGCATACGACAAAGCAACGCTTCTATGAGTATCTGGAAGTTCTTTGTGTCCTATTCTTTTAATGAAATTGTAGCTTTTTTTCAATCCTTCTCCAATTGTTGGATGATAATTGTCAGGAAGATATACTCCTTTTTTACGCAATCTTATTACGTAATCCAAAACATCCAAATCTTTTGTATTGTAGAATCTTTCATCGAAATACCCATTATTACTGATAATACCGGAAAGCATGAACATAAATTCACTATTAAGTTCTGGAGAAGCATATAGAGTTGCTCCGCTATTCTCATCTTCCAGCGGAAGACCGTGCTTTCCATCGCCTAGAATAAACCAAGTTCCAAACGTTTCTCCTAATTTTATGGTTTTTTCAAAAATGTTTGGATCATCTACTATTTGATTTGAGTGAAGTAAGAAAAAATATTTGTATTTTTTAATTCTAAACTGAGAAATCAACCAGTTTCTTAGGGTTGCCATGGAAACCTCTCCATATACTCTATACTGATCGTTTACCATTTTATTTTTTGTTGATGAAACAACAAAAACGTTTTCTTTTAGTTCTGTTGGTATTGAAGAATAACAAGAATCCAAGTCTTCTTGTTCATATATATCAATAATTCCTATTCCTATTTTATCATTCATGCTATTAGTTCTTTGTATAAATTGTTTAGATAGTCTATAATATCAGATTTATGCTCAATATCTATTGAGTTTACAAAATCTTCTATATTTTTTTCCATATCTAATAGATTATAATCTATAATATCAGAATTTTCAAGTTTTTCTTCTACAACGGATTTATAATCAAGTTTAAATGCCTTTGGGTTAAATTTTTGTATATTTGCAGTTAATAAATCTATTTTATTATTCGGAATTTCCTCATCTATTATCAAAGATACCATATTATTTGGTACATTATTCTTTAAATAATCACCATCCTGCGTTTTATCACGCAATTTACTTAAAAATATCTTTATATGTTTAGGCGAAATCGTATTTTCTACGAACTTTAATTCTTCGTTTTCTATATTGAAAATATAAATTCCCCTATCATCCCCTGCATCTCCATAGTTCTGTTGGAATGGACTTCCTACATAAACAATTCTACCTTTATTGTATTTTCTATCATCCTTCTTGTGAAAGTGGCCGGAAAACACTAATGGAGATTTTTCTAAAATATTTGATGATTCAAACCCATGATCACACGTTTTAAAATTATTCATATAGAAACTTTGAATTTCAAAATGTCCAAAGCAAATATCAGATTTAGGAATATCTTCAATTGAAGTTCCCCACGGAATTAAAGAAATTTTTTTGTTTTTATATTCTATAATAAGAGGTTTTTTATCAACAATAGTAATATTTTTCCATCCTTTTAGCATACTGACTGAATTAACATCAGATCTGTCTTTGTAAAAACTGTCATGATTTCCAACTGAAATAAAAATTCTAAAATCCTTTAAAATTTCAAAAAATTCATTAGCAACCGAAATGGTATTAACGCCTATTTCACTTCTATTGTGAAATATATCACCAGTAATAATAATATCATTTATCCCTGCTTCGGAATAAATTTTGGTAGCCCATTTAGCAAAATCCAAAACAATATCGTGCCATGTCGAGCTATCTTGACCTAATCCTATGTGAATATCCGAAAATATTCCTATGTTTTTACCTTTTAAACTCATTCTCTATTGATATTATTTGTCTTATTATTTTTTACAAGATTATTATAGCCTTCAGAAAACATTAAAAATTCATTTTTGTATTTTTCATGTGTTTCGTGTATGTGTTTTTCCTTTTTAATTCTATTTCTAAATGCATTGAATGCAATTCTTGTAAAATATGAAAAAGGATTTGTTCCTTTTGCATGATTATATTTTTTAGACATCAATGCTTTAAACATTCTGATAACACCATCTCCTACCATCTCTTCTCGGTATGAATAATTTATAAAATTAGGAGCATAACTTAGTTTGTGAGCGATCTTGCTAACCATCTCCGCTAATTCATCAGAAAGTACTCCACTTTCATAATATTCCAAAATTTTAGTATCAAAATTTTTTGGATCTACATAAAACTTTTCTTTATCTGCCTTTTTTTTATTCTTAGGTTTTTTATCATAATCAATTTTGATCTCTACCTCTTCATCATCTTCATCTTTACTAACAATTTCATCATCATCTAATCGATCTTCGTCAGAATCATCATTTTCTTTTTTTAAATCTAACCCTAAATACTCAGCTTCTTCTTCCGAGTATTCGATGAAATCATCATTTTTTAGTGCTTTTGCTTTACGATATTTTTTTTTCCGTGTATTCATAATTTTCTGTGTTGTATATTTTTTTTCTTTCTATTAAATGCAATTTTGCATATTTTGTATTATCCGAAATATCAAATATGTTTGCCATTTTTTTGGTTGGGTGCAATCTCAGTGCTCTTCCGATGGATTGCATAATTTTTATCTTTGCCTTTCCTGCTGAAGCAAAAATAATGTTGTGAAGATTTGGAATATTGATTCCCGTGCTAAAAATTTTTGAAATGGCTATAATAATGATATCATTTCGTTCATTCATGAGAGATCTTATCTCTTCACGATCTTGCATCTCTGTAGATCCTCTAATAAAATATATAGGGGTTTTATCTTTAGAAATTTCTTTCATCATACTTTCTAAAATTTCTCCATGTGCTAGCCTATCAACCATTATAAGAGTGTTATTTGTCAATTTATCTGCTAATTTACAGATAATTTGATTTCTTCTTTCGCTATTAATGATAAATTCTAATTCATTTTCATAAGAAGCAGTAGGATTCAATGAAGTTGCTTGTTTTGGTTGTGCGGTATGTTGTACATTTAGTATAACAATTTTAAAATTAGAAATATATTGTTGGTTTTTAAGCGTTTGAGTCTTTTGTTCAAAGGTTATTGGTCCTAATTTGCCTATAATATTCCACTGATCTATTTTGCATGTAGGCATTGTACCCGTAAATCCAAATTTATAAGGGGTTTTTAACAATTTTAAAATTTTATTGATTTCATTGCCTTTTTTTAGTGAATGACATTCATCTTTTATCAACAACTTTACATCTGCTAATATGGACAAATTAGTTTTTTCGCTTAATAAGAACTGAGTACCTGCAACAATTATGTTTGCAGTGACATCAAGTTTGTTATTACCTGACCATTTGGTTACTTTTGTTAAACCGTAGGAAATAAAATCATCTGCCGTCTGTTCTACCAACTGTATAGAGGGTACAGTAACTAACACTAAGGCATCTGGATCATTCGTAGTCTCTCTAAAACTCTCAATCAACCCTGCACATATCAATGTCTTTCCTCCAGCGGTAGGAATGATTGTTACCCCCCTCCCTTGTTTGATTGCTGCTGTTATAGATTGCTCCTGATAGTCTCGATAGTCTATAGAAAGTTTCTTTATGATTGGAGTTTCAAATCCACATGAAAATTCTTTTTTTAAATCCTTGGAAACACCGTATTGATAGTTAGAATATTCAAGATATTTTATAATTTCACCTAATAAACCCACCTCAAACTTTCCGCTAGGAGTTATCGAATACAGTCTACTAGAAACATACGGAACATTTTTTCTAAAAGCAGGATTTGCTATGGAAAAATTTTCTCTCAGTAGACTTAAAGCGTCATTATCCGCAATTATCTGACCACTGTTTTTTATTAGAGAAAGTTCTATCATTAGGTTGTTTCGAGCTTTGTTATTTCGACAATATTTTTTAAATCATAGGTCATGCTTCTGAATATCAGTTCAACTTTTTCCAAATATTCAATTATGATTTCAACTTCTTCTATATCTTCTTGAATCTTTAAAACAACATCTGAAGAATTTATTTTGCTATCAAGGCTTGCTTTGGGAATACCTGTTGGAATTCCCTTTTTTCTTAAAGAATCCAACACAGAGTCCTTTAATGTTTTTTTCTTTCTATTCAAAGAATTCAATTTTCTTTTATATTCGATCAAACGAGCAACCCACTTATGTCGAATTGCAGGTAGCATCATTTGTTTGTCTAAAAGATTTATTTGATCTATTTTAGTATCTTCTTGTAATTCTTTGTTAAATTCCTCAAACATCTTTATAAGTATTTTTTAAATATAACATATGTTTAAGAAATTTCAAATATTAGTTAATACTATTTTAGAAAATATGAATAGTGCAGGTGATGGAGGAGCATTTGGAACTCCGCAACAAGCTTCATATAATCCACCTACAAATGTAAATAGTGGAGATTCTATAGCTACTGGTGATGGTCGTAATATATTTGGAGGTTACTTGCCATTAAAAACTAAAAACAAAAAAAAATCAAAAAAGAAAAATAAAAAACCATTATTGATTCGTAGAAAACTTTCTAGAAAGGATATGTAATGGATTCTGGACATTGGATTTTAGAGGAAAATGTAAATCTGGAAGAAAAAACATTTGGATTTATATATTTAATTATTAATAACGTCACAAATAAAAAATATATTGGAAAAAAACAATGTATTTCTAGAATTAAAAGAAAACCTTTAAAAGGACAAAAAAGAAATCGAATTGATTTTAAACCTTCAGATTGGAAGTCATACACCAGTTCTTCAAATGATCTAAATGAAGATATTAAAATTTATGGAAAAGAAAAATTTTCATTTAAAATTTTAAAAACATGTGGTTCTAAGTGGGAATTAGCTTATGAGGAGATAAAAAAACAAATAGAAGAAAATGTTTTATTACGAGATGATTACTATAATGGAATAATTAATGTGAGAATAGGCACTCCTCCTAAAGACATTTTAAACAATTTTACTAAATATACAAAATGAATAGAACATCTTGCATTTATTGTGGCTCAGAAAGTTATGGAAAGGGTTGTATGTATTCCCCAACCGATACCCATGTTCATATGGATGCTCCTAAAAAATGTATATATTGTGGATCTGAATCACTTGGAAGTGGTTGCATGTTCAATCCATATGGAAATGTTCATGTTAAGGGTCCGGAATTTTTAAATAGATCTGCCATTAAAACTGAAAAGGCAGCTGTTTTGACATATATTTTGAATATGGCTAGTTCATTACTTTCGGAAAACAACATATACAAGTCTCCTCTAGATCGATTGTACAAAAGAATGGCTTCCATCATTGCTTCTGCAACAGAACCTCTATTAGAGGCGTTCTGTCTACAGGAATCGCCATCTTACGGAAAGCTTGATAAGACTCAACTTATAAAAACGGTAGATTTTAAAAACAAATTCAGAAAACAATTGGAAGAATTTTCAAAAACAGTTTCCGAAGCTTCTCTGGAATTACCTCAAGAAATTGTTGAAAAAGTCGTAATGGATGCTATAATCAGTATAGATGTCCGAAAAATTAAAGATTAAAGATTTTTTAATATATTATATCTCTCAAAGAGTTATAATATTTCCAATTTACGAATATCTTCCTATTATTGCTAATAATATTATAAGAGATTTTGAAGAATGGGATCTTCTAAAAGACAAAAAAATTACTCAGAAAGAGAAATATTTTAAATTTTTTCTAGAAAAAGAACTTGACAAGCTCTTAGAAACCTTTATTATAATTTTTAAGGATTTAAATATTAAAATATTTACAATATATAAAAAAGACACTTCTCTATCTTATGAATATTCTAAATATTTTATAAATCATAATGAATTTGGTAATATTGTAAAAAATATAATAAAAAAGAAGACAAAATATTTTAAAGAAATTAATAATAATTCTTTATTTAATAATATCGAAGGATATTATAAAAATATAAAAGTAGGAATTCCAAATGGTGATGATATGGAGTTTTTTTCAAAGTACTTTAACTAAAATATGAAACAATATTCAATTTTTCACATTGATGGAGGTTGTGGAAAGTCTATAATCGCAACTTCTGTAGTAAAATCTATAAAATCTGCATATCCAGAACATGAATTAATAGTTGTAACCTCATATCCAGAGGTATTTTTACACAATCCTAATGTTTTTAGAGTATATAAATTTGGAAATATTCCATATTTCTATGATGATTACATAAAAAACAAAAATTCTAAAATATTCAGAATGGAACCGTATCATTCTGGAGATCTTTTATATAGAAAAAAACATTTAGCAGAAATTTGGTGTGATATATTCAATATTACATGTATTTCTATTAAACCAGAACTCTTTCTAACTGAAAGAGAGTTGATGTTTGTTCAAAATATTTTAAATAAGCAAGGTCCAATACTCACAATTCAATCTTCGGGAGGTGCTGAAAATCAAAAAATACCATATTCTTGGTCTAGAGATCTTCCAATATCATTTACAGCAGAAATTGTTGATTCTATTAAAGATAAATTTTATAAAATACTTCATATTAAGAGAGAAAATCAACAAAATATTCAAAATACCATTCCAATAACAGATAATTTTAGAAATTTGTTCTGTTATATTGCATTATCAGACAAATTTTTATGTATAGATTCATTTACTCAACATGCAGCAGCAGCTTTAAATAAAAATGCTACTGTTGGTTGGATATCAAACTCCCCAAAAGTATTTGGACATGAAATTCATACAAATATTGTAGTAGATAAAGAAGAATTATTTCGTCATAAAATAGATTCGTACTTAGAATCTGATGATTGGACAGGTGGCAGACTGCATGAATGTCCATATAACGATATTAATAAACTATTTGACAAAAATATGTTTATAGAATCTATTTTAGGTTCAAAAAATGAGTTGCTTTTTAATATGAATCACTCTATTATATTTTAATACATGATATTTTTCAATTCTTCAATGCCAAGAAGCATGTCAACGCTTCTTCAATGCATTCTTAATCAAAATCCAACAATAACAGCAACTCCTACAGATCCAGTTCTTGAATATCTCTATGGAGCTAGAATGAATTTTACAAATTCTCCAGAAGTTAAGGCTATTGATAAAGATTTAGCTATTAAGGCATGGAGAGGGTTTTGTTGGGGTGGTTTAGAAGGATATGCAAGTTCATATTCAGAAAAATCTAATATTTGCATAAAAACAAGAGGTGGTACTATTCATTATAAATGGTTTGAGGCATTTATGCCATATAAACCTAAAATGATATGCATGATAAGAAACTTAAAGAGTATTATTTCATCCATGGAAAAGATTTATCGTAAAAACCAAGAAAATCACCAAACAATTCAAAATCATGCGGAAATGTCTGGTACAAACACAGCAAAAAGAGTGGATTCATGGTTTGCATCTCCCCCAGTGGGACTTGCACTAGAGCGTTTAGAACAATGTTTTCTAGAAGGCATTAATAAAGAGGTTTTATACATCAGAGCAGAAGATTTAACAAACAATCCTCGACAAGAACTCAATAAAATTTACAATTATCTTGAATTAGAATCATTTCAACATAATTTTAAAAACGTTGAGCAGTCTCTTAAAGAAGATGACTCTGTTTATGGTCTTACTAGTGATCTACACACTATTCGAAATGAAGTGATTCCCTTAAATACAGATTATAAAGAAATTTTAGGTAAAGATATTTGTAATTGGATTGATAAAACTTATTATAACTATCAAAAACGTTTTGGATATACTAGCTAATTATATTCACTGCTGAATATGATAATTTGTTTGCCTTTTAAATACCCATTAAAAGCTCAGGAAAGATTAGGAGCAATTAATAATATTTAAAAAGCTATTCCTCTAGGATAGGAGAATATATTAAATTCTCTTCTAAATTTTCTCCAAGCGAATTACTGCATGCGAGTGGCAATCCGAGTTCGAATATTTTTGCTTCGCAATCTTCTTTAGTACCCACAAAAAGTTTTTCTTGGGTGGAAGTTCCTAATCCAGCTTCAAATAATTTAATAATATATTCATCATTGAAAATTAATTGCCATGGTCCTTGGTCACTTGTTGACCATCCTTGTTCATTTGGTTCTATTAGCATAATTATGAATCTATTGTTAAGGTTGAAATCGAGGAATTGTAACTAGCGGTTCTTGCTGGTGCTCCTATTAGCGACACAGAGGCATAAGATTGTATGGTCGAACCAGAAAAAAATCTAAATGTATCGCCAATATTAGGAGGAGTTGAGAAATTAATAGTTAAAGTAGTTGGAGTAAATGTTGCTGTGGCTGTGTTTTTCGTAGTTACGATACTTCCGTTAAGAATTGAAGTAGAGCCTATATAAGAACATCTATCAGCACTCAGAGTCACTGTCGATGTTCCGCTCTTTATTAAATTGCCTGTTCCGCTGATTGCATGATTAGAACAATTTGAATTAACGCTCGAAGAGTAAGAAAGTGTTCCATTATTGTTAATCGTATTATCCCCATTACTAAAATTTGTTTGAAAATTACATGTTCCACCTACATCAAATGTCCCAGCTGAAATTGTTAACGGACCAGCTATATTTGTAGCATAAGGAGCAACGATTGATAATTTACCCGTTCCTGTTTTCATGGGTTTTTGAAAATACATAAAAGCACTAATTTCTAAATCCACCTCATCTGTCCCATCAGCTATATTATATGTTATTGTAGAAAATTGAGCATTAAAGTAATTTGTTCCGGATGCTAAAGGCCCAGTAATATAATTTTTTGCTCCGCCGTTTGTTTTAAACGTAGAGTTATTGCACAGAATGTTTCCAGTAAGAGCAACCGTTTGATTTCCAAGTGAGCTAAAATTGATGGTTTTTCCAGCAAAGGAAATTTTGTTTCCGGAACCGAAGATGTTTGTATTTAAATTTAAAGATGCTCCATTACCGCTTAAATTGTATATCGTTGGAGTTGGACCAACAATATCTCCTCCTCCATTTGTAGTAAGATTGTCAAACTGTAATGTTCCTGCACTTATGGTCACAGAGCCAGTAGATATAGTTCTAGCTGCACTAATATTTGCTTTGCGGTTTCCGGTTTTAACAATTGAAACTGAACCTGATAAAAGACCATTAAATGTTATGTCTCCTGTATTACAATTTATATAGGTTTCTCCCGAACTCAATTTAATATCATTATTAATTGTTTGTGCATTTACAGAATTGTTTGTAATTCCTCCAGTGCTTAAAATAAATCTATTTCCTGACAATTGAAATGATCCAGAACTAGCATTAAATGTTATGTCATTAACTGGTCTATCTATAGAAAAGTCATTATAAGTAGACAGTCTCGTTGTTCCTGTAAATTGAATTGATGAAAACGTTGGAGGTACTTTTGCTTCATACCAATTGCTGGTATTACTCCAATTATTATCAAGTCCTAAACCAGTCCAAATAACTCCTCTACCCCAAATCAAGTTATTTCCCAACCAAGCTTCCATAACTGGTCTAGAATTAAATTGTAAATCTGTTGCGCTTATAAGTTCCATTATATCACAATATACAATGTTGAAGGATCTGGTGTTACTGGTAAAACCGATACAGCAACAATATTACTTATTGCACTAACACCGACTGTAGTTGTTTGTGGTGTAAATACTGATTTATTAGTTCCAGAAAAATAATTTTGTGTTGCTGAAATATTTCCTACTACTGTTAATGAACCAGTCATAGATCCGCCACTTAAAGGAAGAAAATTTGTTTGGTTTGAATAAGCAAAATTCCATTGATTTGAATTTCCACTTGTAGAACTTATAATACTAGCATTAATACTATTTTGTGAACTTAAATTATTAACATATGTATAATTTGGTTGTGATGCTGTTATATTAGAACCTAATATAAACG
>Ga0247834_1000494_pt1 | contig 75763 bp, 83 predicted proteins | sample LaCruzMarch2015__8_FD_187118 | JGI IMG/M metagenome (GOLD analysis project Ga0247834, IMG submission 187118) | Freshwater microbial communities from meromictic Lake La Cruz, Castile-La Mancha, Spain - LaCruzMarch2015_12m | ecosystem: Environmental > Aquatic > Freshwater > Lake | place: Spain...
AGACCCCACAGCTCCCTGGGAGGCAGGACTCCCCATAGGGTCTACACTAAGAATCAACCCTGTTCCTCCCGCCCAGGATTAACGATGTCAGGGGCCACATCTGTCCAGTAAAAGGCACCCACCTCACTCCTTTGGTTGTGTAGATAACTCCCCAAGGGGAGTTGAGTTAGCGGGGACTCAGGTGCGTACCGCGAGCAGGGGGTAACCCCACGCCGCAGCGCAAGAGTGTCGCCAGTGAAATCTGTTGTTGCCGCGCACGCTCTTTGATCAGAGCGTGTTCTGCCGCCGTGACCTTGAATAACAAGGTCTTGGTGCATCTTGAACACGAAGAACTCATGCCAGCTCCAACAACGGACTCCATGAATTCAATATACATACCTCAAAGATCAAAACCAAAGTCAATCTTTTTGGCAGTCGTCCCCAGCTGCTCTGTCTTTTATTTGAGGGAGTCCTTCAGGCCTGGATGCGGTTGGCACCGGCACGGCAGTAGAGCACCTAACTGCCCAAAAGGGTTCCAGCAACAGCATTTCCAGCCATTAAAGTCGTTCTGCTATTGCCACAGTTCACGGACTGCAGATTGAACCAGCCACCCAAAACCAGGTTGCCCTCCAGACCTCGGTGCAGCCCGTGCTCTGGCGTCAAGCCCCCGCTTCCAGCGCGGGGCGTGCGCAGAACCTTTCCCAGCGGAACACAGCGCGCTACACAGCTGGGGACAACATCCTGTGCCAGAGTTCATCGCCTCAGCGCACCCCTGGATCTATGCCGTGGCGTGGCATTGATGCTTGACCACGTTCAACAGCTGACTGGGGGATGGACTTAAGGCAAAAGCACTGCAATTGCTCTGAATCTTTGTTGTTTCTTTTCAAGCTTCTGACACTTTGCTTTCGGTAGTTTCAACTTGTCGTCGTCGCTGGCAAGCAATGATTCCTGCTGTTGGCTGAGCCTTCCGGGCTCCAGTGCCTACCACCCCGGTCATCACGGCACCGGAGGGGGCCCAGCCGACGCAACCGGAGCGGATCCGCAGCCAGGACCGACCAGCTGCTCGCTCCAGCCAGTAGGGACCTGTTCGCAGCGTCACGGCCCGAGGAGGCCGGGGACCCCGAGGGCAGCAAGGATGGCAACCCCTGCAAACGACCAAGCAGACCTCACTCCTCGGAAGTGCTCGGCACTCCCACCAGGTGGAAGAGCCCAGGCCCCTCACCCTCCAATGGTCGCTGGCTGAAAGGAAGGGACAGGCCTTGATGACCAGCGGGAACCCCACCCCACAGACCCTTTTCAAGCCGTTGGCTCGGCACAAAGAGCCCAACCGAGGGGGGAAGCCCGGACGGTTCGGACATGAGCCACCCGCAGAATCCATGCTGATGAGAGGTCCTGGATCTGGTTGGAGGGGGTCAGATCTGGTTCGGTTTTCCGAAGGTTGGGTCCCGTAATGAGATCCCCTAAAACCCCGGAAAAGCCCTGTCATAGCCTTAATCCTGAGTCCTGTCATCCCGATCAGCACCCCAGGTCCAGAGGCTTGCCGCTAAAGCAGCCAGCTCAGTTGAGCGCGGCTCCTGGATATCCACGGGGCGTCACCATCCGCCCGTCCACCAGGCGGGTGGTGCTGTTGCCGACCAGCACCAGGCTGAGCATGTCGACCTGCTCCAGGGGCAACTCCTCCAGGACATGAAGGCTGACCCGTTCCTCGGTTCTGCCGAGCTGCCGGGCCAGCAGCACGGGAATCCGGCCGGAGCGCCCAGCACACAACAACTCCATGGCCCTGGCCAGCTGCCAGTTGCGGCCGAGTGAGCGGGGATTGTAGAGCGCCACGACGAAATCGCCCGCTGCCGCTGCCCTCAGCCGCTGCTCGATCGTGGCCCAGGGGGTGAGCCGGTCGCTCAGGCTGATCGTGCAGAAATCGTGCATCAATGGTGCACCAGCCCGGGCAGCGGCCAGTTGAAGAGCCGAGACTCCGGGATGCACCGTGAAGCCGGGCCTGCCGCTTTCGGCCAGCTCCAGCCAGAGCTTCAGGGCCAGGCCGGCCATGCCGTAGATGCCGCTTTCGCCGGAAGAGACCAGTGCCACTGTGACCCCCTGGCAAGCCAGCTCCAGGGCCAGGGCGCAACGCTGGCGCTCTTGGGTGAGCTGGCCGTCACAACGCAGCTGATCGGGCCGGCGCAGGGGTTCAAGCAGATCCAGATAGAGGCCGTAGCCTACCCAGATCGCACTTTCGGCCAGGGCGTGGCGGGCGGCGGGGGTCAGCAGGTCCAGGCGGCCGGGCCCGCTGCCGATCAGATGCAGCTGCCCCTGGGCAGGAGACCATTGCGACCCAGCCCTGGCAATCGCCAGGGTGGCGGCGCCTTGCTCGGAGCCCTGGCTGCGTTCAATCCGTTTGGCGGCCAGCAGCGATCCCTGCGGTCCGGCCGCCAGCAAGGCGGCCGCCTCTGCAACGCTGGCGGTTCCCATTTCCCGTCGCACGGCATCCGAGGGGGTTGGAACAGGAACAGGAGCGAGCTCTGCCGCGCTGAAGAGCCGCAGGGGCCAGCGTCGCCGCTCGGCAAGGGCCAGCAGGCTTGGCTCATCGCCTTTGCGATCCACGCTGGCCAGTCCGGCCACCGCCTCCGGTGCGAGCTGATCGGTTTCCAGGGCATGATCAACGGCCCGCTCCAGGAGGCTGAGGCTGGTGTGGCGTTCACAGCCGATTCCGAGCCAGAGCGCGGGAGGGTGCCAGCGGCAGCCGTTGCCCAGCCTGTGGCTGATCACCAGGGGCGGGCCGGGCGATGGCGGGGCTTCCCGATCCGGCTTTCCTTCTGCTGCCGCCTCTGCTGCCGCCAGGCTTGTCCACAGGGTCAGCCCGGCCTCCTGAAGGATCTGGGGCTGCTGGCCGCTTGCCGCTGCCTTCATCAGCGCATCCCAGGGGCCACCTCCGCGCCGCCAGCCCCAGTTGATCCCGAAGCTGTCGAGGGCGAGCCGCCCCGTGCCGCTGCTCGATCCGGTCAGCACCGCCTGGCCTCCCAGCAGGGCTGCCACCCGTTGGCTGAGGAGCTCGGCTCCGGCCAGGTGCCCACCCAGTAGCGGGATGGCGAAATGGCCAGCTGGATCAACCACCACCACGGCCGGATCCCCGTGCTTGCCCTTCAGCAGGGGGGCGATCAGCCGGGTGATGGCTCCGCAGGCTCCAACCGCCACGAAGGCCGCACTGCTGTCCCAGTGCTCGGCCAGGAACGCCGCGACCGGCGTTGCCGGCGGCATAAGCTGAACCAGTTCCGCCTGGTGCAGTCGGTCGAGCACCGAAGCACTGGCGGCACTGAGACCCAGGCCCCAACAGGTGCGATTGATCATGAAGCCACGGTGGCATCGAAGGGTTCACTGCCATCGTCGCGGTCGGGCTGGTGGGGGAGCGGCTCCAGAACAGGCTCCGGCTGAGCCGCAACAGCCAGGCCCTCCTCGCTCTCTGCCGCTCCGGCGTCATCGGTTGGTTGCTCTGCAGCCTTTGGCTCGGCAACTCCCGCTCCGCTTTCGGCTTCCAGGCCGGGGGGGGCCACGGCGGCTGAGGCTCGGCCGAGGAGCTGATCGCGTTCCAGGGCGGTGAGCTTGCCGTTCCGCCAGAGGCTGCCGCCATCGCCAGACAGGCTGATTTCCTGCACCAGGCTGTTGAAGGGTGGATTCAGCGGTTCGCCCAGGCCATCCAGCAGCTCGAGCTGCACCGCATTGGCACCTGGCCTCAGCCCCTTCAGCCAAAGCGTTGTCTGCTGGTCCGCCAGGAAGCTGTCTCCGTTGATCGTGACCCTCAGCAGCCATTGGCGATCGTCCCCGCGCAGGCGTTGCAGGGGGGCGTCCAGCAACAGCCAGTCGATTGGAACAGGCTCGGCGATCGGTCGGTCGACCGGGATTGCGCTGATCAGCTGGGCCGATCCCGGCGGTGGAAGTTGCAACGGATTCGGGGCCACACGGTGCAGCCGGATCTGGCTAGAGCCCCCGGCGGATTTGACCGCTTCCCCCCAGGGGCGGGCCGCGTAGACGGTGAGCCGATGGCTGCCTGGTCGGAGGGGTTCCATCGGCAGCTGCAGGAAGGTGGTGCCGCTGCCATCACTGGCTGGGTCAGTCAATCGATGCGGGGGCTGGTCATCCAGTTGAACCACCAGGTGGGGGCCGATGCCGAGGGCCCCTTCCGCGACCAGGGGCCAACCGTCGATGCTCAGCTCGAGCAGCCAGGGGCCAGCCGGCAGCACGGTGTCATCCGCTGGGGCGAGGATGCGCAGCTGGGGCCGAAGCTCGGCCATCTCCCCCTGCATCTGCTGAACGGCCAGGGGAGGGGCCACTTCCTGCAGAGCTCCTGCCGGCGCTGATGGGGAAACGGCTTCAGGGGGGGAAGGGACCGGAGATCGAAGACCCCACCCTCCTGTCAGCAGTACGGCCAGGCAGAGCAGCATCGCCACGAGCCCCCTGGTCAGCCCCATCCCCAGGGGAAGGCGTGGGAGTGGCGAGGGGAGGGTGATCCGTCGTTGTTGGAATAACAAAAGCAGCAATGAATACCTGGACTCAGTGATAAGTATCCCCCGTCAGAGCCCTGTCGCTGACAGGGGTGCCGCTGGATTGAACCTTTGTTACTTCCCGGCCAATCGGCTTGAAACTCACCCCTATACTTCCGCCAGCGGTCCCTTCTTTGGGGCTTCAGCTCCAGTTGTGGCAAGGGTTTTCGGCTATCTGTCGGTCTCTTGCCTTCCTGGTTTCCATGGCGTCAGCGGTCCCAATCCGCCAAGCCATGTGACCCACCGGTCAGGTCTCCCACCTGTGCCGGAGGGGTGGACCTCCACCTCGATCCCGTCCCTCGAGGAACGTCTCGATGACCATCAGCCCACCAGAGCGTGGGACAAAGGCGAAGGTCACCGTCGACCGGAACCCAGTTCCCGTCGATTTCGATGTGCTCGGCAAGCCCGGCCACTTCGATCGCAGCCTCGCCAAAGGTCCCAAAACCACCACCTGGGTTTGGAACCTCCACGCCAACGCTCACGATTTCGACAGCCACACGAGCGATTTAGAGGAGGTCTCCCGGAAGATCTTCAGCGCTCACTTCGGCCATCTGGCCGTCATTTTCATCTGGTTGAGCGGCGCCTTCTACCACGGTGCTCGCTTCTCCAACTACACCGGATGGTTGGCAGACCCCCTGCACGTCAAGCCCAGTGCTCAGGTGGTGTGGCCGATCTTCGGTCAGGAAATTCTCAACGCCGATGTGGGTGCCGGTTTCCACGGCATTCAGATCACCTCAGGTCTGTTCCACGTCTGGAGAGCCTGGGGTTTCACCAGTGAATTCCAATTGCTCTGCACGGCAATCGGAGCCTTGGTGATGGCTGGTCTCATGCTCAATGCCGGTGTTTTCCACTACCACAAGGCAGCCCCCAAGCTCGAATGGTTCCAGAACGTTGAGTCCATGCTCAACCACCATCTGGCCGGTCTGCTGGGTCTCGGCTCGCTTTCTTGGACGGGACACCTGCTGCATGTTTCCCTGCCCACCACCCAGCTGATGGACGCCATCGACGCCGGCAAGCCGCTGGTTCTCAATGGCAAGACCATCGCTTCGGTGGCGGAGATCCCCCTGCCCCATGAGTTTCTCAACCAGGACCTGATTGCTCAGCTGTTCCCTGGATTCGGGGCGGGCCTTTCCCCCTTCTTCACCGGCAACTGGGCTGCCTACAGCGATTTCCTCACCTTCAAAGGTGGTCTTAATCCTGTCACCGGCAGCCTCTGGATGACCGACATCGCCCACCACCACCTGGCGATCGCGGTGCTGTTCATCATTGCCGGCCACCAATACCGCACCAACTGGGGCATCGGCCACAGCATCAAGGAGATCCTTGAGGGCCAGAAGGGTGATCCCCTGCTGTTCCCTGCACCCAAGGGTCACGATGGCCTCTTCGAGTTCATGACAACCTCCTGGCATGCCCAGTTGGCCGTGAACCTGGCCCTGCTCGGCTCCTTGAGCATCATCGTGGCGCATCACATGTATGCGATGCCCCCGTACCCCTACATCGGGATCGATTACCCGACGCAGCTGTCGCTGTTCACCCACCACATGTGGATTGGCGGCTTCATCATCGTTGGAGCCGGTGCCCATGCGGCCATTGCTCTGATCCGTGATTACGACCCCGCCAAGCACATTGATAACGTGCTCGACCGGGTTCTCAAAGCCAGGGATGCCCTGATCAGCCACCTCAACTGGGTGTGCATTTTCCTGGGCTTCCACAGCTTCGGTCTCTACATCCACAACGACACCATGCGTGCCCTGGGCCGTCCCCAGGACATGTTCAGTGACTCCGCCATTCAGCTGCAGCCTGTCTTCGCCCAGTGGATACAGGGTCTGCATGCCGCCGCTGCCGGCACCACGGCGCCTAACGCGCTCTCCGGTGTCAGTGAGGTGTTCAACGGTGCAGTGGTTGCCGTCGGAGGCAAGGTGGCCGCCGGCCCGATCCCCCTGGGAACGGCCGACTTCATGGTCCACCACATCCACGCCTTCACGATCCACGTCACCGTGCTGATCCTGCTGAAGGGTGTGCTGTACAGCCGCAGCTCAAGGCTGATCCCCGACAAGGCAAACCTTGGTTTCCGGTTCCCCTGCGACGGCCCTGGCCGTGGCGGCACCTGCCAGGTTTCGGCTTGGGACCATGTGTTCCTTGGCCTGTTCTGGATGTACAACTCCCTCTCCATCGTGATCTTCCACTTCAGCTGGAAGATGCAGAGCGATGTCTGGGGAACCGTCAACGCAGACGGCACCGTTCAGCACATCACCAACGGTAACTTCGCTCAGAGTGCCATCACCATCAATGGTTGGCTGCGTGATTTCCTGTGGGCCCAGGCCGCTCAGGTGATCAACAGCTACGGCTCCTCTTCAAGTGCCTACGGCCTGATGTTCCTCGGTGCTCACTTCGTCTGGGCCTTCAGCCTCATGTTCCTGTTCAGTGGCCGCGGCTACTGGCAAGAACTGATTGAGTCCATTGTCTGGGCCCATAACAAGCTCAGGGTGGCTCCAGCGATTCAGCCGCGGGCGCTGAGCATCATCCAGGGACGCGCCGTTGGCGTTGCCCACTATCTCCTGGGCGGTATCGCTACCACCTGGGCGTTCTTCCTGGCCCGACTTGTCGCGGTCGGCTGACCTCCTCCTGACCTTTCCTCATGGCAACGAAATTTCCTTCGTTCAGCCAGGGCCTGGCACAGGACCCCACAACCCGCCGTATCTGGTACGGCATCGCCACGGCTCACGACTTCGAGAGCCACGACGGCATGACGGAGGAGAAGCTTTACCAAAAGCTCTTCTCCACCCATTTCGGCCATCTGGCGATCATCGGCCTCTGGGTTTCTGGGAACCTGTTCCACATCGCCTGGCAGGGCAACTTTGAGCAGTGGGTCGCCGATCCTCTGCATGTCCGTCCCATCGCTCATGCGATCTGGGATCCACACTTCGGCCAGGGGGCCATCACCGCCTTCACCCAGGCCGGTGCCACTTCCCCGGTGAACATTGCCTATTCAGGTCTGTACCACTGGTGGTACACGATCGGAATGAAAACCAATGCTGAGTTGTATCAAGGATCCATCTTCATGATGATCCTCTCGGCCTGGGCTCTGTTCGCTGGCTGGCTTCACCTTCAGCCCAAGTTCCGGCCTTCCCTGGCCTGGTTCAAGAACGCTGAATCCCGTCTGAACCACCACCTGGCTGTTCTGTTCGGTTTCAGCTCCATCGCCTGGACCGGCCACCTGGTCCACGTGGCGATTCCTGAAGCCCGCGGCCAGCACGTCGGTTGGGACAATTTCCTGAACGTTCTGCCCCACCCGGCCGGTCTCGCTCCGTTCTTCACAGGCAACTGGGGCGTATACGCCGAGAATCCCGACACCGTCAACCAGGTGTTCGGCACTGCCGAGGGATCCGGCACCGCGATCCTCACCTTCCTGGGTGGCTTCCACCCCCAGACTGAGTCGCTCTGGCTCACAGACATCGCCCACCACCACCTGGCGATTGGCTGCATCTTCGTGATCGCTGGCCACATGTATCGCACCAACTTCGGGATCGGTCACTCGATCCGGGAGATTCTGGAGGCCCATAATCCTCCTAAGGGCACGCCGTTCGGCGGTGCACTTGGTGCCGGTCACAAGGGTCTCTACGACACGATCAACAACTCGCTCCACTTCCAGCTCGGTCTTGCCCTTGCTTCGCTCGGGGTGATCACCAGCCTGGTGGCCCAGCACATGTATGCCCTGCCGTCCTATGCGTTCATCGCCAAGGACTACACAACGCAGGCCGCGCTTTACACCCACCACCAGTACATCGCCATCTTCCTGATGGTCGGTGCCTTTGCCCACGGTGCGATCTTCTTCATTCGTGATTACGACCCAGAGGCCAACAAGAACAATGTTCTTGCTCGGATGCTGGATCACAAGGAAGCGATCATCAGCCACCTGAGCTGGGTTTCCCTGTTCCTCGGTTTCCACACCCTTGGCCTCTATGTCCACAACGATGTGGTCGTGGCTTTTGGTACTCCTGAGAAGCAGATTCTGGTGGAACCGGTCTTCGCCCAGTTCGTGCAGGCGGCGAGTGGCAAGGCCCTCTACGGTTTTGACGTTCTGCTCTCGAATCCCTCCAGTGCCGCCAGCCTGGCTTCGGCCAACATCCCTGGTGATCACTTCTGGCTCGATGCGATCAACGGCAACACCGATGTGTTCCTGCCGATCGGCCCTGGTGACTTCCTGGTTCACCATGCCATCGCCCTCGGACTGCACACCACCACTTTGATCCTGGTCAAAGGTGCCCTGGATGCCCGGGGTTCCAAGCTGATGCCCGACAAGAAGGACTTCGGCTATTCGTTCCCCTGCGACGGCCCTGGCCGTGGTGGCACCTGCGACATCTCTGCCTGGGACGCCTTCTATCTGTCGGTTTTCTGGGCACTCAACACCGTGGGTTGGGTCACCTTCTACTGGCACTGGAAACACCTCGCCATCTGGCAGGGCAACGTGGCTCAGTTCAACGAATCCAGCACCTATCTGATGGGCTGGTTCCGTGACTACCTCTGGCTGAACAGCTCGCAGTTGATCAACGGTTACAACCCGTTTGGCACCAACAATCTGGCTGTCTGGGCCTGGATGTTCCTGTTCGGACACCTGGTCTGGGCCACCGGGTTCATGTTCCTGATCTCCTGGCGTGGTTACTGGCAGGAATTGATCGAAACCATCGTCTGGGCACACCAGCGCACCCCGCTCGCCAATCTTGTTGGCTGGCGTGACAAGCCTGTGGCCCTCTCGATCGTTCAAGCCCGGGTGGTCGGTCTGGCTCACTTTTCTGTGGGCTACATCCTCACCTACGGGGCCTTCCTGATCGCTTCCACCTCAGGCAAGTTCGGCTGACGGAAAGGGTCGCTTGGATCCCTTGGTCCAGTGACCCATTCCAAGATTCCGTAGCCCATGTACGAGTCGATCAGATTCCCGAGGGACACACCTCACAACTTCTAGACCCCTGGCTTCCACCAGGGGTTTTTTCTTGTCCAGTCATCTACGCGGGACTGCGGTCCAAGAGATGGCCTTCGATTAACTTCATCTCGAGGTACACGACCGGAACAACGAAGAGGGTCAACACGGTCGCCACAAGTTGGCCGTAGAAGAGCACCGTGCTGATGCTTGTCATGCTTGCCCTCCCGGCGGCTCCCGCGCCTCCGGCGAAGAGCAGTGGAACAATGCTGGCCAACGACGCCATTGCCGTGAGGAGGATTGGCCGCAAACGGGTGACTGCAGCTGTCTCCACCGCATCCTTCAGTGGAGCACCTTCCTGGAGGCGCTGGTTGGCGAATTCCACAATCAGGATCCCGTTCTTGGCGGCCAGGCTGACCAGCACCAGCAGACCCATCTGGGCATAGATATCGAGGAATAGGCCGCGGCCTGCCAGCCCCATCAGTGCCCCAAGCAGCGCCAGTGGGACCGTGATCAGGATGACAAACGGGTCGGAAAAACTCTCGTAAAGCGCGGCGAGTACCAGATACATCACCGCCACCCCGAAGCCAAACAGCAGCCAGGCCCGCCCTCCCGCCTGACGTTCTTCCCGTGCCAGCCCGACCCATTCCAGAGTCGTGATCGGATTGACCTGTCGGCTGTGAACCTCTTCGAGAATCGCAATCGCTTGACCGGTGCTCACGTTGGCCTTGGGAATGGCCTGGACTGTGATCGCTCGTGACAGCCTGCTGCGGTTGATCGAGCTGGGCCCGCTGGCCTGCTCCAGTTGAACCAGTTCTCCCAGCGGGATGAGGGTGCCCTTGGTGCTGCGAATCCTGAGAGCCAGCACGTCGTCTGCTGTGCTGCGGTTGGCCCCCTCCAGCTGAACCACCACCCGACGAATGCGGTTCCGTTCGAAGCTGTCGTTCACATAGCGGCTGCCAATGCTCGCCCCCAGGGTGGAGACCACCGTGTCGAGGTCCACCCCAAGCGAGGCCATGCGCAGCCGATCAGGACGCAGCCGCAACAGGGGGGCGTCGGCGCTGAAGCGCGTGCTCACACTCTCGAACTGGTTGGTGTCATTGGCGTCCGCAATGAAGTCGCGGACTTCCCGCTCGAACTCCGCCAGGCTCAGCCGCCCATCGCTCCCATCCAGGAGCTCGAGTTCCAGGCCCCCTTCGCCACTGAACCCTCGAACAGCTGGTGGAACACTGACCTGAACGGCAGCTTCCGTAATGCGCTGCCGCAACACCTTGCTCAGTCGTCGTGCCACGGCTTCGTTGCTTTGTTCGCTGCCTGCTCCCCGTTCACCGAGGGGCTTGAGCCTCAGGAAGAACGTTCCTCGGTTGGCAGCACTGTCTCCGAAGGAGCGGCCGGCGTTGAACGTACCGACACGGATGTCGGGCTCCTGCTCCACGATTCGCCGCACTTTCTCCAGGACTCCTTCTGTTTTCTGGAGTGAGGCGCCGCCGGGCAGGACGACCACCCCGCGCACCTGACCGTCATCCTCCTGGGGGATGAAGGCGGTGGGTAAACCGCCCAGGCCCCAGCCCGCCAGCACCAGACCTGCCACCAGGGCCAGCAAGATCAGTCTGCGCCTGCGAAAGCAATGGGCCAGGGTCGTGGCATAGCCATCACGCAGGACTTCGAGCCAGTGTTGCGGCCGGGCCAGCAACCTGCCCAACCAGGTGGGATCACGCCAGCCATGGGCAAGCAGCCAGCTGGCCGCCACCGGGGTGAAGGTCAGCGCATTGATGGTGGAGAACAGGATCGTGGCACTGATGGTCACGGCAATCGGCCGGTACAAGCGGCCGACGCTGCCTGGCATGGCCAGGACCGGTAGAAAGACCACCACCAGCACGATGGAGGTGGCGATCAGTGCTCCACCAAGTTCGCCCATCGCCTGGCGGGCAGCGAGCAACGGCGGTTCCCCCTCACCCAGCCGCCGACCGATGTCCTCACTGACGACAATGGCGTCGTCCACCAGGATCCCCGTGGCCAACACCATCCCGAACAGTGTGAGGGTGTTGATCGAGCTGTCGGTGAGCCTAAGCACGGTGAGGCTGCCGATTAGGGACACTGGCACCGCCAGGGCCGTGACGACGGCCAACCGTGTGTTCCCAAGGGAGACAAGCAGCACCACCAGAACGAGCAGCACCGCCTCGCGCAGGCTCGACCAGGTGAGCGCGATGCTTTCCCGCACACTGTCAGCCACATCAACGATCTGCTGGAAATCCACCCCTGGGGGAAAGCGGGGTTCGAGTTCGACCAAGGCGGCGTTCACCGCCCGGCTGACTTCCAAGGCGTTGCTTCCGTCCCGTTGGAAAATCTGCACCACCACCGTGGGATTGCCAGCTAGGTTCCGGGCGCTGTTGTCAAAGCTCTCCACATCAAGACTGACCCGTCCAAGGTCCCGAAGCAGCACCATGCCGCCATTCGGCGTCTGGCTCACCACCAACTCCTCCAACTCGTCGACGCTGCGCAGGCGTCCCTCCATTTCCAGCGGCAGGGTGATCTCCTGTCCATTCGGGCTCGGTGCGTCGCCTACCTGCCCGAGGGCGGCAAGGACGTTCTGCTGAATCAGCGCTTCCTCCACATCCGCGATGGTGAGTTGGCGCTTCTCCAGCGCCATCGGATCGAGCCAAAGGCGGAAAGCCAGTTGGCCTCCTCCCGAGATGGTGACGTTGCCGACCCCTGGAACCCGTTCCAGACGATCCTTCAACTGCTGGTCGACCCAGCCGGTCAGGAAGGCCGGGTTGTACATCCCGGTTGGGGTGTTGAAGCTGAGCACCATCAACAGATCGTCAGAGCTGCGGCGCACCTGCACCCCGAGCCGAGCCACCTGGGGGGGGAGCTGTCGGTTCACCAGGACGGCTTCGTTCTGGGCATTGATCTGGTTGAGTTCCGGATCGCCGCCTTCGAAGGTGAGCGTGATCGAACTGCCGTTGGCGGAACTTGTAGAGCGGATGCTCTCCAACCTCTCCAGACCATTGAGCTGACGCTCCAACGGGGTGGTCACGCCTTGTTCGACCACTGCAGCACCCGCGCCTGGATAGCTGGCGCGCACATTGACGCGGATTGGCGCGATCGGTGGAAGGTTCTCGATCTGGAGGCCGGGCAGGCTGACTAGGCCAGCCATCACGATCAGCAGACTGATCACCAGGGTGAGAACAGGGCGCTTCAGGAAGGGGTCGGATACCGACATTGACTCCATCGGGCTGCGATGAGCGCCAAGGGGCCTCGATCCTTACAGAAACAGACCGGGGGAGGGGTGGGCTATTCGCAAGACGATCCTTGGGCAGGCCATGAAAAAGCCCCACCGGAGTAGGGCTTGAAAAAGGGCGGTTTTAGGAGCCCTTCTTTGGATTCGGATCAAAAGACTCAGCTCACGCTCCAGAGCCCACCGGTGAGCTTGACCAGGGGGGAGCCCATCACGCTGCCGGCCAGGAACCAGGCGAAGGCGGCGCCACCGCAACCACCAAGCCAGAAGCCACTGGCAAATTCTGCCCAGCCAGCCTTCGTGAACAGGTCGGCGGGCGGGTTGTCGATGGTGGCGTCGGGGGGTTGGACATTGGGACCCGTGCCCGCTGTGCCGTAGATCGACAGGCAGATCGTGAGGATGGAAACCAAGCCGATCGCCGCGAGCAGGCCTGCGGTGCTGGCGTACTCGGTGAGCCGCAGGGGACCGGTCAAGGCAAACGGGCCGTAAAGAAGGAAGCCATGGGCCATGCCCACTTCCAGTCCCCGCCGGTTCGGGGAGAGGGAGGGCCGGTAGGCCGGCAAGGCATTCAGGAAAGCCTTGCTGAAGTAGCTGCTGTTCACGGGTGTGGCCAGATTGCCGACTGTGGCATCGGCGACGGGGAGCACGGTCATGGAGAAAAGCGGGAGAAGGAACGAACGCAGCGAGGTCGCAGGGAGCCGATCGGAAGTGGACTGCCGATCCTCAGTTTCAGTCGCGGGCTTCGATCACGTTGAACAACAGGGCCATGGCCACGGCGGGGCCAAGGATGCCAACAAAGGGAACGAGGATCGAAGGCAGCCAGGCGGCAGCGAATTCTCCAGTCATGGCGCAGGCCTATACAGCAACCACCCGCACTGTATCCATCCGTTCCCGGTCGGCTCTGCCGCCCGATCGGTGGCGACATAAAAGTTCAATCCAGAACCATCCAGGCCAACTCTGCCGGCGTGCTTTGGCAGCTGGCTCGGGGTGGCCAGCCAGCTGCTCAGCCGCTCTGGCTGCCCCTCAGCGTGGCCCGCACTCTGTAGATCGGCCTGCCCTGGCTTTCGTGGTAAGTGCGCATCTGAAGTTCGGCGAGCAATCCGAAGCAGAACAACTGAATCCCGGCCACGATCGCCAGCACGCCAACCGACAGCAGCGGGCGGTTGCCGATATCGGCATCGAAAAACACCTTCTCGCTGAACAGGATCAGGCCGATCACCAGACCCAGCGCCAGGCAGGCGAGGCCGCCGAAGCCAAACACATGCATGGGCCGGGTCAGGAACCGTTTCATGAACCAGACAGTCAGCAGGTCCATCAACACCCGGAAGGTCCGATCGATCCCGTATTTGCTGGCACCGAAGCGGCGGGGGTGGTGGTTCACCTTCACTTCACTGATCCGGGCCCCTTCGATGAAGGCAAGCGCCGGCAGAAAGCGGTGCAGTTCGCCGTAAAGGTTCAGGTCGGCCACCACTTCGCGGCGATAGGCCTTCAGGGAGCAGCCGTAATCGTGCAGCTTCACGCCGGTGACCCTGGCGATCAGCCGGTTGGCGATTTTCGAGGGCAGCAACCTCTGCAGAGCAGCATCCTGGCGTTGGTGCCTCCAGCCGCTCACCAGGTCGAATCCCTGGTCCAGCCGCTCAAGCAGCAAGGGGATATCGGCGGGATCGTTCTGCAGGTCGCCATCCAGGGTGATCAGCACTTCGCCGCTGCTGGCAGCGAACCCGGCCGCCATCGCGGCCGTCTGGCCGTAGTTGCGGCGGAGCAGCACGGCGATCAGTTCGGGCGTTTGGCTGGCCAGCTTTTCGAGGATGGCAGCGGTGCCATCGCTGGAGCCGTCGTCGACGAGCACCAGTTCGAATCTGCGCCCCATCGGCCTCAGAACGGCCATGACCTGCTCCACCAGCAGGGACACGCTGGCGTGCTCGTTGAAGAGGGGGATGACCACCGAGAGCTCGAATCCGCTCGGATCGCCCATGGCGCTTGGGGGTGCGAAGGCCTGCAACTTACGGGACCCGCCGGTTTGCAGGCCCAGGGCTGGCAGCCGGGTGGTCCTCACTCCAGGGTGGTGCCGTCATGGCAGCGCACCACTCGCCCGGCTCCCCGCAGCTCCCGCCTGTAATGCCGGCCGACCGGATCCTGATCGTGCCCTGCGAGCTGGTTGATGGCAAGCCCATCGTGGCCATGCTCCCGCCCGGAGCTGTGCAGGTAGTGTCCGTTTCCCAGGTGGAGGCCCACGTGGGTGCACCGCTGGGGGCGGCCGAAGAAGATGAGATCTCCCGGCCGCAGCAGGCCGAAGTGCCCCTCCCGCACCGCGACCGGCTGGCAGAAGCGCTCCTGCTGATAGGCATCCCGCGGGATCCAGATCCCCGCACTGGCGTAGGCGCTCTGGACGAGGCCGGAGCAGTCGAAATTGGGGCCGGTGGTGCCCCCCCACAGGTAGCTGTTGGGCTTGCTGGCGGCCTGGTTGCCGTAGCCGAGCACGGCCGGCAGTGCCGCAGCGATCGTGGCAGGGTCCAGCAGGCGCGGCAGCGGCCTGGTGGACGCCACGGCGTTGCCCAGCAGGTCACTCGGCTCAAGCCAGCAGGGGTAGCCGTCTTCGAGCAGCCGCACCCGCAGCCGTCCGCCCCTGGCTGAGGCCAAAGGCAGCACTTCCAGCCGGCGGCCGGCGGCGGCCTGGGTGGCGAGTCCTGCACCCCTTGAGCGGCTGTAGCCGTCGAGCTCGGCTGCCAGCCGCCAGCAACTTCCTGCCACCAGCAGCTCCGGCGCCGCCGCTGTGCCTGACAGCGCCAGGGGTTCGGCGCGATCTCCCTGGTGATGGGTGCCTAATCTCTGCATTGCTGCGGCCGGAAGTGATGGCGTTTTACCGCCTGGATCGGGCGATGGGCGCAATCCTGGAGGATCGGATCCGCTCCCTGGAGAGTGATGGCCGGCCGGGCCTGGGCAGCCAGCTTTCGGTCTGCTGGATCCGCTACGACCGTTCCCTGATCGGCACGGCTGACGCCCTGAGCGGTCCGCCTGCGTTCTGGGCCGACGCCCCGGCAGGGGTCAGCTGGCGCGGTGACCAGGCCATCTACCCGGCCAGCGTGGTGAAGCTGTTCGTGATGGTGGGAGTGGAGGCCTGGTTGCAGCGCCGGCTGATCGAAGACAGTGCCGAGCTGAGGCGGGCCATGGCCGACATGATCGGTGATTCGAGCAACGACGCCACTTCCCTGCTGGTGGACGTTCTCAGTGGGACCACCAGCGGCCCGGAACTTGCTGAGGCCCCCTTGCGGACCTGGATTGCCCAGCGCCAGTTGCTCAATCAATGGTTCGCCGGCCTGGCCTGGCCGGAGTTGACGGGGTGCAACATCTGCCAGAAGACCTGGGGTGATGGGCCCTACGGGCGGGAAAGGCAGTTCTATGGACCGGCGCTCGAGAACCGCAACAGGCTCACCGTTGAGGCCACGGCCCGGCTGCTTCACGCCATCATGGCCGGCAGCTGTGTGTCGCCACCGGCCAGCGCCAGGATGCGGCAGCTGTTGCGGCGTTCGCTGGATTCCGCCGATCGGCGTGCCGATCCCGAAAACCAGGTTGATGGCTTCCTCGGTGAGGGACTTGCCGCGGGAGCAAAGCTGTGGAGCAAGGCCGGCTGGATGAGTCAGGCTCGCCACGATGCCGCCTATGTGGAGAGCGAGGGCCACCACCCGTTCCTCCTGGTTGCCTTCAGTGAGGGAGCGGAGCGGGCCACTGATCAGACCCTTCTGCCGGCCCTGGCCAGCGCGCTGAGTGAAGCCTGCAGAACCGAATGCCGGCCGAGCTCCTGACCCTCAGAAGCCTGGCCGGCAACCATGTTGCAACAGGAACGGAGAGGGAGGGATTCGAACCCTCGACAGAAGTTGCCTCCTGTAACTCCTTAGCAGGGAGCCGCTTTCAACCACTCAGCCACCTCTCCAGAGGCAGGTACAGCTTATCAGCGCTCCAGCCGACCTTCACCGGCCAGCAACCTTGGCAGGCGATGCTTGAAACCGCAGAGGATCTCCCAGGAGATCGTGCCGCAGGTCTGGGCCCACTGCCGTGGATCGATCTCCTGCTGGCCATCGCTGCCCAGCAGGGTCACCACCGACCCCACCACCAGCCCGGGGCAATCGGTGGCATCAATCACCAGCTGATCCATGGTGATGGCCCCCACCTGGGTCAGTTGCGTGCCGGCGAAGAGGACGGCCATCTGATCGGAGAGTTGCCGCGGTACACCGTCGGCATAGCCGATCGCCACCACGGCCAACCGGCTCGGACGCTTGGTTCGAAAGCGATGGCCATAACTGACCCCGACCCCGGCGGGCACGTCACGGATCAGGGTGACCCGGGCCCGGACTGCCATGGCTGGCTCCAGGGGCAGACAGCCAGCCAGATGGGGAGCGGGGGAATGGCCGTAGAGGGCGAGCCCCACCCGCACCAGGTCGTAGTGAAGCGAGGGGCTGCGCAGGGTGCCGGCGGAGTTGGCCAGATGGCGTCGACCCGTGCTCAGGCCGTCACGGGCCATGGCCTGAAGGGCGCTGTCGAAGCGGTGCTGCTGCAGCGCGGTCAAGCTGTTGCCGCCGTTGTCAGGGGCGTCGGCGTCAGCCAGGTGGGAGTACACCCCGGCGACATCGACAGCCTCCAGTTCATTCAGGCAAGCCAGCAGCTCTGCCCCCTCATGCCAGGCGACGCCGAGGCGGGCCATGCCGGTGTCCAGCTTGAGATGCACCGCCATGGTTCGGCCGCTGCCCGTGGCCAGGCTCTGGCAGAGCTGGGCTTCACGCCGGCTGCAGATCGTGGGCATCAGTCCCCAGTGAAGGCAGTGGCCGAGTTCTTCCGGTTGGACCAGGTTGCCCATCACCAGCAGAGGGGCCTCGATTCCCGCCTGGCGCAGCTCAACCCCTTCCTGCAGGGTGGCCACCCCAAGGGAGCCAGCACCGCCCTTCAGGGCGGCCCGCGCCACCGGCAGGGCACCATGGCCGTAGCCATCGGCCTTGACCACGGCCATCAGTTCGCAGGCTGGTGCAAGGAAGGCCCGCAGACTCCTGGCATTGCGGCTGATCGCGGCCTCGTCTACCTCCACCCAGGCCCGTTGGCGAGGATGGAGACGGCAGGAGGGAGCCGTCACTGGGGCTGCGGCGGCCATCAGGGGAGAATCCGGCATCAAGCCCTGGTCGGGTATCCAGCCTGCGGTGGGCAATCAACCTGACCGTAGGGCCGACCGGATGCAGGCTGGGACTCAGCGGCTAGCATTTGCATATCGGCGTGGACTGGCATCACTCCATGGGCAGAGCGCCATGAGCCAGGTTCTGGTACTCAACGCCTCCTACGAGCCGCTCAACATCACCAGTTGGCGGCGGGCCACCGTGATGGTGCTCAAGGGCAAGGCTGAGGGTCTTGAGCACGATTGCGGCCATCGGATCCGGGGCGATCTGTTGTTGCCATCGGTGATTCGCCTGCGGCAATTCGTTCGGGTTCCGTTCAAGCAGTTACCGCTGACCCGCCGCAATGTGTTCCAGCGGGACGGGCAGTCTTGCCAGTACTGCGGCTACCAGGGAGAGCAACTTTCAATCGACCATGTCATTCCCCGCAGCCGCGGCGGTCTCGACAGCTGGGAGAACGTCACCACCGCTTGCCTGCGCTGCAACGTTCGCAAGGGCAATCGAACTCCTCGGGAGGCGGCCATGCCCCTGGCGAAGGTTCCCCGTCGTCCGGTCAGCACCCTGTACTTCGAAGCCACCCGTCAGATCCGTTCCGGCCGGCGGGAGTGGGCCAAGTATGTGATCGGTGCCTGATTGATCAGTGGCTGGGTTGCCGGTGTTTGGCTGGTCGGGGAGCACGGCGATCCGCTTCAGCCGACCCCACTCGCCTCCGCTGCCAGCTTCTCCATGCGGCTGTTCTGATCGGCAGCGACACAGGCGCCGATCAGCTCGGCGAGTTGGCCTGCCAGCACGGGCTCCAGGCTGAAGTTCCGATTGAGGCGGTGATCCGTCACCCGATTGTCCTTGACGTTGTAGGTGCGGATCTTTTCGCTGCGGTCGCCGCTGCCGACCTGGGCCCGTCTGGCTGAGCTCTCGGCGGCAGCGGCTTCGGCCCTTTCCCGTTCGAGCAGCTTGGCCCGCAGGATGTCCAGGGCACGTTCCTTGTTCTGCAGCTGTGAGCGCTCCTGGGTGCAGAACACCCGGATTCCGGTGGGCTTGTGCAGGAGGTCGACGGCCGTTTCCACCTTGTTGACGTTCTGGCCGCCGGCCCCGCCGGATCGCGCCGTGCTGATCTCCAGGTCAGCGGGGTCGAGCCGCACCTCAACAGGATCGGCCTCTGGCATCACGGCCACGGTGGCGGTGGAGGTGTGAACCCGGCCCTGGGATTCGGTGGCGGGAACCCGTTGAACCCGATGGACGCCGGCCTCGTACTTGAGCTGGCTGTAGACGCCTGACCCACGGATCGCCAGGATCAGTTCCTTGTAGCCGCCCAGGTCGGCTTCGGAGGCACTCAGCGGTTGCACCAACCAGCCGACGCTCTGGGCATGGCGTTCATACATCCGGGCCAGATCACCGGCCCAGAGGGAGGCCTCATCCCCACCGGCACCTGCGCGGATTTCCAGCATCACGCTGCGTTCATCGCGGGGATCGCTGGGCAGCAGGGCGAGAATCAGCCGTTCCCGGATCGCATCGATCTGGCTGGCAAGGTCCCGGAGTTCGTCCTGAACCAGGACCTCCATGTCCAGATCACCACGGCTTTGCTTGAGCAGGAGCCGCCCTTCAGCAGCCTGTTGCTCAAGCTGACTCAGGTGATCCTGACCGAGCACCAGGGGTTCAAGCCGGGCCCTCTCACGAGCAAGGCGCTCAAGCTGGGCGGGATCGCTGGCCACAGCAGGATCGGCCAGCTGCTGTTCCAGGGCCGTGAAGGTGCTGCGGGCCACCGCCAGGCGGTCTGCCAGAAAGGTGACATCCATCAGCCAAGCTCCGCAAAAGCTTCACACATCAATGATCGACCTGGCCTGGCCTGTTCAGATCGGTGCGGCTGAACGGGCCTGCAGGACGCTGGTCTGCGTTGGTGAAGGATCAGGAGGTGGCGGCTTCCGAGGGGGGTTCTGCGGCAGGAGTGGCGGTTGGCGTGTTGACGCCACCCATGCCGTATTTGCGCATGAAGCGATCGACCCGGCCCTCTGTGTCGAGGATTTTCTGGGTACCGGTGTAGAAGGGGTGGTTGCCGCTCCAGACGTCGACGTGCAGCTCGGGATGGGTGGAGCCGGTGGTCATGACCACCTCTCCATTGCAGATCACCTTGGCGTCGGGGTACCAGGTGGGGTGGATATCGGCCTTGGGCATGGGAGGAATCAGCGCTTGGAGAATTGGGGAGCCTTGCGGGCTTTCTTCAGGCCGTACTTGCGGCGTTCCTTGGCGCGGGGATCGCGGCTGAGGTGGCCTTCCGTCTTGAGGGGCTTGCGGTTGTCCGGGGAGAGCTCACAGAGGGCGCGGGCCGCACCCTGCTTGATCGCATCAGCCTGTCCGGTGAGGCCTCCGCCCTTGACATTGACGAGCAGGTCATAAGCGGTGGCGAGGCCGAGGGTATCCAAGGGCGCCTTCACCGCAGCCAGGTAGCTGGGATTGAAGTTGAGGTAGTTGTCACCGGGGCGCCCATTGATGGTGATGAGGCCGGTGCCTGGAACGACCCTGACGCGCGCAACGGCGGTTTTGCGGCGTCCGGTTCCCCAGTAGACAACTCGGTTCGAAGGGCTGCTCATTGGGCGGTGGCGGAAGGATCGAGGGTCAGGACCTTGGGCTGCTGGGCCGTGTGGGGGTGCTCAGCACCCTTGTAAACCTTGAGCTTGCGAAACAGCTGCCGGCCCAGGGCGTTGTGGGGAAGCATGCCTTTGATCGCCTTTTCAACGATCCGCTCCGGCAGGCGGGCTTGCAGGGCGGCGAAGGTTTCGGTCTTCATGCCACCGGGCCGGCCGGAGTGGCGGCGGTAGATCTTCTGGGTGGCCTTGTTGCCACTGATGCGCACCTTGTCGGCATTGACGATGACGACGAAGTCGCCCGTATCTAGGTGGGGGGTGAAGGAGGGCTTGTTCTTGCCCCGCAGCACACTGGCCACTTCGGTGGCCAGGCGCCCGAGGGTCTGATTCTCGGCATCCACCAAGAACCACTGGCGCTCGAGGGAATCCAGGGAAGGAACGGAGGTCTTGTTCATCGCGCCGGCAGGCCGGATCAGAAAACGCCCCATCTCACTGGAAGGGGCTGGACAGGATTCGAACAGACAGGGATTTCGCTGAGGCGAACTCCGCTTTGTGCATTCGCAGCTTCCCACCCTAGCCCGTGACGGGACCCTCCTCCTGCAAAGCTGCTGGTGAGTCCAGGCTGGCCAGCTGAAAACGTGGTTGGCAATCGAACCAGAGTTCCGTTGGAAAAAGCTCTTCGCTGTAGCCGACCCGAAGCAGGCAAAGCCCCTGGGCAGGGGCGGCTTCCCTGACCTCCTGTCGCGCCTGGGTTCGCCACCGCTGCTCGAAGCCAGCTGGCGTCAGTTTGTTTTCTCCGACCAATACCAGTTGCCTCACCAGGAATCGCACCATTCCGTACAGGAAGCCACTGGCCTGGATCTCGATCTCAATCAGATCGCCTTGCCGCTCCAGGCTGACGGCCTGGATCGTGGTGAACGAATGGCTCCTCTGGCTGCCGGCTTTGCGGAAGGCAGAAAAATCATGGTGGCCCAGCATTCCCTCCAGGGCTTCTGCCATGGCCCGCTCGCTGAGCCGTTGCCGGTAGAGGTGCCAACTGAACGGCGCCAGGAAAAGATTGGGGGTGCGGCCGTTGTAAATGGTGTAGCGATAGCGCCGGTAAGTGGCTGAATAGCAGGCATGCCAGCCGGGACTGACGTCGGCGGCAGCCCGCACGCGGATCGTTGCTGGCAGGCGACCGTTCAGGGCCTTCGGCCAACGCTGGGCGGGGATGGGGCCGGTTGCTTCGAAATGGACAACCTGGCCTGCGGCATGGACGCCACTGTCGGTGCGTCCGGCAGCGACACAGACCATCGGCCTGTGGGGGTCAAGGGCAGCCAAGGCTGTTTCGAGGGTCTCCTGAACACTCGACTGACCGCTCTGGCGCTGCCATCCACAAAAGGCTGAGCCTTCGTACTGAAGACAGAGGGCGATTTTGCGGAGGGAGTTCAGACCAGCTCGATGATCGCCATCTCGGCGTTGTCACCGCGGCGGGGCACGGTGCGGATGATCCGGGTGTAGCCACCCTGGCGCTCGCCGTAGCGCTCCTGGGCTTTGTCGAACAGGGAGTGGACCAGCTGCTTGTCGAGGATGTAACCGATCGCCCGGCGACGCGAAGCGAGACTGCCCTCCTTCGCCAGGGTGATCATGCGCTCAGCCTCGTTGCGAAGGGCCTTGGCGCGGGCTTTGGTGGTCGTGACGCGACCTTCCCTGATCAACTGGGTGGTCAGACCACGCAGCAGCGCTTTGCGTTGGTCGGCGGGGAGTCCCAGCAGGGGGACTCGGCACTGGTGTCGCATGGTTCTGTGGCGTTGATAGGAAAACGGGAAAGCCGCCGCTCAGGCGGTGGTTCGGCTTTGGGGCAGGGAGATGCCGATGCGTTCGAGGGCTTCGATCACCTCATCGGCCGACTTCGAGCCGAAGTTCTTGATCTCTAGCAGGTCTTCGTAGCTGAAGCCCATCAGATCAGAAACGGAGTTGACCTGGGCTCGCTTGAGACAGTTGTAGGCGCGGACCGAAAGATTCAGCTCCTCAAGTGGAATCTGGCTTTCTGCCGAAACATCGGGCTCGATTCCAGGCTCCTCCACCATGGTGAGGCTGGCCAGAGGCTGGAAGAGGGCAATCAGCTGATTCGCCGCCTGGGCCATGGCGTCGTCAGGCGTGATGGCACCGCTGGTGTGGATGTCGAGACGGAGCCGTTCACGGGCTGAGCCGCCTTCACCAACGGCCGTTTCGTCCACGGTGTAATTGACCCGGCGTACGGGCATGAAGACCGCATCGATCTGGAGAAGATCAATGGAGCTGGTGTCTTCCTGGTGGCGATCGACGGGCCGATAGCCCACGCCACGCTCGACATGAACTTCGAGCTCCAGGCTGTGGCCGTCCGCAACGGTGGCGATCGGGCGATCGAAATCGATCACCTGAACCTGGGAGGAGAACTGCAGATCGGCGGCCGTGACTGTGGCTGGTCCGGTGACCACCAGGCGACCGATCTCAAGCTCGCGGCTGCGGCTGCTGACGACGACTTCCTTGCAGTTCAGCAGGATGTCGAGAACATCTTCGCGAACGCCTGGCACGGTGGCGTACTCGTGGTTCACCCCGGCGATTCTCACCGCGGTGATGGCGCTGCCTTCCATACCCCCCATCAGCACACGACGCAGGGCATTGCCAAGGGTGACGGCCTGGCCGCGATCGAGGGGGCCGATGACGAACACCCCAGTCTGGGAGCGGTCATCGGCAATATGGTGCTCAACGCGATCGATCTGATACTGATGCACGGCCTGAAGGTGGTGTGAAGGGACGCCCGAAGGCTGGTGTGTAAACGGGGTCAGACCCGGCGTCGCTTGGAGCGGCGGCAGCCGTTGTGGGGCAGGGGAGTGACATCACGGATCAGGGTGATCTCAAGACCAGCGACCTGCAAGGCGCGGATAGCGGTTTCGCGTCCGGAACCCGGACCCCTCACCAGCACTTCGATCTGCCGCATCCCTTGCTCCAGGGCACGACGTCCGGCGGCTTCAGCCGCGGTTTGGGCCGCGAACGGAGTGCCCTTGCGAGCCCCTTTGAAGCCACTGGCTCCAGCCGAGGACCAGGAGATCACCTCACCGGCCGTGTCGGTGATCGACACGATGGTGTTGTTGAAGGTGCTCTGGATGTGGGCAACGCCGTTCGGAACGTTGCGCTTTGACTTTTTGGCGCCGGTTTTTTTGGCTGGCTTCGCCATGGACAGTGGCCTGTGGTAGGGGAATGGATTACCTGAGTGCAGCAGCCGCTCAGGCAGGGGGACGGCTTACTTCTTCTTGCCGGCCACGGTTTTGCGGGCACCCCGGCGGGTGCGGGCATTGGTGCGGGTGCGCTGGCCCCTCACGGGAAGGCCCATGCGATGACGGCGGCCCCTCAGGCATCCGATGTCCTGAAGGCGCTTGAGGGCCATGCCTTCCTGGCGGCGCAGATCGCCTTCCAGGGTGAAGGTTTCGGCGGCGACGCGCAGTTTCTGGATGTCGGCGTCATCAAGGTCCTTGACACGGATGTCAGGGCTGACCCCCGCTTTGGCAAGAATCTGCTGGGCCCGGGTCAAGCCCACGCCGTAAACGTAAGTGAGCGAAATTTCGACCCTCTTGTCACGAGGGATATCAACACCGGCAATCCGAGCCACGTAATGAAACGATCAGTTGGGCAAAAGGGGCGGCCCAGCAGAACACCGGGCCATGGCGCCCTCAGTGGGGCGCCGGTGGAGCTTGATGAGCTGCAGGTTCAGCCTTGGCGCTGTTTGTGCTTGGGATTGGTGCAGATCACCATCACCCGGCCATGGCGACGAATCACCCGGCACTTATCGCACATCTTTTTGACCGATGCACGCACCTTCATGGGCGGCAGCTCTCCAGTTTTTCAAACAGCTAACCTACCACAGAGCTATACCACAGAATTCAGGATCCGCCCGGCGATCTCCTCGATCGAGCCGGTGGCCACGATCGGCTCCAGCAGGTTCCTCTCGCGGTAGTAGTCGATCAACGGTTCGGTCTGCTCCCGGTACACCTCCAGTCGGTTGCGGATCACCGCTTCGTTGTCGTCGGCTCGGCCGCGGCCGAGCAGGCGTTCAATCAGGCTTTCGTCGTCGAGTTCCAGGAGCAGGACCAGCTGGATCGGTTGCTCGAGTTCGTCGAGCAGCAGGTTCAGGGATTCGGCCTGGGCGAGGTTGCGGGGGAAGCCATCCAGCAACCAGCCGCCATGGTGGGTCTCCAGGCGGTGACGAACGATCGCCAGAACCAATTGGTCACTGACCAGCTCGCCGCTGGCCATGACCGCCTCGGCTTCGCGGCCGAGCTCACTGCCTGCCTTGACTTCGGCCCTGAGCAGCTCGCCGGTTGAGAGGTGCAGAAGCTGCCGCCGCTCGGCGAGCCGCTCGGCCTGGGTGCCCTTGCCGGCTCCGGGTGGGCCGAGAAAGAGAATGCGATGGGTCATTCGCGCACCATTCCTTCGTAGCGTTGGGAAATCACGTAAGTCTGCACCTGCTTGGCCGTGTCGATGGCCACACCCACCAGGATCAGCAGGGAGGTGGCCCCCAAGCCCTGGAAGGTGCGGACCTGGGTGGCCCCCTCAACGGCCGATGGGATGATCGCAACGGCACCGAGAAACAGGCCGCCGAGCAGGGTGAGCCGATTCTGCACGCCTGACAGATAGGTGGCTGTGGCGGTTCCTGGCCTCACACCCGGAATGGCGACGCCAGTGCGCTTCAAGTTGGTGGCAATGTCGACGGGATTCACCGTCAATGACGCATAGAACAGCGAGAAGCCCAAGATCAGGGCAAAGAAGACCAGGGCGTAGAGCCAGGGGGTGCTGCTGTTCGGGTTCAGGTAGCCCGCCACGCGGATCAGCCATGGTGAGCGGGTGAAGTTGGCAATTGTGAGGGGCAGGAACACCACTGCCGAGGCAAAGATGATCGGCATCACGCCACCGGCGTTCAACTTGAGTGGCAGGTAGCTCTGGCGGGCAGCCAGGATGCTCACCTGACCCACCTGACGCTTGGCACTCACGATCGGAATGCGGCGACTGCCTTCTTGCACGAAAATGATCCCCACGATCGTGACCAGGAAAATCAAGACCAGAATCACGATCCCTCCCACCGTGGCCCGGTCGCCACTCTGGGCCAGCTCGACAGTGGAGCCGAGCGCCCGGGGCAGGGTGGCCACGATGTTCACGAAGATCACCAGGGAGGCACCCTGGCCGATGCCCCGCTCGGTGATCACCTCACTGATCCACATGACCACCATCGAGCCGGTCACCAGGGCCAGGCTGGTCTGAATGACGAAGACAGGCTGGGACACTCCGGGCAAGGCGTACTGCCGCAGGATCAGGGCAAAGACCGTGCTCTGCAGAATCCCCCAGCCCAGGGCCACGTAGCGGGTGATCTGGGCAATCTTGCGGCGGCCAGCCTCCCCTTCGTTCTTCTGGAGATCCTCCAGCTGGGGCAGGGCGGCGGTGAGCAGTTGGAGGATGATCGAGGCGTTGATGAACGGCAGGATCCCGAGGGCGAACACGCCGAGCGTGGAGATGCCGCCGCCGGTGAAGATGTCGAGGAAGCCGATCAGCTGACCCCCCTGCTGAATGAACTGCTGAAACGCCACCCGGTCGATGCCGGGAACAGGGATGTAGATCCCCAGACGCACCAGCAACAGGAGGCCGAGGGTGGTGAGCACCCTGTCGCGCAGTCCCTTGGACTGGACCAGCTGGATGATGATTTCCCCGGCACTGGGGTTGCGCCCCCGGCTGACGAGCATGGTGTGAACGGGCGAAGGTCGAAGGGGGGGCAGCAATGCTAAAAGCCGCCTGCGCGGCCGGTGATCGGCGGGCAGGCGGCTCAGGCTTCTCAGGCAGCTTGGTCGACCACCGCGGGGACGACCCGATCTGGACTCAACCGATCAGTTCGCACTGACCGCCGGCGGCCTCGATTTTTTCACGGGCGCTTGTGGTGAAAGCGGCCGCCTGCACGGTGAGTTTGACCCCGAGATCGCCGTTGCCGAGAATCTTGAGGGGGTGCTTCGGGCTGGTGACCAGCCCAGCCTCGAGCAGGGAATCCAGGTTGACCAGAGTGCCGGCCGTGAGTGCGGCCAGCTTCGAAACGTTCAGAACGGTGAATTCCTTGGGGTTCACCAGCGTGAAGTGCTTGAGCTTCGGCAGGCGCCGGTAGAGGGGCATCTGGCCGCCTTCGAAGCCGGGCCGGGTGGGACGGCCGGAACGGGATTTCTGGCCACGCATGCCGAAGCCGCAACTGGCGCCCTGGCCGGCGGCGATGCCGCGGCCCTTGCGCAGTTTGCGCCGGCGGGAGCCGGACTGGGGCTTGAGAGTCTGGAGGGAGAGTGTCATCACGGGCTCAGGAGTAAATCTGCTCAAGGGAGATGCCGCGCTCTTTGGCGGTTTCCTTGTGGGTCCGAAGCACCTGCAGGGCTTGGATGGCGGCGCGGGCGTTGTTCAGCGGGGTTTTGCTGCCCAGACGTTTCGCCAAGACGTTCTTGATGCCGGCCAGCTCCAGCACGGTGCGGATCGAACCCCCGGCAATCACGCCGGTGCCTGGAGCGGCGGGGCGCATCAGCACACTGGCAGCCCCATCGACGCCGCGGCTGTCGGTGGGAATCGAGCTGGTGCGGGTGAGGGGAACCTTGACCAGGTGCTTCTTCCCATCCGCCACGCCCTTGCGCACGGCACCGATCACATCGCCAGCCTTGCCGACGCCGACACCCACCTGGCCGCGTTCGTTGCCGACTACCACGATCGCTCGGAAGCTCATTTTCTTGCCGCCCTTGACGGTCTTGGAGACCCGGCGGATCTGAACAACACGCTCCTGCCATTCGGAGTCGCGCTCCTGGCCACGGCGGTTGTCGCCCCGCCGTCCACCACCGCCGCGCCGGTCGCCCCCTTTGGCGTCAGCGCCTCCCCTGCCACCGCGACGCTCCTGCTGGCCCTCGGCAGCGGCAGGCACATCGGCTGCCCCCGGAATTTCGCTGGACTGGATCTGTTGGTTGATTTCGCTCATGGTTGGATCCGGTTCAGAACTCGAGGCCCGCTTCCCGGGCAGCATCGGCAAGGGCTTTGACCCGACCGTGGTACAGCTTGCCACCGCGGTCGAAGACAACCTGCTGGATTCCCTGGGCCAGGGCCCGCTGGGCAACCAACTGACCCACCGCCACGGAGGCATCGCAGCAGGCGCTGGCCTCGAGGCTGGTGCGCAGATCTTTGTCGAGGGTCGATGCCGCACAGAGGGTGCTCTGGGCTTCGTCGTCGATTACCTGGGCGTAGATGTGGTTGTTGGAACGGAACACGGCCAGGCGCGGGCGCAGGGCAGTGCCGGTGAGGTAGCGACGCAGACGGCGGTGACGCTTCTGGGTCTGCTGTTTGCGGGAAACGGTGGACATGGCAGGTAGGGGTAGGGAGGCTCAGGCCGTCCTCATTTCTTGCCGGTTTTGCCGGCTTTGCGCAGGATGCGTTCACCCTCGAACTTGATGCCTTTGCCCTTGTAGGGCTCAGGTGGCCTGATGGCGCGGATTTTGGCGGCTTCGTTGCCCACCAGCTCCTTGTCGGAACCGGAGACCAGCACCTGGGTGTTGTTCTCCACCTGAAAACTGATGCCTTCGGGGGGCTCGACCTCGACGGGGTGGCTGTAGCCGGCACTGACCACCAGCTTGCGGCCCTGCACCTGGGCGCGGTAGCCGACGCCGATGATCTCGAGCTTGCGGGTGAAGCCCTTGCTGACGCCTTCGACCATGTTGGCCACCAGGGTGCGGCAGAGGCCGTGGCGCTCTCGCGACCGCCGGGTTCCATCGGCCGCCGCGACAAGCAGGGTGCCCTTCTCCTCGCTGATGACCACGCCCTCTGGAAGGACGCGACGGAGTTCACCCTTGGGGCCTTTGACCGACACCGCCAGTCCGTTCAAGGTGATGGACACCTTGTCGGGGATGGGGATCGGCGCTTTACCTATGCGTGACATGGTTGATCCTCAGATCAGTAGATGTAGCAGAGCACTTCGCCGCCCACGCCCTGCTTGCGGGCGTCACGGTCGCTCATCACACCCCGGGAGGTGGAGATGATCGCCACACCGAGGCCGCCGAGCACCTTGGGCAACTGGCGGGTGTTCTTGTAGATGCGCAGACCGGGCTTGCTGACCCGCTGGACAGAGCGGATCGTGGGTTGGCGATGCTTGCCGCTGTATTTCAGCTCAAGCACGAGGTGCTTGAGCACCCCTTCGCCTTCCTCACTGATCTCGGCGATGAATCCCTCCTTCTGGAGCACCTTGGCGATGCTGTGGGAAAGGCGGGAGGCTGGAACTTTGGTGGACTGGTGCTTTTTCTCACTCGCGTTGCGGATGCGGGTGAGCATGTCTGAAATCGGGTCGTGGTTGGCCATGGTGGGTCCGAAGAGGGCTCAGTTGCTGCGGAACGGCATTCCCATCTCGCGGAGGAGGGCCCGGCCCTCTTCGTCGGTGCGGGCACTGGTCACGATGGTGATGTCCATGCCGCGGATGGCGTCGATCTTGTCGTAGGAGATTTCCGGGAAGATGATCTGCTCGCGAACCCCGAGGGTGTAGTTGCCGCGGCCGTCGAAGCTTTTGGGGCTGACGCCGCGGAAATCACGGATGCGGGGCAGGGCCAGGTTGATCAGACGCTCCAGGAAGGCGTACATCCGCTCGCCACGCAGGGTGACGGCCACACCGATCGGCATCCCTTCCCGGATCTTGAAGGCGGCGATCGCCTTCTTGGCCCGGGTCACCACCACTTTCTGACCGGTGATGGTGGCCATCTCCGCAATCGAGGCCTCCAGAGCCTTGGCATTCTGGGCGGCTTCGCCGAGGCCCCTGTTGACGGTGACTTTCATCACCTTGGGGACTTCGTGGACGTTGGAGAGGTTGAGATCCTTGAGCAGCTTGGGCTGGATCGTCTCCCGGTAGCGCTGTTTGAGTGACATGGCGGGCGGAGGATTTGCGCTTCTGGGCGTGGTCAGAAAGCGAAGAAGGAAGAAAGTGAGGGGGCGGGGAGGAGCGGGGTCGGCTGATGGATCAGTCGATCAGTTCGCCGGTTTTCTTGAGCCGGCGCTTTTTGGTCCCGTCGGCCTGGGTGATGATCTCCACCCGGCTGGCCACGGCCGCGCTGGTGGAGTAGAGCATCAGGTTGGAGGCATGCACGGAGGCTTCCTCGGTGGAGATGCGGCCACTCTCACCTTCCTGGGCGGGTTTGATGTGACGGGTGCGCAGGTTGATCCCCTGCACCACCGCACGGTTTTCATAGGGAAGAGTGCGGAGCACCTCGCCGGTTTTGCCCTTGTCCTTGCCGGCGATCACTTTGACGGTGTCACCCTTGCGGATGCGCATCTTGATACGCTCTGCGGGCTTGGTTCTGACGGTTGCGGTGGCCATCTCAGATCACCTCCGGGGCGAGTGACACGATCTTGGTGAAGTTGCGCTCCCGCAATTCACGGGCGACGGGTCCGAACACCCGGGTGCCCTTGGGATTGTTGTCGGTGCCCAGGATCACGGCGGCGTTGTCGTCGAAGCGGATCGAGTTGCCGGTGTCGCGGCGCAGGGTGGCCCGGGTGCGCACAACGACGGCCTTGACCACATCCGACTTCTTCACACCCATGTTGGGCATGGCGTCCTTGACGGCCGCCACGATCACATCGCCCACATGGGCGTAGCGACGGTTGGTACCGAGCACCCGGATGCACTGGATGCGTTTGGCGCCGCTGTTGTCAGCGACATTGAGGAAGGTCTCTTGCTGAATCATGGTGGGATCTGCTCAGCTCGCGCCGGATGGATTGAGAACCTCGGCCACGGCCCAGCGCTTGGTGCGACTGAGTGGACGGGTTTCGGTGATACGAACCCGATCCCCCACCTGACAGCGGTTCTCCTCGTCGTGGGCTTTGTAACGGGTGGTGCGGCTGACGGTCTTTTGATAGATGGGATGGGGGAAGCGGTTTTCGACCGCCACCACCACCGTTTTGTCCATCTTGTCGCTGACGACGGTGCCGACCCTTTCCTTGAGTGCCATGGTTGTGAAGGGGATCAGGTGGCGGACAGGGCGGAGCGCTGACGCTCCTTCTGCACCGTCAGCAGGTGGGCCAGCTTGATGCGGCTCTGCTTGAAGCGGTGCGGTTGCTCCAGGCGGCGGGTGGCCTGCTGGAAGCGGAGGTCGAACAGTTGGCGGCGGCAGCCACTGATCTGTTCTTCAATTTCAGCGTCGGTGAGGCTGCGGACCTCGGAGATGTCAGGACGGGCCATGGTCAGGAGTCCCCGGAGAGGACGGATTCCAGAACGGGTTCTGGGGTGGGCACTGGTGCCTGGTCGTCCAGGGCCAGAAACTTGGTTTTCACCGGCAGCTTGTACTGCGCCAGGCGCATGGCCTCCTTGGCGATGGTTTCGGTGATTTCAGGACCGCCCATCTCAAAGAGGATGCGACCGGGTTTGATCACGGCCACCCAGAACTCTGGGTTGCCCTTGCCGGAGCCCATCCGGGTTTCGGCTGGGCGCATGGTGACAGGCTTGTCAGGGAAGATCCGAATCCAGATTTTCCCTCCTCGCTTGACATGGCGGGTCATGGCCCTGCGGCTTGCTTCGATCTGGCGGGAGGTGATCCAGCCACATTCCTGGGCTTGCAGAGCAAACTGACCGAAGGCAATCGTGTTGCCTCGGGTAGCGGTGCCGCCCATGCGGCCTCGCTGCTGTTTGCGGAATTTGACGCGACGTGGACTCAGCATGATTCAGGCCTCCTGATCACTCCTTGTTGGAGCGGTCTTCGAAATCTTGAGGACGCCGGCTTGTGCGGCGTCGGGCGGCTCCATCCGCAGGCAGTTGTTCTTTCTGCCCGGGCAGCACTTCCCCTTTGAATACCCACACCTTGATACCGAGCACCCCATAGGTGGTGGTGGCCACTTTCGTGGCGTAGTCGATATCGGCACGCAGGGTGTGCAGTGGCACACGCCCTTCGCGGGTCCATTCGGTCCGGGCGATTTCAGCGCCATTGAGGCGACCGCTCACCTGGATCTTCAATCCCAGCACACCGGCCCGTTGGGCACGCTGCACAGTCATGCGCATGACGCGGCGGAAGGCCACGCGCTTTTCGAGTTGCTGGGCGATGTACTCGGCCAGCAGAAAAGCGTCAGCATCGACTCGCTCCACTTCCACCACGTTGATTCGCACCTGACGGTGGCGATCACCGAGGGTGGCCTGGATGCCGGTGCGGAGATCTTCGATGCCGCTGCCCTGGCGGCCAACGAGAACGCCGGGGCGAGCTGTTTTGAGCTCTACCTCAAGCTGGTCGGCCTTGCGGGCGATCAGCACATCGCTGATGCCAGCGCTGGCGTATTTCTTGTGGATGAACTTGCGGATCCGATCATCCTCCTGGAGCAGGAGGGGATAGGTCTTGCTGGGGGCATACCAGCGGGAGCGGTGTTCCTGGGTGATCCCCAGGCGCAAGCCGGTTGGATGGATCTTGTGTCCCATCGGTCGGTGTCCTCGGGGGTCAGGTGGTGGGTGCAGCCACAGCAATGCTGATGTGGCAGGTTTGTTTCTTGATCGCGAAGGCTCGCCCCTGGGCGCGGGGACGGAAACGCTTCAGGGATGGACCCATGTCGGCAATGGCTGAGCTGATCACCAGGGAGGAGGGATCAAGACCCAGGTTGTGCTCGGCATTGGCCACCGCGGAGCGCAGCACCTTGGTGATCGGATCGGTGGAGCGATAGGGCATGAACTCAAGCAGGATCAGTGCCTCGCGGTAGGAGCGGCCACGGATCTGGTCGAGGACCCGACGCACCTTGGAAACGGATCCGCGGATGTAGCGGCCGTGGGCACGGGCTTCTGGGTTGGGGGAGATGGGATTGACCATGGTGTTTCGCTCCTTAACGGGCACCTTTTTTGTCCTTGATGTGGCCGCGGAAGGTGCGGGTGGGAGCGAACTCCCCCAGCTTGTGGCCCACCATCTGCTCCGTCACGTAGACGGGCACATGGCTTTTGCCGTTGTGAACGGCGATTGTGTGGCCGATCATCATCGGCAGGATCGTGGAAGCCCGTGACCAGGTTTTGATCACGGATTTGTCGCCGGCGCTGTTCTGCGTTTCGACCTTACGCAGCAGGTGGTCGGCAACAAAGGGTCCTTTTTTGAGTGAACGTCCCATGGCGGATCAGGCAGAGTGCAAAACGGGGTTGACCATCACGAATCCCGTCCGCCACGGCTCCGCTTGGAGGTGCGGCGACGTTTGCGCAGCACAAACCGGTTGCTCGGCTTGTTCCGCTTACGGGTTTTCAGGCCCAGGGCAGGTTTGCCCCAGGGGGTGACCGGTCCGGAGCGGCCGATCGGTGCTCTGCCCTCACCACCACCGTGGGGGTGGTCGCAGGGGTTCATCACACTGCCGCGCACCTCGGGGCGGCGACCCAGCCAGCGCTTGCGGCCGGCCTTGCCGAGGCTGGTGTTGCGGACTTCGGCGTTCCCCACTTCGCCAAGGGTGGCGTAGCACTCCCGGCGAACCAGCCGCACCTCGGTGGAAGGCAATTTGAGGGCGACATAATCACCCTCCTTGGCCATCACCTGGGCACTGGCGCCGGCTGTGCGAACCATCTGCCCACCGCGGCCGGCATAGAGCTCAACGTTGTGGACAGCAGAGCCGAGCGGAATGGCGGAAAGGGGCAGGGCGTTGCCGGTTTCAATCGGCGCTTCCGGTCCCGAGACCACGGTCTGGCCGATTTCAATCCCGGCAGGAGCCAGGATGTAGCGCTTTTCCCCATCCGTATAGAAGAGGAGGGCCAGGCGGGCGTTGCGGTGGGGGTCGTAGTGGATGGCAGCCACGCGGGCCACCACAGCGTGCTTGTCGCGGCGGAAATCAACCATCCGGTAGAGCCGCTTGTGGCCACCGCCACGGTGACGGCAGGTGATCACGCCCCTGTTGTTGCGCCCCTTGCTGCGGTGCTTGGCCACAACCAGGCTGCGCTCGGGCTTGCGCTCAGTGACTTCGCTGAAGTCGCTGGCGGCACGGCCGCGGGTGCCGGGGGTGTAGGGGCGGTAGTTGCGAATAGCCATAACGATTCAGATCCCTCAGGCCTCTGGGAACAGCTGGATGGCGTTGCCTTCGGCAAGACGCACCACCGCTTTTTTCACTTGGGCGCGCTTGCCCGCGAACCGACCCACCCGCCGTGAGCGCCGCGGTGGATTCATCGTGCTCACTCCGATCACCCGCACATCGAACAATTGCTCGACGGCGGCCTTGATGTCGGGCTTGGCGGCGCGGGGGTCCACCTCAAAGGTGTACTGGTTGAGTTCGAGGGCCCGGGTGGCCTTCTCCGTGATCAAAGGCTTGCGGATCACATCCGCCAGCCGACCTGCAAAACGTTCAGTCATCGCCGTAGACCTCCTGAATCTTGGCCAGTGCCTCCTCGCTCAGCACCAATCGCTTGGCATTGAGCAGATCGAACATGTTGAGCTGATCGGCTGCGATCAGTTTCACCTTCTCGAGATTGCGCACTGACAGGCGCACCACCTCGGTGGGGGCATCAAGCACCAGCAGCACCTTTTCGGTTGCTGGGATGTCCCAGCGCTGCAGGGCAGCCACGATTTCCCGGGTTCTGGGAGCTTCGAGGCCGGCGGCGAATCCCTTCACCACGGTGATGTCGGCGGCCCGGCTGGCCAGCGCAGTGCGCAGGGCCAAGCGCCGCTCCTTGCGGTTCATCGACACCGCATAGGAGCGCGGCTTGGGGCCGAACACCACACCACCACCGGGGCGGAGGGGTGTGCGGATCGAACCCTGACGGGCCCTGCCGGTTCCCTTCTGCTTGTAGGGCTTGCGGCCGCCTCCACGCACTTCTGCGCGGGTGAGGCTGCTGGCGGTGCCCTGGCGGGCATTGGCCAACTGGCGCACCACAGCGCGATGAACCAGGCCGGCCGCGGATGCTTTCTTCGCCACCTTCAGGTCGAGGGAGGCCTCTCCGGCCTCTTTCCCCTGCCAATCACGAACGACGCATTGAATGATGGTGGACATGGTCAGCTCGCCTCCTTGTCACCGACCCGCTTGGCGGGGCGGATGTTCAGCAGGGCTCCGGGTTTGCCGGGCACGGAACCCTTCACCACCAAAAGATTGCGCTCGCCATCCACCTTGAGGATCGTGAGACCCCGGGTGGTGGTTTGCTTGCCGCCGTAGCGGCCAGCCATGCGCTTGCCGGGGTAGACACGGCCCGGGGTGGTGCCGGCTCCGGTCGAGCCGGGCTGGCGGTGGTTCTTCGAACCGTGGCTCATCGGGCCACGGCTGAAGCCATGGCGCTTCTGATAGCCACTGAACCCACGCCCCATCGTGTCGCCGCTGACATCGACCTTCTGACCGGCTTCGAAGCGCTCAACAGTGATCGCCTCGCCGAGTTCGAGGCCGTCAACGGAGTTGAGGCGGTATTCGATGAGATGGCGCAAGGGGTGAGAACCGGATTTGGCCAGGTGGCCGGCTGCAGGCCGATTGACGAGTTTCTCGCGAATCTCGCCAAAGCCGAGCTGCACGGCGGTGTACCCGTCGGAGGCTGGAGTTTTGACTTGGGTGATGCGGCAGGGACCCGCCTCGATCAAGGTGACCGGGATGGACTTTCCTTCCGCCGTGAAGAATTGGGACATGCCCAATTTCTTCCCGAGAATGCCGATTGACATGGGATCGAATGGACGCCAGCAAGGACAATGCTTTGCCGGTTCATGGTGAACCTGCAAAGACCTGGGGCTGCTTCGGTGAAACGCGCTTGGCCTGGCAAAGCCTGACCTCGGCAACGACCTGAAAATTCAGACCGGAACCGATTGAGCTAGCGGTGTGGCGAAACAGCAGGCCGGGACTTTCCCGCTCGATCGAGACCGAGCGACAGTTTCCCGCCAAATCCTGAAGGCCCAGACTGCGTGCCTCAACCCAGGGGGTTGAAACGGTGCTTAAGAAGCGAATTCAGGAGATGGGGTTGCCTGGAAAGGGATCATCGCCAGCGATGATCCCGCACAAACGATCTGGAGGCCCGGCTAGCGGACGGGCGCAGATCAGTTGCACAGCAATCCAACATACCTCACCACCTGCCCCCCCTTCCTGCAGGGTCTCCTGCCAGACTGAAGTGCGTCGAAGCAGAGCGTCCCCATGCCCTTGTTGCTCTCCGGCCGCCGCTTCCGTGCCGACCTGGAGCGGGCTGGAGCGATCGCCCTGTTTGCTCCGCTTGAAGGTGGGGCCGAAACCCGCTTGCTGCGCAGGTTGCGGGCCAGCGGCTACCGCGCCCAGATGACCTCGGCAAGGGGCCTGGGTGATCCCGAGGCTTTTCTGTTTGAGCTGCATGGGATTCGGCCTCCCCACCTCGGCCACCACAGCGTCGGGCGCGATGCCGCCGTTGGCGACGTGCAGCGTGTGATGCCCCAGCTCGGATCACTCCTTGAGGGTGACAGGCCCATCCTGCTCTGGTTGCTCGAGGCCCAGGTTCTCTCCGCTGCAGAGAGGGCCTCGCTCTGCTCCCTGACCAGGCGTGAACCGCGCCTGAAGATCGTCGCTGAGATGGGAGGCTCCCGCTCCCTGCGCTGGGAGCCGCTTGAGCAATGTGCGGCCTGAGCAGGCCCTCGCCAGTGGCCACTGGGTCAAGCTGATCTGCGGTGCCAGCAATCAGGATCTTGCCGGCATCGAGGATCTCTGCGGGATCTACACCCTGGCCGGTGTCCATTGCATCGATGTGGCGGCTGATCCTGCGGTGGTGGCCGCAGCCCGCAGGGGCATCTCCTGGGGGCTTGCCCAGCCTGGTGAAGCCAACCCAGCTCCTCCCTGGCTGATGGTCAGCCTGAGCGATGGCGACGATCCCCATTTTCGCAAGGCCTGGTTTGATCCTCTCCATTGCCCCGCCACTTGCCCTCGCCCTTGCCAGCGGGTCTGCCCGGCCCTGGCGATCGCCTCCCAGGGAGGCGTCCTGGCGGAGAGCTGCTATGGCTGCGGCCGTTGTCTGCCTGTCTGTCCCCATGGCCTGATCGAGGAACGCGGCCAGGTGCTGTCGGCTGCCCAGGTGGCCCCCCTGCTTGCCCGGCTCAAGCCCGATGCGGTGGAGCTGCACACCCAGCCCGGGCGGGGCCAGGCCTTCGCCCGGCGCCTGGAGCAGGTGTTGGCTTCCGGTCTGCCCTTCCAGCGCCTGGCGGTGAGTTGCGGCTGGGCAGTGGGCAGGGACCCCGCCCACTCGACCAGCCAGGAGCTCTGGCAGCGCTTTTCCCTGCTGCGCCAACACCACTTGCGCCCGATCTGGCAACTGGATGGCCGGCCGATGAGTGGCGACATCGGGGCTGGCACGGCCCATGCGGCGCTGTGGCTGCTCTCGGCGCTGCGCCCCCTGGCGCCGCCCGGCCCGCTGCAATTGGCGGGGGGCACCAATGGCCAGACCCTGCCATTGCTGCGGCGGCTGGCAGGGTCCGCCGTTGCTGCCCGGGCTCTTGCCGGGGGAGTGGCCTTCGGGGGGATGGCCCGCTCCCTGCTCCAGCCGCTGATGCTTCAGGCCGAGCAGAGAGGTCGCCGCCTGTTGGAGGATGGCAGCCTCTGGCCCCTGGCCCTGGAGCGGGCCCAGCAGCTGGTCGTCCCGTGGCTGGCTCCTTGATCGCTAGAACAGGCGATCAGCTCGACCGGTTCGCAGCGCGCCCCAGCCCGTGATTCGGATCGGTTCTCCAGTTCCCATCCCAGGACCGGCCATGGCCGCCACCCAGCTGTTCAGCCCCCGGCGGGTCACCGATGACCTGGCCCAGTTGCTGGAGGTGCTCCCAGACGGCGTGCGCCAGGCCCTGGCAGGCCCGGACCAGCAGGAGGGATTGCTTGAAGTGGTGCTCGATCTGGGGCGGAGTCCCGAGGCCCGTTACCCCGGCCGCGCCTTGATGCTCGGGACCCGCCCGATCGAGAGATCAGATCTGGCTGAGGTTGTGGCGCGGCTTGGTGCCTTCGGCGGCGACAACCGGGCAGGAATCGAGCGCACCCTGCACCGGATCAGCGCTATCCGCAACCGCTCCGGTGAGGTGGTGGGCCTCACCTGCCGGGTCGGCCGTGCCGTGTTCGGCACGGTAGCGATGGTGCGCGACCTGCTGGATTCCGGCGAGTCGCTGCTGTTGCTGGGACGGCCTGGCGTCGGCAAGACCACCGCCCTGCGCGAGATCGCCCGGGTGCTGGCCGATGAGCTGGAGCGGCGGGTGGTGGTGATCGATACCAGCAATGAGATCGCCGGTGACGGAGACATCCCGCACCCGGCCATCGGCCGGGCCCGGCGCATGCAGGTGGCGCGGCCGGAGCTGCAACACCAGGTGATGATCGAGGCGGTGGAAAACCACATGCCGGAGGTGATCGTGATCGATGAGATCGGCACCGAGCTCGAGGCCAGAGCTGCCCGCACAATCGCCGAGCGGGGCGTGATGCTGGTGGCCACGGCGCATGGCAATGAGCTGGCCAATCTGATCCGCAATCCCACTCTTGCCGATCTGGTCGGTGGGATCCAGTCGGTGACCCTGGGGGACGAGGAGGCCCGGCGACGCGGCAGCCAGAAAGCGGTGCTGGAACGCCGCGCCGAACCCACCTTCCCGCTGGCTGTGGAGATCCGCAGCCGCGGACGCTGGCTCGTCCACACCGATGTGGCCCAGACCGTCGATGCCCAGTTGCGAGGCCAGCCAGCCCGGCCCCAGGTCCGTGAACTGGACGCAGATGGTCTGCTGCGGCTGGAGAGTCCGCCCCCCCCCGGTGGCGCGGTGCCACCGCGGCGGCGCCCGGTTCCCTCCCTTCGCTCCGCCCTCGCCCCGGTGCCCTTGCCGGACCCGTTTCTTCCGCCGCCCCATCGCTGCCGGCACCCCCAATCCAGCGAGGAGCGCCTGCGTCTCTTTTGCTGTGGTGTCAGCGACCACCTGCTCGATCAGGCGGTGCGCAGCCGCCAGTGGCCCGTGGAGCGGGTGGAGGTTCTGGAGCAGGCCGAAGGGGTACTCGCCCTGCGTCGACAGCTGGGCCGGGATCCGCAACTGCGTCGGCTGGCCCAGCAGCTTCGGCTGCCGATTCTGGTGATCAAGGCAGACACCTTGCCCCAGATCCTGCGCGGTGTGGAGCGGCTGCTGCGCCGCAGCCGGGAACCGTTATCAGCCCTGCGCCCGTTTGAGGCCGCCGGCCTGCGCTCCGGAGATTGACGAAGGACGGCCCGCTGTGGGTAACTAGCAGGGCAACCGGTCCCGAGACGTTCGCCTCCACCGGTACTTTGGGCCGTCGCCAAGTGGTAAGGCAGCGGGTTTTGGTCCCGCCATTCCTAGGTTCGAATCCTAGCGGCCCAGTTTTTCAGTTTTTGTTGATTCCGTGCTGTCCGGACCCCTGCTGGTCTTCGATTTCGACGGTGTTCTGGTCGATGGCATGGCGGAGTACTGGTGGAGTTCCCGCCAGGCCGCCTGCCTTCTGGAACCGGGCTTGGTTCTACCTGAGCAGGCGCCCGCCGCATTCGCCCGGTTGCGGCCCCTGATTCACCAGGGTTGGGAGATGGTGCTGGTGGCCGCCGAGCTTGGCCGCCCCGATTTCGACCTGGCCGGCTTCGAGGCGGATTATTCCGGAAGCATCAGCAGAGCGCTGGCACGGTCGGGTGGGCAGCACCAGCCCCTGCAGTCGGCCCTGGAGGATGTGCGTCGCCAGGCCATCGCCACCGTTCGGCCGCAGTGGCTGGCGCTGCATCGACCCTACCCGGGGGTGAAGGAGCGGTTGGGGGCGCTCGCCACTGAGGGGGCCGACTGGGCTGTCCTCACCACCAAGGGAGCAGCCTTCGCGGCCGAGCTGCTGGCTGCCGAGCAATTGGCGCCGCTGCGGTTGTTCGGCCATGAACAGGGCAGCAAGCCCGCTGTGCTCCTTCAGTTGCGGGAGCTGAGGCGTCCGCTGTGGTTCATCGAAGACCGGCGCCCCACCCTGGAGACCGTGCGGGCCACGCCAGGACTGGAGCAGGTGCGCTGCTTCCTGGCAGCGTGGGGATACCTCAAGCCAGAGGATCGCTCCGGCTTGCCCGATGGGATCACCCTGCTGGAGCCCGGCGCCTTCCAGGCCCCCTTGGCGATCTGGCCCTGACCCGCTAGCGTACGCCTGTACTAATTCCCGTCGGATGCAGTTGTTGCTTCCAGGGCAGCACCCACCAGCCCCCAGCCCCCAGCCCCCAGCCCCCAGCCCCCAGCCCCCAGCCGCCACTCACCAGCCGCCACTCACCAGCCCGTGGCCACTGATACAGCCGCCGCCATTGGTGGCACTGGTTGCCTGAGGCCGTCGCCCTTCCCATGCCGGGATCACCGCTCCGCCGCCTGTCCCTTTCCTTCCCCACGCCATGCCCGCCGATCCCAAGACCACTGACCTCAGGCTTGCCCATCCCCGTTCCGGCGCCGCTGGTCCCAGCGCTGCCGCCACTTCGGAGCGCGACAAGGCCCTGAATCTGGTGCTGGGCCAGATCGAGCGCAACTTCGGCAAGGGGTCGATCATGCGCCTGGGCGACGCTTCCAGGATGCGGGTGGAAACCGTGTCAACCGGGGCGCTCACCCTGGATCTGGCCCTCGGTGGCGGCTACCCCAAGGGCCGGGTGGTGGAGGTTTACGGCCCGGAGAGTTCAGGCAAAACCACGCTCACCCTGCATGCCATCGCCGAGGCGCAGCGGCGCGGCGGTGTGGCGGCTTTCGTTGACGCCGAACATGCCCTCGACCCTGTCTATGCCGCAGCCCTTGGCGTCGACATTGAAAATCTGCTGGTATCCCAGCCCGATACGGGCGAGATGGCTCTGGAGATCGTCGATCAGCTGGTGCGCTCCGCCGCCGTCGACATCGTTGTGGTCGACTCAGTGGCGGCCCTCACTCCCCGGGCTGAGATCGAGGGGGAAATGGGTGATCTGGCGGTCGGTAGCCAGGCGCGGCTGATGAGCCAGGCGATGCGCAAGATCACCGGCAACATCGGCAAGTCTGGCTGCACCGTGATCTTCCTGAACCAGCTGCGCCAGAAGATCGGCGTCACCTATGGCAATCCGGAGACCACCACCGGGGGGAATGCCCTGAAGTTCTATGCCTCGGTGCGGCTCGACATTCGCCGCATCCAGACCCTCAAGCGCGGCACGGAGGAATACGGCATCCGGGCCAAGGTGAAGGTGGCGAAGAACAAGGTGGCACCGCCATTCCGCATTGCCGAGTTCGACATCCTCTTTGGCCGTGGCATCAGCACCCTCGGCTGCGTCCTTGATCTGGCGGAGGAAACCGGTGTGGTGGTGCGCAAGGGCGCCTGGTACAGCTATGAGGGCGACAACATCGGCCAGGGTCGTGACAACACAATCACCTGGCTGGAGCAGAACCCCGAACAGAAGGAAGCTATCGAAAAGGAGGTGCGCCGCCAGCTCACCGAGGGGGCCGATGTCACCGCCAATTCAATGAAACCCCTGGCCGCTGCGGCCGCGAAGCTGGCGGCCGGTTCGGTGGGCGATGAGTCCGATGCAGTGATTTCCGTGGCCGAAGCGAGCTGAGGGCGTCAGCCGGCTGCAGCGGCCTCAACGGTGGCGGCAGGGCGGATGCCGTCCTGGAGGAAGAGGGTGACCCGCTGCAGCTCCTGGATCGCTTCGGCACCTTCAAGCTTCACCAGCTCCCGCCCATTGCGGGATTCCACCCAGCTGATGCCGAAATCGGACACCAGAAAGCGAACCATGTGACCATCGCCCAGGTCGGCCACAAAGGAGGCCCCATGGCCCTCAACACCATCGCCGCAGACGTAGCAGGTGGCAGCAAGGCCCTTGGATTGGAGGCTGCTGGAGAGAGCCTGAAGGCTCATGACCAGGTCCTGTACCAGGCAGCGATAGTGCTCAGCAATTCGTTGGAACATCTGAATCCAGTCCCGAATGGGGGAATTCTAATGTTTTCTTTTGATTTGTGAAGGTAAAATACTCACATCCAGACCTGCCTCGCTCAGCGGCCGTCGGCCAGGTCCCACCAGCCGACCGCCGGGCCGATGAAGCGAACCGTGACCCAGAACAGCACCAGGGCGGCTATGCCGATCCAGGCGCCGCGGGTGGTCAGCTGAACGAAGCGGTCGGCCTGGTTGCGGCTGAGGGGGATCCAGGAAACGAGCCGCGGAGAGTTGTCTTTGGCGGCCTCGGCAGATTTGGCCTGGCGGGGGGGCAACCCCTGCGCCGTGCGCCGCTTGGCTTCTCCCATCGCGTTCGGATCGGCTGGATCAATCCAGAGGTTAGGTGGGTAGCAGCCTGCTCAACTCAACCCAGGGCTCAAGGCTGGCCAAAACCTGTTGCCCCCAGCTGCGGCTGCGCACCCGGCCGTCGAGCAGGGCCAGGCGGCCAGAGGCCCTGCGCAGGCTTGCCGTTGCCCGCTGCAGTTGGCCGATGGCTTCAGGTAGCAACAGTTCCCGGAACCAGTCCCGTCCCTGCTGGCGCCGCTCGGCCACCCTGGCGGCTGTGAGGGGGTCTTCGAGGCTGCTGATAGGCAAAGGCCCCACGATCAACTGGCAGGGCAGCGGCAGCCGGTGCTGATGGTCGAGCCACCAGCCCCAGCTGCAGCAGATCACTCCGTTGCAGGCAGGTGCCGTGTTCTGGTGGCCAACGCGGCTGCCGAACTCGGCGGCCAGGCCGCTGGCCAGGCTGAGCCGCAGGGCGGAATCCTCTACCAGCACGATGCTCAAACCCGCCTGGGCCAGCACCAGGCGGCGGCTGTGGTCGAGCAGGTGATCGCCGTAATGCGGGCTGTTCGGCAAGGGCTGGCGCCATGGCACATAGAGGGGAAGCGGGTCGGCCAGGGGGGGCTCGGCCAGATCCACCACCACCTTGGGTGAGATCCCGGGTACGCCTGCCTCCTTGCCCAGCAGCCCGATCACCACGGTGCCGCGTCCCTCCAGCAGCTCCCAGATCACCTCAAGCGGTTCGAGCGGCTGGCGCTGCAGTTGCCACTGCAATTGGCGTCGATCCACCGTTGCCCAGCTGGTCCAGTGGGGACCGGCCGCGGCCATCCAGGCGGGCCAGGGATCAGGCAGTGGACCCAGCAGCTTGAGCAACTGGCGCAGTGGGGCCTCCTCTTCCGGAGCAACCGCCACCTGGTCGGAGGGTCGGGCGGGCTGGCCCAGGATGCGGCGACTCAGGCGTTCATGCAGGGCGAGCAAGCTGGAGTCTGCTGCCGGCAGACAACGGCGGAGCTGCTCCCAGTGGCTGTTGGCCAGCCTGATCTCGAGCGCCTCCCTGAGCCGCGATTCCAATAGCTCTGCCTCCGGAAAGACCAGTTGGCGGGATCCCAGTTCTCCGCTTTGCCAGGCCCGGATCAGTCCCTTGTGACTCAGCAGCCAGAGGCGGGCCTGCTCTGGCGCGTTGTCGCCTTCCCAGCAGGCCAGGCCAAGGCCGGCGGCCCGCAGGCGCGGCAGCTCCACCTGCTGCAACCTGCGTCGCAGGGGCTCGCTGGCCACCAGGGCGACAGGCACCTCTCCCATGGCCAGGGGCACCATCAAGCCCACCAGCCAGTCGGGATCGCTGCCGGGGGCCAGGCGGATCAGGGTGTGGTCGGCGCGGCGCAGGCTGCGGCCCACCAGCCGGCAGAGCGTGAGGTGATGGGGCCAGCCGCCACCCCCCTCCTGCCGGAGCAGATGCTTGAGCTGGTGGTGGGCCCGGGCTTCCAACATCGGCGAATCGTAGGAAGCTGGGCCCAGCGGGTCGTACCGGTGATGACAAGCCAGTGGCATGAACAACCGGTGGGGCTGGTGGGGCTGGGGTTGATCGGTGGATCGCTCGGCGTTGATCTGGTGGCCCGGGGCCTGGAGGTGCGGGCCCTGGTGCACCGGCCGGCCACGGCGGAGCGGGCCAGGCAGCGGGGCCTGGCCTCGAGCATCAGCACCGATCCAGATGTGCTGGATGGTTGTGGCCTGGTGGTGCTGGCCCTGCCGCTGGATCGGCTGCTGGAGCCGCCGCTGGAGCTGATCGCGGCCTTGCCGGCCGGGGCGGTGATCACCGATGTGGGCTCGGTGAAGGCGCCGGTGCTGCGGGTGTGGCAGGGGCGCGTGCCTCGCTTCGTGGCCAGCCATCCGATGGCCGGCACAGCGGCAGCCGGGGTGGAGGCCGGTCAGCGGGATCTGTTCCGCGGGCGCCCCTGGGTGGCCACCCCGGTGGCGGACACCGACCCTGAAGCCCTGGCGGCGGTGCGGGAGCTGGCCACGGCAGTTGGGGCCGATTGGCTGGAGTGCGCCGCCGCCGACCACGACCGGGCGGTGGCGCTGATCTCGCACCTGCCGGTGCTGGTGAGCGCCGCCCTGCTGTTGGCGGCAGACCGGGGAGCCACCGCCGCCGGTGGTGCCGTCCCAGCTCTGGCGCGTGCCCTGGCCTCCAGCGGCTTTGCCGACACGACCCGGGTGGGGGCCGGCAACCCGGAACTGGGCACCTTGATGGCCCGCTGCAACCCTGAGGCGGTGCTGGAGGGTTTGGCCCACTACCGCAGCGCGCTGGACGGCCTTGAGCGTTTGGTGGAACGGCAGTGCTGGCGCCAGTTGGAGCTGGAGCTGGACCAGTGCCGCGAGCTGCGGCCCCCCTATCTGTGAGGCCCTGAATCCGGTCTTCTGACTACCGCCGGGGTACTGCCTTGGTGACCCATCCCTCCCGCCCCGCCAGTAACTGCCGGCAGACCATCTGCGCCGAAAGGGTCACCCCGGCAGTCCCTTCGCCGGGATGGATGGAATCGCCGCAGAGCCAGAAGCCGGGCAGCGGCGTGCGGCTGGCCAGGCCGAACGGTCCGAAGCGGGAGGGGCGTTGGCCCAGGCCGCCCACGAAACCGAACGGCCGCCCCGTCCAGTGGGCGAAGCCGCGCGGCGTGGCCAGTTCGGCGTGGCGGTAGTGCGCCGGCTCCAGTCCGAGCAGCTTGTGGAGCCCCGCCTGGATCCCAGCCAGCGCCGCCTGCTTGTGGGCCTCATAGGCTCCCGCCTCCAGTGCAAACCAGGGCCGGGCCGGAGTGAACACGCTGGCGATCACGGTGGCCTCCCCCACCGGCGCCCGCCCATCCCCCTCTCGGCTCACCGACACGAACAGGGAACCCGGATCGCCCCAGTCGAGCTGCAGGTGGGGCGGGCAACCGGAGGGCAGGGCAGCCCGCTCCACGGCGGCGTAGAGCACCAGCGCGCCACTGGGATCCTCCAGCGCCTCGAGCCGGGTTCGGTAGTGGGCAGGCAGGGCATCTCCCAGCAGGTGCGGCAGGGCCTGGGGTGGCGGGGTGCAGACCAGCTCCGCGCAGCCGATGCTGAAGGGTTGCCCGCCGGGGGCCTGGCCCTCCAGCGCCCAGCCGCCGCCGGGGGCGGGTCGCAGCCGCTCCACCCGGTGCCGCTGCCGCAGCATGCCACCCGCCGCCGCCAGTGCCTGCTCCAGGGCAGTGCTCAGGTTCTGCATCGAGCCGTCAAGGTGCCACAGCCCCAGGGGCTCCTGGGCCATCGCCAGCACGCTGGCGCCGTAGAGGGCGGCGGTGCGCTCGGCCGGTTCCTGGGAATAGAGGCGCAGCTGCAAATCAAGGAACCGTCGCAGTCGGCGGTCGGCACCGCAGCCGCTGAGCTGCAGCAGATCGGCCATGCTCGCCCCCACCAGCACGCCACTGGCCAGGTTGGCGGGACGCAGCGCCCCCAGCAGCTGGCCCAGATCCCAGAGGGTGCGGGGCGGCAGCACCGGATCACGGCCGGCAAACCCCCAGTTGGCCTGGTGGATGGCCTGGCAGAGAGACCAGAACCGCGCCGATCCCGGGAACTGGCGCTGCCGTTCCTCCTGCCACTGCTCGGGATCGCGCCAGAGCGCGATCGGTGCGCTGCCATCGCCCAGATCCACCACGCAACCGGGATCAAGCGGCGTGGCGGCCGGCGGCTCCACGCCCAGCTGGCGGAGCAGGCGGTCATGGATGCCGCCGGTCTCCAGGCCGGCCACCTGGGTGGCGCCCACATCGAAGGTGTAGGGCCCGCGGCGGAAGGTGCCGGCGCAGCCGCCGCTCTGGTGGTGGGCCTCGAGCAGCTCCACCGTCAGCCCGGCGCGCGCCAGCAGGGCGGCGGCCGTGAGCCCGGCGATGCCGGCGCCGATCACCGCCACATCGCACTGGGCCTCAGTTGCAATTCGGCTTGGGGCCACGCGGCCACAGCGGCGGGAAGCAGGCATGCTGGCAGCCTGGCCCTGGCGCCGATGGCTGAACCACTGACCGTCTGGTGCCAGCGGCAGCTGGCCACCCCCCTGAGCCGCTGCCGGCCCGTGGCCGGCGGCTGCATTCACAGCGCCTGGGCCCTGGAGCTGGCCGATGGCCGCCGCCTGTTCGCCAAGACCAACAGTGCTGCTGCTCTGCCGGTGCTGGCTGCCGAAGTCGATGGGCTCAGGGCACTGGCGCCATTGGCGGACGCTGGGCTTGTGATTCCTGCGCCATTGTTCTGCGGCCTGGAGGGGGGGCAGGCCCTGCTTGTGATGGAGTGGCTTCCCCTTGCTCCGCTCGGTTCAGGCGAGGGGTGGCGGCACCTGGGGGCGGCCCTGGCCCGGCTGCATCGCCGCGGCTGCGCTTCGGAGTCGCGCGCTTTCGGCTGGGGTCAGGACAATTTCATCGGGGCAGGCCCCCAGCCCAACGGCTGGTGCTCCGACTGGGGGCGGTTCTTCGCTGAGCGCCGCATCCAGCCCCAGCTCACCCGGGCCCTGGTGACGAACGGCTCAGCAGCAGACCAGCTGGCAAGGCCGATCCAGGCACTCCTGGAGCGGATCCCCGGCTGGCTCAATGGCCATGGGGCCCAGCCCTGCCTGGTGCACGGTGACCTGTGGAGCGGCAACGCCGCACTGCTGCTGGCTCCGCCGAGCTGCGGAGCGCTCTTCGATCCTGCCGTGTACCGCGGCGACCGGGAGGTGGATCTGGCCATGGCGCGGCTGTTCGGTGGGTTCCCGGAGGCCTTCTTCCAGGGCTACGGAACCGAGTGGCCGTTGCCCGAGGGGTATGCGATGCGGGCATCCGTCTACAACCTGTACCACCTGCTGAACCACGCCAACCTGTTTGGTGGTGGCTATTGGCGGCAAGTGGAGCGTTCGGTTCAGCTGCTGCTGGATCGGGGCCCGCTCAGCCCAGGTACTCCTGGCGAAGGGTCTGAAGACGATTCATCACAGCAGAGCGCTTCTCGCTGGTGGTGAGGTTGTGCCAGCTCCACTGGCCAACGATCACCAATCCCAGCAGCTCCAGCAGACCGGGGATCACAGGCAGGAGATTGATCGTGTCGAGCACGCCCTTGATCAGCACCTGCGCCACGATCACCGCCAGCAGAATGCCGGCGCCCTTGCCGATGCGGCCCGCCTGACTCCAGTCGACGTTGTCGAGGCTTTGGTTGATCTTGCCAAGAATTTCGCTGTAGCGCTCCGTGAAATTCACGCCGGAGTCGGTTGCTGGTTCTTCGGAAGATCCGCTCGACACTGCTGGCTCTCCTGACACGGTTTGCTCCTGCTGCTCGGTGCTGGCTTCGCTCATCAATGGAGAGGCGATGGATCTGGGATTCAAACTCATAAGGTATCGGTGTGGAACAGAGCTGGCCAGAGCTGCTGCAGATCGATCGGGATCAGCTGACCTTGCTTGAGGCGGTCTTGAATGCCGAAACCCCCAGGGAAAGCTGCGCTCTGCTGCTGGGGCCCTGGTTTGGGGCTTCGCCCCGCCCGCCGACCGTCGCCCCGGGCCGCTCCGCCGATCTGAGGGTTGCAGCGATCTGGCCCTGCCTGAACGTGTGGAATCCCCCTTCTGAGCGGCCCTGCCGCTTCGCCGTTGATCCCCGCGAGCAATTGATGGCCCAGAAGTGGGGCCGTCGGCGCGGCTGGCAGCTGATCGGCTCGGCCCATTCCCACCCAGGAGGAGCGCCGGTTCCATCCCCGCTCGACCGCACCCTGGCCGTGGCCCCCACCCTGATGCTGATCGCCGGAACCGCTGGGGAGCAGCCTTCCTGCTCGGGCCCGGCCGCCCGGTCCATCCGGGCCTGGTGGCTCACGGCTGCGGATCCCTCCGATCAGGCGGTGGCGGCGGCCCGACCCCTGCCGATCCGGATCGGGCATTTGGGACACTAAGAGGATGGCCGCGCCAGGCGGCTGCCCATGGCCACGGCCCACTGCCCATGCTTCCTCCCGATACCACCGGCGTTCAGCTCAGTCCCGATGAGGTGGCGCGCTTTTCCCGACACCTGATCCTGCCGGAGGTGGGCATGGAGGGGCAGAAGCGCCTCAAGGCGGCCTCGGTGCTGTGCGTCGGCACCGGTGGCCTCGGTTCGCCACTCCTTCTCTACCTCGCTGCAGCGGGGGTCGGCCGGCTCGGCATCGTCGATTTCGACGTGGTCGACACCAGCAACCTGCAGCGTCAGGTGATCCACGGCACCAGCTGGGTGGGCAAGCCCAAGATCGAATCGGCCAAGCACCGCATCCACGAGATCAATCCCCACTGCCAGGTGGACCTCTACGAAACGGCGCTCACAGCTGAGAACGCGCTGGAGATCATCCGCCCCTACGACCTCGTCTGCGACGGCACCGACAACTTCCCTACCCGCTACCTGGTCAACGACGCCTGCGTGCTGCTGGGCAAGCCCAATGTGTATGGCTCGATCTTCCGCTTCGAAGGCCAGGCCACGGTGTTCAACCTTGATGCAAACAGTCCCAACTACCGCGACCTGTTTCCCGAGCCACCACCGCCGGGGATGGTGCCCTCCTGCGCCGAGGGCGGCGTGGTGGGTGTTCTGCCCGGCATCATCGGCATGATTCAGGCCACCGAGACGGTGAAGATCATCACCGGCATCGGCACCAGCCTGAGCGGCCGGTTGCTGCTCTTCGATGCCCTCAAGATGGCTTTCCGGGAGCTGAAGCTGCGGCCGAGCCCGGAGCGGCCGGTGATCGACAGGCTGATCGATTATCAGGAGTTCTGCGGTGTCGGCGGCTCGGCGCCTGGAGCCGAAGAGGCAGGAGCGGTGGCCAGCATCTCGGTCACCGAACTGAAGGCCAGGCTCGATCGTGACCCGGATGCGCTGTTCCTGCTGGATGTGCGCAACCCGCCCGAGGCCGACATCGCCGTGATTCCCGGGGCCGTGCTGATCCCCCTGGACCGGATCGAGAGTGGCGAAGCGGTGGAGCAGGTGCGGCAACTGGCCGCCGGCAAGCAGCTCTACGTTCACTGCAAGCTGGGGGGACGCTCCGCCAAGGCCCTGATCGCCCTGAAGCGCCACGGGATCGAAGGCATCAACGTGGATGGCGGCATCAACGCCTGGAGCCGGGAGGTGGATCCCGCTGTGCCGCTCTATTGAGCCGCTTCAGCAGTCGGAAGCGGGGTCAGTAGTCGACGCCGCGCTTGAGGTCGACACCCCGCTCGGCGTAGTGCTTGTGGCAGACCATCTCGGAGTGCACGCTGGCCAGATCGAAGTAGGCGGGGGGATTTTTGCAGCGGCCGGTGATGATCACCTCGGTTTCGGCGGGCTTGCGCAGGAGGGTCTGCACGATCGGCTCCACCGGCAGCAGCTCCAGATCCACGGTGGGATTGAGTTCATCGAGGATCACCGTCTTGTAGAGCCCGCTGGCGATGGCGGCGCGGGCGATCTCCCAGGCGCGCTCCGCTTCGACGTAATCGATCGGCAGTTGCTGGCCCCGCCACACGATCGCGTCGCGCCCGGAGCGCAGGTGATCGACCAGATGGGGGAAGCTTTCGCGCAGGGCGGCGATCGCCGCATCTTCGGTGTAGCCGCTGCCGCCCTTGAGCCACTGCAGGATCAGCACCCGGTGGCTTTTGTCCTGGCTGATGCCCCGGCCGATCGCCTGCAGTGCTTTGCCCAGGGCACTTGTGGATTTGCCCTTGCCATCACCGGTGTAGATCTCGATCCCGGCGAGGCCGGCAGCCCCGGCCTGGGGATGGTGGTGCGCCCGCATCTCCGAGTGAAGATCGGCCAGCTGCACCAGCGGCTGCGGGGCGCCGCGGCCGGTCACGATCACCTCCATGCCTTCCGCCTTGGCGGCGAGGGTCTTCACCACCTCGGCGGTGTCGAGCAGACCGAGATCCAGGACGGGGTTGAGCTCATCGAGCACCACCACGGAATAGAGGGCACTGGCAATGGCCCCCTTGGCGATGTCCCAGCCGCGCTGGGCCTCCTGGCGATCGAAGCGGCTGGCCTCCTCGGCGGTGAAGAAGTCACCGCGGCCGGTGCGCACCTGGTCGATCAGATGGGGAAAACCCTGCTGCAGGGCTTCGATCGCCGCGTCCTCGTCGTAGGAGCGACCGGGTCCCTTCAGGAACCGCAGCAGCAGCACCCGGGTGCGCCGGCGTTCACAGATCCCCAGGCCGATCGTTCGCAGCACCACGCCGAGGGCCGCCTGGCTCTTGCCCTTGCCTTCGCCGTCGTAGACGTGTAGCTGGCCATGGAGGCGCTCGCTGCTGCCGGCGGCGGTGCGGATGCCAATGCCGCGCCCCGTTGCACTTTCGCGGCCCGTTGCGCTGGAAGTCGCTGTCATCGACGGCCTTCTACGGTGGGATCCTAACGAGCCGAACCCGAGGCAATGGCGTCATCGGTTCAGCATCCTCTGGTGGAAGCCTTGCCGGCAGGTCTCCAGAACCAGCTCCAGAGCCTGCGCCGGTTCTTTGGCGTGGCCGGCCCCGTGGTGGTCGCCTATTCCGGCGGTGTGGACAGTGCCCTGGTGGCGGCGATCGCCGCCGAGCAGCTCGGCGAGGCGGCCGTGGCGATCACCGGAGTCTCCCCTGCCCTGGCTCCACACCTGCTGCAGGAAGCCCGGCTGCAGGCCAGCTGGATAGGAATCCGCCACCGCGAGATCGCCACGGCGGAACTGGACGATCCTGCCTATGCGGCCAATCCCAGCGAGCGCTGCTACGCCTGCAAGCGCGAGCTGCATGGCCTGCTGGCCGTCCTGGCCTCTGATCTGGGTGCAGCCCGGGTGGTGGACGGCGTGAACCTCGATGATCTCGGCGACCACCGTCCAGGACTCCGGGCGGCGACCGAGCGCGGTGTGGCGTCCCCCCTGGCGGAGCTCGGCATCGGCAAAGCTGCCGTTCGCCAGCTTTCCAGAGCCCTTGGTTTCCCCTGGTGGGACAAGCCGGCCCAGCCCTGCCTGGCCTCCCGTTTCCCCTACGGAGAACCGATTACCGCGTCGCGGCTCTCCAGGGTGTCTGCCGCCGAAGACTGGCTGCGCCAGAGGGGTATCCGCGAACTGCGGGTGCGCAGCCAGGGTGAAACCGCCCGGATCGAAGTGCCCGCCGAAACGGTTGATTCGTTGCTCCTGAGGCTGCCCCGACAGGACCTGGTGAAGGCGTTCCTTGCCCTTGGTTTCACGGCCGTGAGCCTTGATCTCGAAGGGCTGGTGAGTGGCAAGCTCAACCGCCAGATCATCAAAAAAGGCCCGGCGGAGGATTCGCTGGGCCCTTAGGGCTTGCGTTGTGGCCGTGGCTGTGGCTCAGGCCGCCAGCACGATCGGCAGGCGGATCTCGCTGGTGGTGGCCAGGGGCGTTTCGCGCCGGAAGCTCTTGAGCTTGTGGTGGCCCGCCGTGAGTTCCTCGCTCAACACCTGACAGGCCCGCTCCGGCATGGTGTGATCGCCGCAGGTGAACACATCGACGGCGGCGTAGCCCGATTCGGGCCAGGTGTGGATGGAGATGTGAGATTCGGCCAGAAGGGCAAGCCCTGTCACGCCCTGTGGTTCAAACCGGTGGGTGATCAGATTCAAGAGAGTGGCGCCAGCACGCTTCGCTGCGTTGGTGATGGCGCTCCTCAGAAAGGCTTCGTCGTCGAGCTTGGCGGAGTCACAGTCGTAGAGCTCGAGGATGCAGTGTTTTCCCACCATCTCGGTGGCACTGGGGGTGTGGGGCTGGAGGGTGTCGGGGCTGTGGGCTCCACTCCATCCCGGGTTGGGGTGGAGGCAGGGCAGGGTCTGGGTCATCGAAGTCGATCGAACAGCAACCCATCCTAGGCATCACCTCGAGGGGATGGGGATCAGCGTGCCGGAGACGACCTTCACCTGCTGGGATTGCGCTGCCCAGCCGGCACTGAATGCCTCGACATGGGTGGCGCTGATCAGGCACTGATGGCCATCCCCCACAGCTTCCAGCAGGAGCTGCTGGCGCTGGGCATCGAGTTCCGCCAGTACATCGTCGAGCAGCAACAGGGGCGGCTGACCCCAGAGCTGCCGCACCAGCTCCAGCTCGGCCAGCTTCAGGGCCAGCACCAGGGTGCGCTGCTGGCCGGCCGATCCGTAGCGCCGTGCCGGTTGCCCACCCAGCAACATGCCGATCTCGTCGCGATGGGGACCGACAAGGCAGTGGCCAAGGCGCATCTCCTCTGCTCGCTGCTGCCGCAGTTGTTCGGCAAGGCCATCCCGCCAGGCGGCCTCCTCCTCCTGCCCTTCCAGGCGGCTGCCGGCCTGATAAATCAGGTCAAGCTTCTCCCTGCCGTCGCTGAGGCGCTGCTGCCAGGCCGCGGCCAGGGGCTGCAGCCGCCCCAGTGCCCGGCGGCGGCGGCGATGCAGCCGTGTGCCCACCAGGGCCATCTGCTGGTCGAACGCATCCAGCAGTCCCCGTTGGGGATCGGCCCCCAGCCCGCTTTTCAGCAGGTGGATGCGCTGACGCAGCAGTCGTCCATAGCGGCGCAGCAATTCGCTGTAGACCGGCTCGAGCTGAAGCACCACCCGATCAAGCCAGTGGCGTCGCAAGGCCGGCTCACCGCGCACCAGGTCGAGGTCAAGGGCACTGAACCCAACCACCCGCAGGGGACCGATCAGGTCGTGCTGGCGTTCGAGCAACTTGCCGTTCCGTCGGGCCTGCCGGCCGCCGCGCCGCCTGAGTTCCAGCTCCAGCTGGTCATCGCCGCAGCGGGCCAGGATCCTGGCCGCCGGCTCTCCATGCCCGATCAGATCCTGGTCGTTGGCGGCGCGGTGCGAACGGAGGCTCCCCAGCAGTTCGACAGCTTCGAGCAGGTTCGATTTGCCTTCACCGTTGGCGCCGGTCACCAGCAGCCTCGGGGCCTCCAGCTCGAGGGCCAGATGGCCGTAGTTGCGGAAATGGTGCAGCTCCAGGCGATTGAGCTGAATGGGTCCGGGGCGGCGTGCGGTTAAGGTACCCCCATCAGGAGAGGCGACCGCCTGGGCCTGCGCGGTTCCGTGCCGCAACAGGGGCATGTAGCTCAGCTGGATAGAGCATCAGATTCCGGTTCTGAGGGTCGGGGGTTCGAATCCCTCCATGCTCGTTTCCCCCACCCTCGACACCGGAGCTTCGAGGGAAAGACCCATGGCCCGGATCCCGCCCGGATCCACCAGAAAGCCATGGCGTTGCAGAGCCTGCAGGGCAGCAGGTGGGGCTGCCACCGAAACGCTGCAGCCACTGAGCTCTTTTTTCAGCCGTGCCAGGGCCCTGTGCACCAGCACCGAGAACAGGGCGGTCTGATCCTGATCAGCAGGAGAGGCGGCCAGATCCCAGAGATTGGCATTGAGGGCCTGATCGCTGGTGGCCCGCACGAAGCCCACCAGGGTTCCCGATGGGTCACGCACGCTGAGGTGCCAGGCACTGCGTTCCAGCCCCTGGCGGAGGCGATCCTCGCTGCGTCGCTTTTCGCCACAGGAGACCAGCAGCTGGTTGAGCTCGGTGGGGCAAGGGATCTCCTCACTGCTGAGTGAGTAGCCCTCAGGAAGCCGTGGTGAGGCCGGTTGACTGCGAAAAGGAATCAACCGCTGTTCAGCCTGTGTTGCGCATGCCGGCGGCAATGCCGTTGATCGTCAGCAGGGCGCCCCGCAACAACTCGCTGCGGCTGTAGGTGCGGCCATCGCCGCTCTCTCCGCTCGCTTCGCTCATCGGTGGTTGACGGTTCTGATCCCGCAACCGGCGCAGCAGGGCCACCTGCAGGAAGCCCAGCGGAATGATCGTGCGGTTGCGCAGGTCCACGGAGAGCTGCAGGGCCGGGTCGCCGTCAAGAAGCCGTTTATGGCCGGAGATCTGCAGCACGAAATCGCGGGTGAGCACGAACTCGGCGGCGATCACTTCGAAGATCTGCTCGAACGCCTCGCGATTTTCCGGCCGGCCCAGGGCCTGCACGTAGTGATGGGCCAGGTCCAGATCCACCTTCGAAAGGGTCATCTCCACCTTGGAGATCAGCATGCGGAAGAAGGGCCAGCGTTGGTAGAGCAACTTCAAAAGCTCCAGCTGGTCGGGGTCCTGCTCCAGCTCCTCCTGCAGGGCCGCCCCGACCCCAAACCAGCTGGGCAGCAGGAAGCGGCTCTGGGTCCAGCCGAACACCCAGGGAATCGCCCGCAGGCTGGAGAGATCCTTGGCGCCACTCTTGCGCCGGGCCGGCCGGCTGGAAATCTGCAGCTTGCTGATCTCCTCGATCGGGGTGACCTGCTGGAAGAAGGCCACCAGATCGGGATTCTCATGGACGAGCTTGCGGTAATGGCGCCGGGAGCTGGCCCCCAGCCTTGCCATCAGGGCATTCCAGCTGGGGGTGTCGTCGAGGCTGGTGCTGACCAGGCTGTTCTGCAGAACGGCGGTGGTCATTGTTTCGAGGTTGTAGAGCGCCAGCTCCGGCAGCGAATATTTCGAGGCCAGCACCTCGCCCTGCTCGGTGATCTTGATCCGGCCGTTCATGGTGCCACTGGGTTGAGCCAGGATCGCCTGGTAGGCGGGACCACCGCCGCGGCCCACCGAGCCACCGCGGCCGTGGAAGATGCGCAGGGCCAGGTCGTGCTGGCTGGCCAGGCGCTGCAGAGAGATCTGGGCCTTGTGGATTTCCCAGTTGCTGGAGAGAAAGCCGGAATCCTTGTTGCTGTCGGAGTAGCCCAGCATCACTTCCTGCAGGGGCTTGCCGGTGTCGCTGCTGCTGGCCAGCAGGCGGCGGTAGAAGGGTTCAGCGAACAGCCGATCCATCACGGCCGGAGCGCGCTGCAGGTCTTCGACGGTTTCGAACAGGGGCACCACCAGCAACTGGGTGGTCACGGCCTTCGGGTCAACCAGGCCGGCCTCCTTGGCCAGCAGCATCACTTCAAGCAGATCCGAAACCGTGTGGGACATCGAGATCACGTAGCTGCTGCAGATCCGGGTGCCGAATTCCCGTTGCAGCCGCTCCAGCATGCGAAAAACCCCGAACGACTCCGCGGTGGGGGGCGTCCAGGCGGCCGCCGGCGGCAGCAGTGGACGGCGGGTCTGCAGTTCAGCAAGCAGCCAGCTGATGCGCTGCTCCTCATCCATCTCGCCGTAGGGAACAGGCAGTTGGAGATAGCGGCTCAGTTCATCGAGGGAGTCACTGTGGCGGGTGCTTTCCTGGCGGATGTCGAGGGTGGCGAGACTGAAGCCGAAGATGTGGACCTGGCTGAGCAGCTTGCGCAGCGGCTCACAGCTCAGGCCTGTGTTCTCGAGGCTGTCGCGGAGCAGCTCTAGGTCTGTCCGAAACGCATCCACGGAGTCGTAATGAAGGTCTTCGGCGGGGGATGAGACCAGCCCGGTGCCGATCGATGACAACCCAACCGGATTGGACGGACCGTCGCAAGGAGATTCCCAGCCTGCTTCCGCCAGTTGTTGGTTGCGCTGGTGGGTGAGCTGCAGGCGCTCCAGGGTGTAACTGAGCTTGAGCCGGTAGGGTTCGAGTCGGTAGCGGGCGGCCCTCTCTTCGTAGATATCAGGGAAGCGGAGCCGATCGATTTCCAGGGATTCGAGCAACGGAGCGCTCACCTGGCTCCACTGCATGGAGATGCTGAGCTGATCGCGCAGATCTCCGACGGCGCTGATGTAGCGCTCGATCATCATCTGACGCTGATAACAGGCGGTGCGCCAGGTGATGTCCGGTGTGACGGACGGGTTGCCATCCCGGTCGGCACCAACCCAGGACCCGAAGGTGCAGAACGCATCCCGGGGCGGCTCGACATCCGGATAGCTGCCGGCCAGGGCGCTGTGGATGCGCAGGCGCAACAGGGGCAGGGCGTCGAAGAGCACCTGCTGGAAGTAATGCAGGGCGTAATCCACCTCATCGAGGACGGAGGGTTTGAATTGGTGGAGCTCATCGGTGCGCCACCAGAGGCGGATTTCCTCTTCGAGCTGCAGCCGCAGGTTGCGCTCGTCGTGCAGTTCAGCCGGACTGTCCTGCTGCAGCTTCTGGATCAGGGAGGCGACCCGCCGTTGCTTGTGCCGGACCGTGTGCCGGACGATTTCGGTGGGGTGAGCGGTGAAGACGAGGCGGATGTCGAGCTCCTGCAGCAGCATTTCAAGCTGGGCCGGCGGCACGTTCAGGCCACGGAGACGGGTGAACAGCTCCTTGAAGGTGGCCGGATCTGTCTGGCTGGCCAGGGGAGGGGCGAAGGGGTCCGGGCTCGGTGGTGGCAATCCGTCCTTCAGGCTGGCAAGGTAACTGTCTTCCTCGATGTGCTGCTCGAGGATGTTCACCAGCTGGAAGTAGAGCGAGAAGGCCCTTGCGGCGGCAATCGCTTCGGCTAGATCCATCTCCCGAATCAGCTGAACGATCGGCGTGATGCAGGCCAGCCCATCGGGATTTTCGTTCGGTTCGCTGAGTTCCTTCAGCCTCAGCAAGCGCCTGGCCTGATCAGGCGGACACTCGCTGAGCAGAACCGTTTTCCAGAGATCCTCCACCAATTCGAGGCGCTCCCCCAGCAGCCGGGTCACCCGCGGGGCCGGCTGGGTGGGATCCAGGCCTAGGGAGTCATCCAAGGCGGCTGATTGGGCGGTCAGAGACTGCCGCATGGGAGCCGGCTCAGCGAAGGAAGGGACCATGATCATCCCAAAGGGTTGAGGGCCGCTGTGTTGCGTGGTGCCGCCTGGCGTTCCGCTTCCGCCATTTCCGCAATCCCTGCACTGAGAATCGTGGCGATGCTGGTCCCGTGGTCGTGCAGGGCCAGCCAGCGCATCGCTTCATTGCCCCGCTCCAGCACCGCTGAGAGGGGCGCGAGCCAGCCATCAAGACCCAGTTGCTCGGCCAGGGGCCGCATCGCCACCAATTCAGCCTGAATCCAGGCGCGGGCCTGGCGGGGTTCGCCGGTCCGCCAGTCGAGCAGGTCAGCTTCCAGGCTGCCCCGGGCCGCAGCCAGGTCGTTGCTGTCGGCCAGTTCCGCCAGTTCCGAAGGGCTGAGCCTGCTGGCCTGAATCGGGTCGTGGGTGGCGGGATCCTGGCGCAACTGGTGCAGGCGCAATTCAGTAAAGGCCGTGATGGCGAGCAGCACCAGCGGATCGCTGATCAGGTCGCAGATGCGGATCTCCAGCCGATTCAGGTCGTGGGGGCGGTGCTCGCCGTTGGGCCGCACCGAGGTCCAGAGATGCCGCACGTTCTGCATCGTGCCGGCCTGCAGCTGCTCCTCCATCCAATCGATGTAGTGCTGGTGGTCCAGAAACAGCGGCACTTTGGCCGGGGTGAGAGGGAATTGAAGCCAACGCTGGGAATGGGCTCCGGTGGCCTGGCCGTCGAGGAAAGGGGAACTGGCACTGAGTGCCAGCAGCAGGGCCGCTTCACAGCGCATCAGCCGGCAGGCGGCGAACAGGGGCTCCATGGCCGTGATCCCCAGGTTGATGTGCACGCTGGCGGTGACCACCCGGGTGCCATAGGTGGCCTCGATGAAGCCGTGATAGGCGTTGCCAGGATCGGATCGCTCGAAGCGGCGGCTGTCCCCCAGGCTCAAGGTGCTGCCAGGCAACAGGGTGAGTTGCCGCTTCTGAAGCCATTGGCGCAACTGCCGCCGCGGCTCCTGAAGCATGGTCAGCTGATCGCTGTACTGGGAATCGGGATGGGTGATGTACTCCAGGTTGCGGTGATCAGGTTCGGTCACAAAGCCGGGCAGGGTGGCGGCCACCTGCTCGGCGACGCCAACAACCGTGCCATCGACGCGGCCCGTGAACAGCTCCACCTCGAAGCCCTTCAGAAGCAAGGGACCACTCATGGCGTTGCATCCTCCAGGCAGGCGAGGGCCTTGAGCAGGCCCTGGGCCTTGTTGAGGGTCTCCCGATACTCGGCGGCCGGGATGGAATCGGCCACCAGTCCGGCGCCAGCCTGAACCTGCACCCGCCAGCCGCCCTCCAGGCCTGGCAGCACCACCATGGTGCGGATCGTGATGGCGGTGTTGAGGGCTCCGCAGAGATCCACGGCTCCGTAGACCCCGGAGTAGGCCCCCCGGGCATCGGGTTCAAGCTCGTGGATCAGTTGCATGGCCCTGATTTTTGGTGCACCACTCACTGTGCCTGCCGGGAACGAAGCTTTCAGCAGGGCCCAGATGTCCTGGCCTGAAGCGAGCAGTCCTTCCACCTGGCTCACGATGTGCATGACGTGGGAGTAGCGCTCGATCACCATCAACTCGGTGACGGCGACAGTGCCGGGTTGGCAGACCCGCCCCAGGTCATTGCGGCCCAGGTCCACCAGCATCACATGTTCCGCCCGCTCCTTGGGATCGGCGAGCAACTCCTCCTCCAGACGTTGATCCTCCGCCTCACTCGCGCCACGGTGTCGGGTTCCAGCGATCGGTCGCAACGAGGCCCGGATCCCCTGGTCGACGGGTTCGGCCTTCACCATCACTTCCGGGCTCGAGCCGATCAGGTACCAGTCACCGAAGTTGAAGAAGGCCATGTACGGGGACGGGTTCACCATCCGCAGGCTGCGGTAGATCTCGAAAGGATCCCGCTGGATCCTTGTTTCAAGCCGTTGGCTGATCACCAGTTGGAACACATCGCCGGCGGCGATGTGTTCCCTGGCCGCAACCACCGCCGCCTCGTAATCGGTCTGGTTGCGGTTGCTTGTGGTGGCCAGATCCTGGCGGGGTTCTGCCGTCCACTCCAAAGGTTTCACCCCGCTCGGCAGCGGTCCGCCCATGCGCTGCTCAAGCGCGGCGATCCGGGCTTCGGCCATGGCGTAGGCCTCCGCCGGGCTGGTGCCGTTGCTGAGATCGGCATAGGCCAGGGCGGTGAGCTGGCGTTTCACCTGGTCGAAGACCAGCAGGCTGTCGGCCAGCATCCAGCAGCCTTCCGGCGGTCCTGCGGGATCGTTGGCATGGACCGGCACGGTGGGCTCGATCCAGCGGATCAGTTCGTAGCCCCAGAAACCGAACAGGTGTCCGAGCGGAGGCAGGCCTGGCACCCGTGCTGAGCGCAGGCCCGCCAGGCAGTGGGGCAGCAGCTCGAACGGGTTGCCCCGGTGTTCCATTTCCCGGCCATCCCGCCAGCGCTGCACGGCCCGCTCGCCCCGGACCGTGAGGGTCCAGAGCGGATCAGCCACCACGAGGCTCCAGCGCCCCAGCCGCTCCCCTCCCTCGACGGATTCCAGCAGCACGCCATGGGGACTGCTGGCCCCCACCTTCAACCAGGTGGTGAGAGGCGTTTCCAGGTCGGCGGGCCAGCGCTTCCAGATCGGGATGTAGGTGCTGCCAGCAGCCACCAGCTCAGCGAAGCCAGCGTGATCAGGAAAGGGCATCACGGCAACATCCAGGCAAAAAAAACGGGGCACCTGGCCCCGCCTTTCTAAGGGTTGAAGGGTTCGGCTCCTCAAAGGGAGCAGGGCGCTTCAGGTGTCGAAGCTGTTGCGGCCGCTGAACTTGATCGTGGAAGGGTTGGGATTTTCACCGATGCGGCGGGGGTTGTGACCCACCATCGGTCGGCCTTCGTTCACTTTCTCGGGGAAAACGCCATCCTTTGGGTGGAGAAATTCAGTATCACCGCCGGGGAAGATCCGGTAGATCTTGTAGTCCTCGATGCGGGGCTTGAACTTGGTGCGCAACTGGGTTCCCAGGGCCAGGCACTGCTCCTTGCGGGCGAAATACATGATGTTCTCGCCCTGGTTCATCTCAGCGGCTCCACCGGTGGGAAGTTCGAAGGCCTGGGCCTGGCTGCTTGTCCAGGTGATGGCGTACTTCTCCTCGGTTTCAGCGGAATTGAGCAGACCGCCGGTGCTGCCGATGTACTTGGGGAGTTGACCGCTCAGCGCCGTTGCTGTCATGGCTGTTGTGGGAGGTGAGTTGGCGTGCCCCTAGGGGCCGCAGGACCATTTCGGCTGGAAGTTAGCACCGTGATTCCTGGCCTTTTCCGTGCGAGAGCGCTCTCGTCACACCCGTCAACAAACCCGGGGCTCGAATCAGCCGTTTGGCTGGGGCGTGGCACTGGCCAGTGGAAAGAAAACGGTGAGACCCTGGCCGGCCCGTTCGGTCAGGCGACCGCCCAGGCTGTGGAAAATCTGCTGGGTGGCCTGATGGCTGAGCTGAAGGCTTCCGGTGAGGGGGTCCCAGCTCAGAACTGGTCCCACGGCTGCCTGGTAGGCAGGAGCTGTCGTCCCCTCGGAGGGTTGGTCGACACAGCTGAGTTGCAGCTTCAGGCGAGAGCCGGCTGGCTGCAGCCGCACCAGCATGGTGCTTCCCGCCGGCAGGCTGCGGGTGAAGCGGTCGATCAGTCCACCGAACATGGTTTCGATCAGGCTGGGATCGCTGAGCACAGGCTGCAGCTGGGGCTCGATCTCGAGGCGCAATCCGAGTCCACGGCGCCCCAGTTGCCGCTCCCAGAGCGGTTGGAGCTGGTGGAGCAGCGCGGCGAGATCGGTGCGGGCCAGTGTCTGGCGGGGGCGGGGGCGTTGCTGAAGCTCGGCAGCATGGAAGATCAGTCCGAATCGGTCGATCTGCTCACTGCATTCGCTGTCGATCTGCTCCAGGCGTTGCCGCACCACAGCGGGCAGATCATGGCGCCGCAGGAGCAGGCGAATCAGGGTGCGGATCGTGGCTAAGGGCGTTCGCACTTCGTGGGTGAGGGCCTCCAGCAATCTCAGCTCCCCCCTGGCACTGGCCGTCGGACCCCCTTCTTGTCGTGGTTTGGCCTGGACGACGGGCTGAAGGGTGATGCTCGGGGCCATCGCTGCCAGCCGATCACCCAGTCGGGGCCAGAACATCAGGGCAGTGTTCTCTTCGCTGCGAAGCGCTCCCAGCTGCTGCAAGGCACTGCGCAGGGGCACTGCCGCCTCTGGGCTGCGGCAGTGCAGCCGTTCATCGACCAGTCGCAGGGCTTCCGCCAGGGTGGCGGGGTCGAAACGCAGGATCAGCCGGCGCCGCTGGGGCTCCCCTTCCAGAGCCATCGCCACCTGGAACCGAGGCGTGATCACCAGAAGAAATGGATCGGTACCGTCGTCCTCGTCAAGAACCAGGCGTTCGAAGCCGGGGGTGGTTGCAGCGTCTGGTCTGGCCGATCCCACCGGGCTGCCGGGCAGCAGGGGCGCCGGATGGTCCAGGAGGGACCCGACCTCGGCCGGTGTCCACACCCAGCCCCGCAGTTGCCGCAGCAGCTCAGGCTCGTAGAGAGCTGGCAAGGGCGAGGCAATCCAGAGGCCCTGGATGGGTTGGAGTGGCAGCAGGAAGTCTTCTTGGAGGGTGGCGAGGGCAGCCCACCATTGCCTCCGAACAGTGTCCTCATCGCTCCGCCCGGGAGGTACCCCCTCGGCCAGTCGCTGCCTGAGCCGATGCAGCGTGGGGCCTCTCACCACCCCCCCTGGCTGAACCGGCTGTGCCGGTGCACCGAGGCGCAAAGACCGAGGGCGATGAAGTTGACAAGCATGGAGGAGCGGCCATAGCTCATCCAGGGCAGGGGAATGCCGGTGACCGGACCCAGTCCGATCGTCATGAAGATGTTGACCACCACCTGGAACATGACCATGGCGCCAACCCCGACCACGACCAGGGATTCGAAATCGGAGCGGGCCTTGCCAGCGATCTGGAGCAGGCGCCAGATCAGGGTGACGAAGCCGATCACCACCAGCGTCGAACCGATGAAACCGGTTTCCTCCCCCAGGGCGCTGAAGATGAAATCAGTGTGCTGCTCAGGAATGAAGCGGAGTTTGGTCAGCTGACCGTGCAACAGACCCGTTCCCCAAAGCTCGCCGGAACCGATGCCGATCTTGCTTTGCAGGTAGTGGTAGCCCCCGCCCAGCGGATCCTTGGAGGGATCAAGGAACATCACCAGCCGGTCGCGCTGATAGGCCTTTAACCCATGCTCCCAGAGGTAGGGGGTGAGGCCGGCGGCAAGCCCTTGCACCACCAGCACGATGGCCAGGCCTGTGCGCTTCCAGGGCAGGGAGCGGTAGGCGATCACCCCGATCAGGGGGATCAGGGCCAGCAGCCCCAGCGGAAAGAGGCCGGCCAGGATCGCTGAGGCCAGGGGCGAGAGCAGCAGCAGCACCCAGGCCAGCGGCATGCCAGCCCAGAACAGCATCACCAGCAGGATGGCACCGAACACCAGGGAGGTACCCAGATTGGGCTCGATGAACACCAGCACCCAGGGGATTCCGAACACTGCGGCTGGCCGCAGCAGATCGACCGGCCGCTCGATCGGGAAGCGGGACAGAACGCCTGCCAGCAACAGGATGGCGCCGAGCTTGGCGAACTCAGACGGCTGGACGTGAAAGCCGGCGATGTTGATCCAGCGCTGGGCACCGAGGGCATAGGTGCCGATGAAGCGCACACTGATCAAGCTCACCACGGTGAGGCCATAAAGCGGCAGCAGCAGGGCGTTGAGACGCTGCAACGGCAGACGGGCCAGCAGCAGGGCCACGCCCAGCCCCACCGCTCCGGTGATCCAGTGCTGATACCAGTCGGCGTAATCGGCCTGGCGCTGGGTGCTGGCGATCAGGATTCCGGCCAGAAACGTCATGGCCAAAGGGATGCCCCAGAGCACCAGATCCACCCCGTGCAGGAGGTGGCGCCGGGCCGGACGCGCTTGGCTGAACACACTGCGCCGCCCGCTCCGTGAGGACATTCCGTTCAGGCCTGAATCAGGCTCGGCAGCAGGAGCGCTTCAGCCAGGGCCATGAAGGCCTGGGCTGTCGTGGATTGGGGTTGGGCCACCACCACCGGCAGGCCCCGGTCGCCGGCTTCGACCACCTGGAGCTCCAGGGGGAGTTGCGCCAGCAGTGGCACGCCGGCCTCGCCCGCCAGTTCGGCGCCGCCGCCGGATCCGAAGATGGCGTAGCGGGCATCGGGACGATCCGGGGGGATGAACACGCTCATGTTTTCGATCACCCCCAGGACGCTCACACCCATCTGCAGAAACATCGCCAGGCCCCGCCGCGCATCCTGGAGCGAAACCTTCTGGGGCGTGGTGACGATCACCACGCCCGCCATCGGAACGGCCTGGGCGAGGGTGAGTTGGGCATCGCCTGTGCCGGGCGGAAGGTCAACCACGAGCACATCGCGGTCGCCCCACTCCACCTGGTAAAGAAACTGGCGGATGATGCCATTCAGCATCGGCCCACGCCAGACAACCGGCTGGTTCTCCTGAATCAGCAGCCCCATCGACACCATCGCCACGCCACAGACCTCGATCGGGGTGAGGATCTGCTGGTCGCCACTGCCACGCACCTCCGGGGTGCGATCGGCCACCCCGAGCATGGTGGGGACATTGGGGCCATAGATGTCGGCGTCGAGCAGACCCACCTTCAAACCCAGGCGGGCCATCGCGCAGGCCAGGTTCACAGCCACGGTGCTCTTGCCCACGCCGCCCTTGCCGCTGCTCACGGCGATCACCCGCTTCACCCCCGGGATGCCCTTCTGGGCAGGCAGTTGCCCCCCGCTGGCGGGGCCATGGCTGTGGCCGGAATCGGGGGCTTCAGGCTGGGAGAGCTCGATCTGAACGTCATCGATGCCATCGAGGCTCAGCAGGGCTTTGCGGGCATCGGCGGCGATCCGTTCCCGCTGGCTGGTGGCGTAGCCGGGCAGGGTCAGGCGGAACACGGCCCGGTTGGCAGCAACCCGCACCTGGCTGATCCAGGCCAGATCCAGAAGGGTTCGACCGCTGCCTGCGTCTTGCAGAGGCGTCAGGGCCTCGAGCGCTTGATCAGCGGTGGCCATCCCCTCGGCGTTCATTCGAACGGTGATCCTAGGCGTCAGGCCCGTGACAGAGGCTCTCGAAAGGTTGTGGAGAGGCAGGATGACCTGGAATGGTGAGCAGGATTTCCATGCCCCGCTGGGGGTGATGCTGAGTGGCTGACCAAGCAGTGAGGCAGAACCAAGTGGCCCAACAGAGCGGAGCGAATCCGGCGGATCTCGAGACCCCGCCCCCTGATTCCAGAGCCCGGGCCAAGGCGCTGCTGATGGGGCTTCAGGACAGCATCTGCGCTGGCCTTGAGGCCCTCGATGGAGAGGGGAGCTTCGAGGAGGAGAGCTGGGAGCGGCCGGAGGGGGGCGGTGGACGCTCCCGGGTGATGAAGGCTGGCCGCGTCTTCGAACAGGGCGGCGTCAACTTCTCCGAGGTGGAGGGTGAGCGGCTTCCTCCGTCGATTCTCAGCCAGAGGCCCGATGCCGAAGGGCAGCCCTGGTTCGCCACGGGCACCTCGATGGTGCTGCATCCGCGCAACCCCTATGTGCCGACGGTGCACCTCAACTACCGCTACTTCGAGGCGGGGCCTGTCTGGTGGTTCGGGGGCGGCGCTGACCTCACGCCGTTCTATCCGTTTCTCGAGGATGCGATTCACTTCCACCGCACCCTGAAGGCGGCCTGCGACAGCGTCAACCCGGCCTATTACCCCGTGTTCAAGGCCTGGTGCGACGACTACTTCTTCCTGAAGCATCGCGGCGAGACCCGTGGCATCGGCGGCATCTTCTACGACTACCAAGATCCGGCCGGTGCCCTCTACAAGGGCCAGGACCCTGAAGGCCCCGCCGCGGAGCGCGCCGCCGCCGCCGGAGCGCAGCAGCAGAGCTGGGAGCAGTTGTTCTCCCTGGCCCATGCCTGCGGGCATGGCTTCCTGCCGAGCTATGCGCCGATCGTCACGAAACGCCAGTACACCCCCTACGGCGAGCGTGAGCGCCAGTTCCAGCTCTATCGCCGCGGCCGCTATGTGGAGTTCAATCTGGTGTTCGACCGCGGCACGATCTTTGGTCTGCAGACCAACGGCCGCACCGAATCGATCCTGATGTCGTTGCCGCCACTGGTGCGCTGGGAATACGGCTACAGCCCGGAGCCAGCCAGCCGCGAGGCGCTGCTCACGGATCTGTTCACCCGTCCCCAGGACTGGTTGAACGATGCTGGGCTCAGGGCACGATGCCAGCCCCATCAGGCCGTGGACTGAGAAGGCGATCGAGGCCACTGGCCGTGCTGCCCAGCCCTGCTTCGACGGCCTGAACCACCCGTGTGGCGATGGCGTTGAGGGCTGCATCCCGGCTGGCCGGGTTCCGCAGGGCCGCCTCCAGGGTGCCCTCCAGTTTGCCGATCTCCAGGATGGCGATGCCTCGCCGCGGCGCTCCGAGCCCGTTGCGGAAGTTGGCTGGATAGGCCCCGAAGGCGGCGGCGAAGCTTTCGTCCAGGCGGCTGAACGGCTGGCGCAGGGGTGGGATCAGGCCTGAGCCATAGCCATCGGGGCCGTAGGCATCGAAGTGGATCTCCAGGGCGTAGCCACCCCCCTGCACGAAGGCCTTGCCGACACTCCAGTTCGTGCGAGGGTCGTCGGCGTCGGCGATGGTGCGCAGCGGCGGCACGTAGAGGCGGATGTTCAGACCCCGCTGCCGACCCAGGGCTACCACCCGTTCTGCCGTGAGTAGATTCCAGTGGAGCTCGTCTCGGATCAGGGGATCCATCGGTGCCGCGCCGAGCAGAGCGACGGCTTCGCCGGGGGTGCCCGCTCCAGCCATCGCCTGGGAGTCGGCATGGCCTGCCATCACCAGGATCGGGGTATCGACGGGAAGGGATCGCAGCCCGATCCAGTTCTTGTTGAGCGCCGCCCGAGGCCCGGTGAGCGGATCGATGGCGGGAATCGTCGGGGCCCGCACCGCCGTGGCCCGCACCGCCGTGCTGAGGAGGAGGCTGAGCATCGCCAGCATCACCAGATTGAAGCCGGACCAGCGCTGCACGGTGACGTTCAGATCGGTGAGCTGAGCAGGGAGCCGTCACTGGAGAGCTGGAGGCTGGGAGCCATCTCCAGTTCCAGGGCGATCAATTCATCCCGATGGGCCCGCAACCTCAAGGTGCTGCCTGCAGCCCCATCCTCACTGATCAGGCGAAGCTCCACCAGCTCCTGGCGGGCGGCCCGTCGCCGATAGACCCAGCCGGCCAGGGGTCCGAGCAGGGTGAGCAGCAGGGGCCACCAGCCGAGGTTGCCGATCAGCTGCCGAAGCACCAGACCGAGGCAGGCGCCGCCCACCCCTCCCAGCAGCGACAGCAGCAGGGCCAGCGGCAGGCTGGAGGCCACCTGCCCCCTGAACCGCAGCAGGCGCTGTTCAGGATCGCCGGTTTCGGCCTGCCAGCCCCGTTGCAGCAGCCACGTGTTCAGGCCTTCGAGCACGTCGAGGGCGGGCCTCGGGGAATGCACCTCCACGACGGTCGTGCGGTCCTTGCTGGCTGCCCTCAGGAAGAACACCAGCCCCACGGTCATCAGCAGGGTGAGCAGCAGGGTGGAGCCCAGGGCAAAGGGCATGACGGGTTGGCCAGTGCGGCCCGCCATTCTCGCCCAGGCCACCCTGGAGGCGACGATGGCAGCCGTTGCAGCCTGATCTGATGGCCTCTGCCTCCGCTTCCGCCCCGGCCCGCTTCGCGGTCTTTGATGCTGATCTCGATCCTGAGTGGCTGGAGCTGTTTTCCGCAGCCCCGGCCCTGGCGGTGGACACGGAGGCCATGGGCCTGGTCCATGGCCGCGATCGCCTCTGCATGGTCCAGATCGCCGATGCTCGCGACAACGTGTGTTGCATCCGCATTGCCCGCGGTCAGAGTGTTGCTCCGCGGCTCCAGGAGCTGATGGAACACCCCGCCATCGAGAAGGTGTTCCACTTCGCCCGCTTCGATGTGGCGGCCCTGGGGGAGGGCTTGGCGATCACCGTGCAGCCGCTGTTCTGCACGAAGGTGGCCAGCCGCCTGGCGCGCACCTACAGCTCCCGGCACGGGCTCAAGGAAGTGGTGCAGGAACTGGTGGGCGTGGAGCTCGACAAGCAGGCCCAGAGCAGTGATTGGGGCCGGGTCGAGGATCTGGGCGAAGCGCAGCTGGCCTATGCCGCCAACGATGTGCGCTATCTGCTGCCGGCCTACGAACGGTTGACGGCGATCCTGGAGCGGGAGGAACGCCTCGATCTGGCCCGCCGCTGTTTCGCCTGCATTCCGGTGTTTTCGGAACTGGATCGCCGCCGCTTCGGCTCGGTCTTCGAACACTGAGCGGCCCGCGCCTCGGGATGGTCGAGCCACGGCTCAGTCTTCGTCGAGGTAATTCGCCTCGTTGGTTTCGGCGGTGAGCAGTGAATCCAGCAACCTGGTCTGTGCCTGGCTGGAGCCACTCGCCTGCTTGATCATCCGCTCGGCGATCGCCACCCGCCCGCTGATGTCACGGATCTCTTCCCGGGCGGCCTGTTGATCGACCCGGCGCCTGGCCGAGGCGATGCTGATGCCCAGCAGGCTGGCCAGGTTTCCAGTCACGGTGGCGTAGGCCCGATCGGTGGGGGCGGGCATCGGCGGTGTTCAGAGGGAGGGCTGTCATGGTCATCATCCCTGCTCCTGGTCCAGCAGTGTTCGCTCCACAAGGGAGGCCAGCCGTGCACTGCCGCCTGCCTGGCCCATGCGCCGCCGGCCGATCCTGGCCAGGGCGTGTCGCTCAGACGGGGTATCCAGCAACTGGGCCAGCCCCGCGGCCAGGGCCTGGGGCGTGGGACAGACCCGCACGGCCCCCCCCAGCAATCGGCTCTGGCGCCGCGCGAAACCCTCCTGGAACTGGGGTCCCTGGCCGGGCAGAGAGAGGGCAGGAACCCCCAGGCCCACCAGTTGTTCGGTGGCGGTGCCGGCTGTGGCCAGTCCCACCTCCCCCCAGGGCGCCCAGTGCTGGAAGGTGCCAGCACCGATCAGCAGCAGCTGCTTCCCCCGCTGCCAGGCCGAGCCGGCTCCGCAGTCTGCGGGCAGGCTGGTGGGGCTGAACCCTGATGCCCGCAGGGTCGGCTCCAGTTCCCCGCCCGTCGGGCGAGCTCCGGTGGGACAGAACACCACGATGGCATCGATCGAGCGGAGCAGCCTGAGGGCCTCCAGCAGCCGCCGAAGGTTGCTGAGCGCTTCCGGCATGCGGCTGCCACCCAGCAGCACCAGGCGGCGGTGGCCGGCCAGGGCCCGCGGCAGCGGCGCCGGCGCAAACCCATCCATCATCGGGTTGCCGGGAGCCAGGGCCCCCACGCCGTGGCGGCGCAGCCCCCGGGCCGTGAGGGCGTCCCGCATCGCCACCAGGCGGCAGCGCCTGGCGCGCATCAGCGCCCACTCCCATGGGTCCCATTCGCTGCCCTTGCAGCGGTGATAGCAGTCGTCGGGCCAATGGCCACCAGGCCCGCTGCGCCAGGTGTAATCGCTTTTCGGAGTGCCGATGAAGCCATAGGGTGCAGCGCTGCTCCAGGCCAGCAGCAGGGGGAGCAGGTCGCCGATCGCCAGGATCGGCTGGCCCTGCCGCCCCCAGCGCCGCACGATCCGCAGTTGCCGCCAGCTGATCAGGGGAAGGCCTGCCGCCAGGTCGCTCAGCAATCCGCTCAGGCTCTGGTTGCTGAACCCGCCGCTCGGCAGCGCGCTGCTGGGACCCATCCGCACCAGCTCGCCAGCGGCCTCAGCGGCCCGGAAGCCAAGCCCCTCGCCCACAAGCGGCAGCACGGCCACCTCCAGGCTTGGCTGCCGTTGCCGCAGTGCTCGGATCACCCGCAGGGCGATCAGATCCTCCCCGTGGCCGTTGCTCAGGACCAGCAGACGGGAGGGCATGCCATGGCTGATACGATCCGGTTCAGGGAGTTTGCTCCCGACACGGCGGCATGGCCAAGTGGTAAGGCAGAGGATTGCAAATCCTTTACCCCCAGTTCGAATCTGGGTGCCGCCTCTTTTTTGATGGCTTTCCGCCCATCCGGCCTTTGGCCCTGGATCAGAAGTCGGCCACAGCGCTCCAGCGTTCATGGCTCAGGGCCTTGGCTTCGCAGCGAACCTGGCGCTGTTCCACCCTGCACAGTCCATTGGCAGGCCAGGCCCTCGGCAGGGTCTTGGCCAAGCCGCGGCCATCAAAACTCCGCTCGCTGACGCTGGCCACAGTGGTGCTGATCGCCCCTTGGAGCTGGCAGCGGCCCTGCTGGCACACCATCGGTGGGTTGCCGGGCGCCAGCACCCCCACAAAGACGAGCTGGTTGCTTTCGTCGGCCTGCAATCCCTGACTGATGAAGCGAATGGTCAGCTGGCCCAGCTGCTGCTCGAACTGAACGGCGCTGCAGGCAACCTGGGGCGCTGCCGCCAGGTTGCTGCTGCAGGTTCGGGCCGCGCTCAGCAACCGGCCGGTCGGGTCGATCGGTGGGGCCTGGGGCAGCGCAGAGCTGGCCGCGGCGATGGCCAGGCTGCCGATCAGGCAGCTCAGCACGGCGAGCACAGGGCCGGATCGAGGCAGGGGTCCAGTCATGGGGAGGAGGCTTGCCTGAGAAGGGCATTCTCGGCTGCAGGCCGGCTCAGGTTTCGGCGTCCGCCACGCAGAATCCCTGACACCGAAGGCCATTGCTGGCGGTTCGGCCACAGTGCTGACACAGCACGGGGTCGATGGCCGCGGCGCAGGCCGCACGGCTGGGCGTAGAGGGCACAACCCCTGCTGGCTCGGCTCGGGAGGGCTCCAGGAGAGGGTCCAGATGTGGGAGAGCGAAGATGATGATCATGGCGACGACAGGCCGGCAGGTGCGATGGGTGGTGCGAACGCGGCGGCGCTGGCAAGCGGGCACGCGCCGCTGGCTCCGGCTGGACGGCCTTCGATCGGGGTGGGCACCTGGTCCTGGGGCAATCAGTTCCTCTGGGGGTACCAGCCCGAGCGTGATGATCTGGCCCTGGAGGCCACGTTCCATCGGGCCCTTGCGTTGGGGCTCCACTTTTTCGACACGGCGGATTCCTATGGAACCGGCCGCTTCAATGGCCGCAGTGAGTCCCTGCTGGGTCGGTTTGCTGCCTCCCTGGCACCGGATCAGCGGGCGGCTCTCTATGTGGCCACCAAGTTGGCGCCCTTCCCCTGGCGCCTCGGCCGCCGGGGCTTCGCAGGCCCCTTCGCCGCCTCGTTCCAGCGCCTGGGGGGCAAGTTGGACCGGGTGCAACTGCACTGGAGCACGGCCCGCTACGCTCCCTGGCAGGAGGATCCCCTGCTGCAGGGGCTGGCAGACCTGGTCGAGCAGGGCGCCGTGGCCAGTCTCGGTGTCTCGAATGTGGGGCCGCGCCGGCTGGGCCGGATCCAGCGGCTGCTGGGCGAGCGCGGCCTCCCCCTCGCCAGCCTGCAGGTGCAGCTCTCCCTCCTCTCACCGGAAGCGGTAGCTCCGGGGGGACTGGCCGACCAGTGCCGCCAGGCCGGCATTCAGTTGATTGCCTACAGCCCTCTTGCCCTGGGGCTGCTCACTGATGCCACCAGTCTTGGTCAGCCGTTGCCCGGCGGACCGCGGGGCCTGCTCTACCGGCGCCTGCTGCCAAGGATCGAGCCCCTGCTGGATGAGATGCGCCGCGTCGCCACGGCCCATGGTGGCCAGGTGGCCGAAGTGGCGCTCAACTGGTGCCGTGCCCATGGCGCCCTGCCGATTCCAGGGCTGCGCAGTGTTGCCCAGGCGGAGATGGCCGCCGCCGCCCTGGGCTGGATGCCCAGCGAGGAGGAGGTTGCTGCCCTCGATCGGCTGGCCTTCGGCTTGCCGGTGCGGATGCCGGCCAATCCGTTTCAGGCCGCTTGACTCAGCCCACCGCCCGTGGCGTGGTGGGGTCAGGGCTGAGCACGACCGGCAGGGAAGCGGGGCGAGCCACCGTGACAAGGGCCGGCCTCTGTGGTGCGGCGATCAGCCTGACCGGCTGGTTGGCCTCGTCGTCATGGGCGCCCTCGCCGGCCTCGCTGCCAGCCTCGCCTTCGCCGTCACAGGTGGCGAGGGCTTCCTGCAGCAGGGACTCGAAGGTGTTGCGGGGCAACCGGTGCCTGGCCAGCACCAGAAAGGCGCGGGCCACCGACTCGCTGGCCGCTCCCTGCAGAGCCGGGTTGTTGCGGCGTTGTTCCTGCTCTTCTTCGACCGAGCGGATGAACCGCTCGGTGACATCCCGTTTGGTGGTGGCCCTGATCCTGGTTTCATGCTCCAGGGGGGAGAGGACCAGCTGCTGGGAGAGCTCCTGAAGGCGCCGGGTCAGGCTCTCTAGCACCTCGCGGGCTTCCTGGCCGATCAGGCTGAGCTGGCCTTCCGAGAGGCGAGGGAGATCCGAGACATACACCTTGCCGTGATCCCTCAGGGCGAGGAAGGTGGCACGGATCGGGTTGGTGGCATGGGGTGTGATCTCGCGCGCCCGCCGGGGGGGGTTGGGGGGGAGGGGGCCAGCGGAGCTGCGCCGCCGGGTGAGGCGTCCATTGGTTGAAGTCATCGTGGATATCCGGTCACAAGCCAGTCATGGGTGGTCGGCTGGGGCCCCACCGCGTCCGTCGTCAACAGACCCATCATCCAATGCCACCCGGTCCATCCGTGGCAGAGGTGGATGGGGGCTTGAAGGGCAAACCCCCCAGACCTTGCGGGGGGGCGTGGCCGGGCTCGATCACGCCCAGGCACCAGGCTTCCACCCCAAGCTCGGCGCAGAGGGCGATGGCTGGGGTCAGGGCCTGCTCGGGCATCACCAGACAGAAGCCCACGCCCAGATTGAAGGTGTTCCAGAGATCAAGCTCGGGCACCTCGCCCTCCTGCTGGAGCCAGTTGAACAAGGCAGGCCGTTGCCAGCTGGTGGCATCGATGCGGGCGTGAACGGCTTCGGGAAGACAGCGGGGCAGGTTTTCCGGCAGGCCGCCGCCGGTGATGTGGGCCATGCCATGGGGACGGATTCCCGCCGCTCTGAGGGCTTTCACCACGGCGCCATAGAGACGGGTCGGTTGGAGCAGAGCCTCGATCACGGTCTGGTCGCTGCCGGGCAGGGTGGAGGCCGGAGTGATGTCGCGGGCTTCGAGAATGCGTCGCACCAGGCTGAAGCCGTTGCTGTGGACGCCGCTGCTGGCCAGCGCCAGGATCCGATCACCGGCCACCACCGCGCTGCCGTCGATGAGTTCGTCCTCTTCCACCACGGCGACGCAGAAGCCGGCCAGGTCGTAGCGGCCCGGGGCGTAGAAGCCCGGCATCTCCGCCGTTTCCCCGCCCAGCAGGGCGCAGCCGCTCTGCCGGCATCCTGCGGCGATCCCCTCGACAACGGCGGCCATGGCGGCTGGCGTGAGCTTGCCGGTGGCGATGTAGTCGAGAAAGAAGAGGGGTTCGGCGCCGCTGGTGATCACGTCGTTGACGCACATCGCCACCAGATCGATGCCCACGGCATGGTGCTGCCCGTGGGCCTGGGCCAGCTCCAGCTTGGTACCCACCCCATCGGTGCCCGCCACCAGCAGAGGCTTGCGCAGGCCGGCCGGCAGGCGGCAGAGCCCACCAAAGCCACCAAGGCCCCCCAGCACTTCGGGGCGGCGGGTGGACTCGACGCTGGAGCGAATCCGCTCGACGAAGGCCCGTCCGGCGGCCACATCCACTCCTGCTGTGCGGTAATCCATGGCTTCAGGTGGGTGAGGAGAGCGCTGCGACCCTGTGATCCTCTGATGGAAGGGGGCGGTGGACGATTCTGAGATTGACACGCAAGAGCATCAGCTCTGCTGATCATCGCTATCCGATTCTCTGATCAATGGAGCGGTGCTGCAGCCGGTCTTTGCTCTGTCCCTGCAGGCGATGTCGGCAGTGATGACGATTCCTGATCATTTCTCGGCTCCAATTTGTAGAACCCAGATTTTCAGGAATGCCGTTAAGTTCCACTCGTCGTTGTTTTTCGCCAGGAACTCCATCGCTTGATTGTTTCTCTCTCGCTTTTCAATTGAGAGAAATTGATCATTGATGGACCGCCGATTGCTCGGCGGTTGCTGTCTTCTGACAGCGCCTTCCGCTTGTTATGTCCTCCACCCTTTCCCTTGGCGCCCTTGCGCTCCTGCTTTCCGGCAGCGGTCTTGCCATCCCTGCCCTCGCCGACCCCAGCCATTTGGCCAGCGCTCCGCTTCTTGCCATGGCCCGTCCGCTTCAAAGCACCGAACCTGCTCCCTCCCCCTCAGGCGATGTCGCCATCCGGGAGGTTGAACAGGAGCCCGTGCTGGAGCCGAAGCCACGGCCGGTTGTTCCACAACCGATCGCCCCTGCTCCCCAACCCCGCCGCGTCAAGCATGTGAGCAGCGGTGAAGCCAGTTGGTATGGCCCCGGCTTCTTCGGCAACCGCACCGCCAACGGTGAGGTTTTTCGCCCCGGCACCTTCACGGCGGCCCATCGCACCCTGCCTTTCGGCACCCGAGTGCGGGTGACCAACCTCTGGAATGGCCGCAGCACCGAGGTCCGCATCAATGATCGGGGACCGTTCCACGGCAATCGTGTCATCGACCTGGCCCATGGTGCCGCCCAGAAGCTCGGGCTCACCGCCAGTGGAATCGCCCAGGTTCGGCTCGAAGTTCTCCAGTAACTTCGTTGCCGCACGCTTCGGGTTTGGCTCCGACCCCATTCCCCTGTGATCCTGCTGCGAACCCGCGATGAACTGCGCCGCTGGTGCGGGCCGAACCAGCGGCACCAGCGGCCTTTGCACTTTGTTCCCACCATGGGTGCCCTGCATCCTGGCCATCTGGGCCTGATCAGCACCGCTCGGCAACCCCGTGCCAGCCAGCCTGGCCTGCCTAGGGTCCTTGTCAGCGTGTTCGTGAACCGGCTGCAGTTCGGCCCGCAGGAAGACCTGTCCTCCTACCCCAGAGATCTGGAGGCCGATTGCCATTCGGCCGAACAGGCAGGTGCCGAGGCACTGTTTGCCCCGAGTGAGCAGGAGCTTTTCCCAGGCGGGGAGCGCGCGCTCACTCGGGTGATCCCACCGCCGAGCCTGACGACCCCGCTCTGCGGCCGTTGCCGCCCTGGTCATTTTGAGGGCGTCGCCACGGTGGTGGCGCGGCTGCTCGGCCTGATCCGCCCCGATTGCCTGCTGCTCGGCGAAAAGGACTGGCAACAGCTGGTCATTCTTCGCCGCGTGGTGGCCGATCTTGGTTTGGCCGTGGAGGTGCGGGGGTGCACCACCTGGCGCGAGCCCGATGGCCTGGCCGGCAGCTCCCGCAACCGCTACCTCTCCGCCCCGGAGCGCCGCAGGGCCGCTGCCTTGCCTGCGGCCCTGCGGGAGGTTCGCCTGAAGCTGGCAGCAGGGCAGCCCCTCGGCGATCCCTTGGTTCAGGGGCTGCGGCTTGACCTGGAGAGGGCAGGGCTGGATGTGGAGTACGCCGAACTGGTTGAGCCCGCCAGCCTCCAGCCCCTGCCTACGCTGCCGGCGGGCCAGGGACTCGCCCTGCTCGCCGTGGCGGTTCGCTGCGGCTCCACGCGACTGATCGACCACCTCGTGCTGATGTCCCGCTTGCCAATCGTTGCCATTGATGGTCCGGCCGGTGCCGGCAAAAGCACGGTGACCCGCGCCTTCGCCAGGCAGATGGGGCTGCTCTATCTCGATACCGGGGCCATGTACAGGGCCGTCACCTGGTGGGTGTTGCGGCACGGAGCCGATCCTGCCGACGCTGCCGCCATTGAACCCCTGTTGGCGGGCCTGGAGCTCAGCCTGGAGGGTGCCGGCGATGGCGAGCTGCGGGTGCGCGTCAATGGGCATGACGTGACGGCGGCGATCCGCGATCCTGCAGTGACGGCCCAGGTGTCGGCGGTGGCGGCCCATGGCTGCGTTCGCTCGGCCCTGACCCGCCAGCAGCAGGCGATGGGGGAAAAAGGGGGGCTGGTGGCGGAAGGCCGCGACATCGGCACGGCCGTGTTCCCAGACGCCGACCTCAAGGTGTTTCTCACCGCCACGGTGGCGGAACGGGCCCGGCGGCGGGCCCAGGACCTCAGCGAGCGGGGTTACGGGGTGCCGGACCTGGCCGAGCTGGAAGCCCAGATCACTGAGCGGGACCACCTGGATTCCACCCGCTCGCTGGCTCCCCTGCTCCAGGCTGCCGACGCCGTTGAGCTGCTCACCGACGGCATGGCCGTTGAGGCGGTGATCGCGGAACTGGTGCTGTTCTTTCGCCAGAGGATTCCAGAGGAGGCGTGGCCCGGTCCCGGCTAGCCGCTAGTGGGCGGGACTGTCACTGAGGAGGTGCTTGAGCAGGCCAGCGCAGGCCTCATCCAGCAGGTCCAGCACCTGCTCGAAACCCCCAGGGCCGCCGTAGTAAGGGTCGGGCACTTCGGTGATCTCGGGCCGGCATCCGTAGCGGGTGATCGGCTCGATCCTGGCCCGATGCTCCACGCCCCGGGCGAGTTTCCGCACCTCTGCCAGGTTGGCGTCGTCCATGGTGAGAATGCGATCGAAGCGCAGCAGATCCGCGGTTTCGATCTGGCGGGCCCGGCTGGCCAGGGTGATGCCCCTGCGTGCGGCCGATGCACGCATGCGTGCATCGGCCGGTTGGCCCCGATGCCAGCCGCCGGTGCCGGCTGAATCCACCTGGAAGGCCTGTTCGAGCCCCTCCCTTGCCAGCAGATGCAGGAACACCCCTTCCGCGGCGGGGGAGCGGCAGATGTTGCCCAGGCAGACGAACAGCAGGCGTTGGGGAGCGCTCATGTCAGCCTCGCGAGGGCCAGGGCGGCGCGCAGGCGCACCACCGGCGTGGCCTCGCTGGCCTCGGCAGCAAGACCGGCGAGGCCGGCGAGGCCGCGCTGCCGCTCCCCATCCGCCCTCCCCAGCGGCATCAGCAGGTGCTCCAGGCCAACCGCCACGGCGTAACGCACCACCCATTCGCTGTCTTCGCAGGCCGCCAGCAGGGCCTCCAGGCAACGCAGCCGCAGGGTGGCCTGCGCGCTGGCCTGAAGCGACTCCAGTTGGAGTTGGCCCAGCCCCCTGGCGGCGGCTCTGCGCACGCTGGGGCCGATGTCGGCGGCCAGGGCCCGCTCCAGCACTTCCACGCCGCGCACATCGCCGATACCGGCCAGGGCCCGCACCGCCCAGGCCCGGGCACCGTAGTTGTGTCCGTCCAGGTTGGAGAGCAGGGGTTCCACCGCCAGCGGCCCCAGCGCGATCAGCCCGTCCACTGCAGCGACGGCGGCGCCAGGATTGTTGAAGCCGAGCACTTCCACCAGGGTGAGGGCGGCGCCGGGATGGCGGGCCGCGGCCAGGTTTTCTGTGGCTTCCAGCAGGCGCTCGGGACTGTCGGCCCGCTGCAGAGCCTCGATCAGCAAGCCCGGGTGATCAGGAGAGGCCATCAAGCATCGCCGAAGGGCCGGCCAGAGGGATCAGAGCAGATCATCCATCGCCGCCAGGATGTCGGCGATGGATGGGTCCGGGTCTCCAGGGTGGTCTTGCTCGTCGCTGGCTCTGGCTTCAACCAGGCCCCTGAGGGCGATCAACTTCAGACTGTTCTCGGCGAGGGTGCGACAGATGGGCTGCAGGGCCGGGCGCCAGCCTGCTGCGCCGAGATCCATCAGGGAGGCGCGG
>Ga0247834_1000495_pt1 | contig 75521 bp, 51 predicted proteins | sample LaCruzMarch2015__8_FD_187118 | JGI IMG/M metagenome (GOLD analysis project Ga0247834, IMG submission 187118) | Freshwater microbial communities from meromictic Lake La Cruz, Castile-La Mancha, Spain - LaCruzMarch2015_12m | ecosystem: Environmental > Aquatic > Freshwater > Lake | place: Spain...
TCGAAGTATATGCCGAGCTACCTCGGCTGGCACCGTATGATCGAGCGCGACGGCGACCGGCTCACGCCACGGCATATCATCGCAGAGGCGTTCGGTTAGCACCTACGTCAAGCCGAAACACAGCCTTCCGAATGCCTCCGGAGCATCTTTGAGTATAATTACGCGTATGCCCACTCTCAATTTTCCGAGACTTTCGTCGGATTCGATGCGTGCAAGAGTGCTAACGGTTTGAGCCCCGTTGACGATTGAAGCGCCCTTGAATTCAAAAGAGCCTGACGATCGAGATGCCGCGGCTTTTGGCGCTCTAATGGCGTCGTCTGCGATCAGAGTAATCCCGTTGTTGAAATACCAAAAGTGTTCTGGATTTAGTGATGCGGTAGCCCTAATGCCGTCATTCACCTCTGTCGCTCCAAGGGCGTATCGAATGTTCTTTCTGACAAGTCTTTTCCCATTCCTACTCCACCATTCTTTGAGCTGGAGTCCGTCTATTGCGCCGGTATAGGCTGAGTAGGGATGGCTGATGAATGACCAGTCGGTTAATGTTGCATTTATGGATATTTTGTCGTTGCTTGAATTGTTTGCAAGGTGATCGTATAGTTCATTAAGCCCAATAATAGATTTGCTGGCAAGAGGCTTTTGTTCATCTGGCCCGTTGAGTTCATCAAGAATCCTGTCGAGGTTAGCTGTGGAGTGTTTGGAAATCTGGCTTTTTCCAGTTGAAATTACGACGATTTCAATGGTTACACCCGGTGTGAGTATGACTTGGCCTACTTCTGATAATTTTGCTTGGAGGCGTTTTGAAAAATTATCTTCATTCTGTTCGACAATGTCTTTGATGCCGTTTGCAAATGACGCCATGTCTTTCGCAGCTGGCTCGCCAGCGCCATCGGTAAACCACTTTGCTTGAACGATAATTACTCTGTTTTCGGAAGAGTCGTGATAGACCGCGTCGATGCCATTGTCATCGCTGCCATCCCAAACAGCATTGGCTGCCTCGGCTTCGCTGCAGCCAGTTTGCATTAGCACGGCATAAGCGGCTAAAGAGCGAGATAAAATTTTAGTTTCCCGCTCTCTGTCTGAAGTCGGTAAGTCATTAGTATCTAATATATTTTCAAATATCCCGATGAGTTTTGTTTTTATTTGTTTTGCTTTTAATGATGACATGGTTTCATCCGTCGACCTTAATTGGTTCGAAGGTGTGTACCACATGGTTTTGAAAGCGTCTTCAGCTCCCAGCACCTACCGGGAACACCTTGGTGAATTGGGTGCCGGTGGTGTCGCGGGCGGAGATGGTGATCGTTTCGGCGCCGTTGCGTCTGTAGTCGAATTCGATCACGGGGTTTTCGTTTAGCGCGATGGAGCCCTCCATGTCGAAGACGGGTTCGTCGCCTTGGCGGACGCTGAGCTTTTCGACCATCATCAGGGGCGTGTAGAGCAGGCTGATCTGATCGAGGACCATGCCGGTGTGATTGGGGTGGGACAGCGTATAGCGCATGCGCGGTGTCATGGTGCTGGCCGCGACCGGGCCTGCCAGTTCGGCCAGCGTCATGCGACCCATGTTGGCGGCGGTTTCGGCGGGAGGGGTCTGGGGCGGCGCTGAGCAGGCGGCCTGTCCGCCGGGGAATTTCACGAGTTGGGCGGTCATATAGAGTTCGCCGTCGTTGGCCTCGACGATGGCGCGGACGTCGGACTGCTGATTCAGGCGGAAGTTGATTTTCAGCGCGACGTGGTCACGTCCGGGGCCGAACTTGAAGGCGGCTGCGACCGGGGAGGGGTTGTTGTCGACGACGAGGGTGACGGACTTGATGGTGCGGCCGCCGGTCAACCTGGCGTCGACTTCAAAGGGGACCGCGCGGATGTCTTCAGGGCGATAGGGGGCTTTGATCGCGACGACGCCGCGCCCGTCGAGGATCGGGCGGTTGCCGGTGATTGCGGGGCGGATTTCGTCGAACACGGTGCCAGCGGTCGCCGTGTGGGCGGTGGTGGCAAGCAGGGTTGCGATGGCAAATGCGCGTGCGAAGGTCATCGGCGTTGCGGCCCCTGCTGAATTTGAATTCGATAATGTGTCGTATTGTGCAGGTGAAATGTCAATCGGTTGGTTGGAGTGGGTTAGGGAGGCTGCGTGGGCTTGTGGCCTGATGCGGGTGGGGCCACGTATGCGGGACGAAGGTGAGGGGCTCTCCGCCCCTCAAACTCCCCGACCAGGGACTCGTCCCTGGGCCCGCGCTTTCAGGAGGTGAAGTGGTTCAGCCGGTTTCGTCGTGGTTGCATCCCAAGCCGTTGGGGCTGTGGTGTGAGCCGGGGCAGTTCTACATCGATCCACGGTCGGCGGTGGACCGGGCCATCATCACGCATGGGCACGCTGACCATGCGCGACCGGGGCACACGCACGTGCTGGCGACGGCTGAAACGGTCGCCATCATGAAGGTGCGCTATGGCGAGGGGTGCGCGGGGGTGTTTCAGTCGCTGGCGCTGGGCGAGACTTTGACGATCAACGGGGTTGGCGTGCGGCTTGCGCCAGCGGGGCATATTTTGGGGTCGGCGCAGGTGGTGCTGGACTGGCAGGGGCAGCGGGCCGTTGTGTCGGGGGACTACAAGCGGGCCGCCGATCCGACGTGTCAGGGGTTTGAGCCCGTGACGTGCGATGTGTTCGTGACGGAGGCGACGTTTGCGCTGCCGGTGTTCCGGCATGAGCGGGCCGAGGACGAGGTGCGCCGGTTGATGGCGTCGATAGCCGGGCAGCCGGACCGGGCGTATCTCGTCGGTGTGTACGGGCTCGGCAAGTGTCAAAGGGTGATCAAGGTTTTGCGGCAGGCCGGGTTTGATAAACCGATCTATCTGCATGGCGCGCTGATGGGCCTGACGGCGCTGTACCAGTCGTTGGGACAGGAGCTGGGCGATGTGCGTCCAGTGGTTGGGGCGACGCCTGAAGAGTTGGCGACGGCGCTCGCCATGTGTCCGCCGTCGGCGGTGGGGGATCGCTGGTCGCGGCGGTTTGGCGATCCGGTGACCGTGTTCTGCAGCGGGTGGATGCGCACGCGAGGGCGGGTTCGGCAAACGGGGGTCGAACTGCCGCTGGTGATCTCGGACCATGCGGATTGGCCGGAGTTGATCGCGACCATCGTCGAGACGGGGGCTAGCGAGGTCTGGGTGACGCACGGGCGGGAGGATGCACTGGTGCGGCAGATGGACCTGATGGGGATCAAGGCGCGGGCGCTGGCGCTCGTGGGGCGGGAGGATGAGGATGATTAGCGGCGGGCGGCGCTGGTTGAGTGGCGGGCTGCCGCCCGGGCCCGCTTGGGGGATGCTCCCCCAAACCCCTGCTCTTTTTGGGATTTAAGTCGCGGATGCAGGCGTTTGCGGAGTTGCTCGATCAGCTGGTTCTGACACCGGCGCGAAACCGGAAGGTTGCGTTGCTGGTTGCGTATTTTAAGGTCGCCCCCGATCCCGATCGCGGGTGGGCGCTGGCAGTGCTGACGGATCAGGTGCCGGTGAAGATTTCGCTGCGTCGCGTGTTGGGCGAGTTGATGGACGCGCGGGTTGATCCGGTCCTCTACAAGCTATCGCGGGACTATATTGGCGATACGGCGGAAACGGTTGCGTTATTATGGCCTGAGCCTGCGGTGCGTGAGGCGGCACCCCGGCTGGCCGATGTGGTGGCCGCTTTTCAGGCGGTGCCGCGTGGCGGCGTTCATGCGCTGTTGGCGGCAGCGCTCGACCGGCTGGATGCGCGGGGGCGGTGGGCGTTGCTCAAGCTGCTGGGTGGCGCGCCGCGCGCTGGCGTTTCGGCGCGGCTGGCCAAAGTCGCGCTGGCGGAGTGGGCGGGGCTCGATGTCGGCGAGATCGAGGAGATCTGGCATGGCGTCGAAGCCCCGTTCACCGATCTGTTCGCGTGGCTCGACGGGCGGGCGGATCGGCCTGATCCGGGGACCAAGGCGATGTTCCGCCCGGTGATGTTGGCCCATCCGATCGAGGAGACGGAGTGGGCGGGGTTAACTCCTGGCGATCTGGTGGCCGAGTGGAAATGGGATGGCATTCGGGTTCAGGTCTCGGCCGGTCTCGATGACGCGCGGCTGTTCTCGCGGGCCGGTGACGATATTTCGGCGGCGTTTCCCGAGGTGTGTTCGGCGTTCATCGGGCATCCGGGCGTGCTGGATGGGGAGTTGCTGGTGGTGCGCGATGGGGTTGTTGCGCCGTTCAACGATTTGCAGCAGCGGCTCAATCGTAAGGTGGTGACGGCGAAAATGCTGCGGGATTATCCAGCGTTCGTGAGGCTTTACGACGTTTTGTTTGACGGGTCAGAGGATGTTCGGGCGCTGCCGTTCGATGAGCGGCGCGCGCGGCTGGAGGCATGGCACGGGCTGCATCAGCCGGGACTGAGTGATGTGAGCGCGCTGATTGCGTTTGCGGGGTTTGACGCGTTGACGGCGCTCTGGTCGGGCGCACGCTTGGAGGCCATCGAGGGCTTGATGCTCAAGCGGCGGGACAGCGCCTATCTGGCCGGGCGGGTCAAGGGGCAGTGGTTTAAGTGGAAGCGGGCGGCGCTGACGATTGATTGCGTGCTGATGTATGCGCAGCGCGGGTCGGGGAAGCGGAGTTCGTTTTATTCGGATTACACGTTCGGGGTCTGGCGGACGCGCGAGGATGGCGTGCGGGAGCTGGTGCCGGTGGGTAAGGCGTATTCGGGGTTTACGGACGCTGAACTGAAGGAGCTCGACACGTGGATTCGCGGACATGTTATCGAGCGGTTCGGGCCGGTGTTGAGCGTGTCGGCGGGCATCGTTTTGGAGATCGCGTTCGACGCGGTGCACCGGTCGGCGCGGCATAAGTCGGGGGTCGCGATGCGGTTTCCGCGCGTGCACCGAATCCGGTGGGACAAGCCGACGGAGGAGGCCGATACGCTGGAGACGGTGGTCAAGCTGATTGTGTGAGTGGGCAGTGGGGGAAGGTGCCTGCGGCGCTTATTTGCTGGGTCCCGGATCGGCGCTTCGCTGAAGGAGCGAAGCTTGTCCGGGATGACAATTAGGGGATGTCGGCATTCGCGAAGGCGGCTTTGGCGGCGGCAAGGGCTGAGAGGGCGCGGGGGAAGCCGCCGTAGACGGCCATTTGCATGATGACCTCGATGATCTCCTGGCGGGTGAGGCCGATGCGCAGGGCGCTCGCGATGTGGATTTCGAGTTCGTGGCGGCTGTCGCCGAGGATGGTCAGGGCGGCGATGGTTGCGATCTGGCGGGATTTGGGGTCGAGACCGTCGCGGGCGTAGATGTCGCCGTAGGGGAAGTCGACGAGCATGTCCGCGAAATCGGGGAAGGTTTCGCGCAAGGTTGCCACGTAGCCGAGGCCGACCTCGCCGTGAACGCGGGAGATGGCCTGCTCGCCGCGCTCGCGGCGGGTGGGGGATGTTGGGTAGTGAATTGAACCTGCCCCTGTCGCCAACAGGTCCGCCGGCTTGCATTTGAGAGCTATCGCGATTTTGGCCATCCATTTGGTGGACAAGTTCCGCCCCCCGTTCTCGAATCCATTGACGTTCTGACGAGTCGTCCCGATCAGACGCGCCAACTTGTCAGCGCTCAGCCCTGCGGCCGAGCGTAGTTCTTTGATCCGATTTGGTATGGATGGTGTGCTGTCGCTCATAATTGTTTCCGGAAGCCGTTAGCTTGGCGGCTGGAGTATGCGGAAGGATGGGTCCTCGGGACAAGCCCGAGGATGACAATTGTGGGGGAGGTGCCGGAAAGCGGTGCCTGCGGCGCACATGCGCTGGGTCCCGGATCGGCGCTTCGCCAAGGGGCTCCGCTTGTCCGGGATGACAATTTGTCCGGGATGACAATCGTTACAGCGGGACGCGGATGATGGCGCGGAGGCCGCCGATGGAGGATTTGCCGAGCGTGATGTCGCCGCCGTGGCTTTTGGCGATGTCGCGGGCGATGGCGAGGCCGAGGCCAGAGTGGCCGCTATCCTGGTTACGGGAATGGTCGATGCGGTAGAAGGGGCGGAACACGTTATCGCGCTCTTCGGCGGAAATGCCCGGACCGTTGTCGTCGACTTCGATACGCAGCCATTGACCTTCGGTCGCGCCTCGTATGACGACTTGATCGCCAAAACGGGCGGCGTTCGAGACGAGGTTGGTGACGGCGCGCTTGAAGGCGTTGCGCTTCAAGGGGAGGATCAGATCGGTGCGGCGCTTGCGCAATTTCAGCTCGACGGGTGTCCCCAGATACTGGGTCTCTTCGTGGATTTCTTCTAAGAGTTCGCGGACGTTGGTCGGCTTGGATTCCTCGCCGCCGTCGCCGCGTGCGAAGGCCAAGTAGTCTTCGAGCATATGCTGCATTTCGTTGACGCCGGCCGAGAGCGAGCGGGCTTCCGGGGTATCGCCCATGAACGCGAGTTCCAGCTTGAAGCGCGTCAGCACGGTGCGCAGATCGTGGCTGACGCCCGCGAGCATTGTGGTGCGCTGCTCGACGTGGGTTTTGATGCGGTCGCCCATTTCGAGGAAGGCTTGAGCCGCTTGTCGGACTTCGCGCGCGCCACGGGGGCGGAAGTCTTCGGGGATCGGGCGGCCTTTGCCGAACTCGTCGGCTGCTTCTGCAAGGCGCAGAATGGGGCGGATTTGGTTGCGCAGGAACAGGATCGCGACCGTCAGCAAGATGACCGACGAGCCGACCATCCAGAGCAGGAAGATGTGGGTGTTGGAGGCGTAGGTCTGGTTGCGCGTGGCGACAAAACGGAGAATGGCTTCGGGAAGTTGAACGCGGATTTCAACGTGGGCCGATTGGCCGATGGTATCGATCCAGAACGGGCGGTCGACTTGGATTCTGATCTGGTTAGATAGTGTTTTGTCCAGCAGGCCGAAGAAGGGCTTTGGCATCGGTAGCGGCAGGTCGCCCTTGGGGAGGATCTGCATGGAGAGATTGAGGCGCTGGCGGGCCAGCTGGATCAGGCGGGTGTGGTCGCTTTGCTGTTTCTCGTGGTCGTAGACTTCGATCAGGGCCGCGATGTCACGTGCGGTCGATTCAGCGAGGCGTTGATTTACGGCTTGCCAATGGCGCTCCATGAAGACGAACGCGATGACGCCTTCGAGCATCACGATGGGGGCTATGATGATGATCAGCGCGCGCGCATAAAGCCCTTTCGGCATGATCTCGGCAGCGGCATAGAGGGCTGCTTCCAACACGACACGGCCGCGTTGCGCCAGACGCGTGCGATTAAAGAGCGGCGCGCGCTCTGTTGCGGTCACGATTTCAGGGGCTGCAACCATCAAACAGTGTTCCTACTGCAAAGAGCCACTGCAAAGTCCCGTTGTTGCGGCGCAGACGCGTGGCGCTGTTGCGCGCATGTTGTTGCCTCTGCCTCTGCCTCTGCCTTTGCATCCGCACCGGCAATTCGCCGTTTTGTGTCAGTCGGTATAAAGGATGTAGCCTTTTCCGCGCACGGTCTGCAAATAGACGGGGTTGGCGGGGTCGCTTTCAATTTTGCGCCGCAGGCGGTTGATCTGGACGTCGACGGCACGTTCGCTGCCCGTTTCGCCTTCGCTGGCGAGTTCGTGGCGCTGGATCGGCAGGCCGCGGCGCTGGGCGAACTGGCGCAACATTTCGCGTTCGCGCTCGGTCAATTTCACGGAAACATCGTCGCGTTTGAGTTCGCCGCGTCCGACATGGAATGTGAATGTGCCCATGCGGATTTCTTCGCGGCTGCCGGTCGAGGACGGGTCGGCGCGGCGCAGAATATTGCGAAGCCGCAAAAGCAATTCGCGCGGCTCAAACGGCTTTTGCATGTAGTCGTCGACGCCGGCTTCCAGGCCTGCAATGCGGTGATCGGATTCGCAGCGGGCGGTTAACATGCAGATTGGGATAGGGCGGGTTTTTTTAAGGTCGCGGGCGAGGTCCAATCCATTTTCGCCGGGCATCATCACGTCGAGCAGAATAATGTCGAAGGATAGGCCGCGCAGGGCAGCACGCGCACTGGCAGCGTCTGGGGCGGGGGTGACGCGAAAGCCGTTTTCCGTCAAATAGCGCGACAGGAGATCGCGAATTTTCTGATCGTCGTCGACGAGTAGAACGTGGGGTGCGTTATCGTGCAGTGTTTCTGCGGTGATCCGGGCGTTTGTCACGATTTACCTTTCCAGTCCAGAGCCGAAGATTGCGCCGCACTGTCACAAAACACATGAATTGCGCATTCCAGGTACTTGTTGTTGTGGACTGATTTCATTGTGTTGGAAGCCATCCGCTTTCCAATCTTACGACCCGACCGGTTTTTCCGGCGCTGCTGGGCCTGCAACCTCACTCCGTTCTGGGACGGATCGGCGGCGCTGGCAAGAGGGTACGCTGGTCATTCCCACGCTTATGCGCTCGCGGTGGGTGTGTGGGTGCTGGTCAATAGGCGCTTGCGCTCAGGGTCGTTGCGGTCGCGCGACTGGGTCGGGATGGCAGCCGCTGGCTTAGGGGGCACGAGGCCTTGGCCTGCAGAACCGCCAAATAACAACGTGTTTATGTTCGGGACGCCGAGGGTCAGGCTGCGACGATGATGGCGCTGCAAACGAGGCCGAGGAAAACGGCGATCGAGGATGCCACCGTTGCGAGTGTGACCATGCTGATGTTCCAGCCCAACACCTGGCTGACGGCCCAAATGAGCGCTGTCCAGAAAAGTGCTGGAAGTAGGGACACGATGGCGATGCCAACCACTGCGGTGATGGATATCAGCGGTGTTCGGCCTGATGCCAGGGACGCTGATGCAGCGTTCGAGCGAACGTCGGCTAACTGTAGCGGAAAAATGTTCATTCAGTGCTTCCCGTTATTGTCGTCGTCTGCCAATTGCTGCATCTCCGCTGGTGCAAGGTATTGGTCAGCCTCCTAAAGAACCGTTACCCCTTTCGCGACAATCCTTCTGGATGTCAGCTTAAACACAGTAACAGCCGTTCTGTTTTGGAACAGACAGGCGCTTCGCACCTGCGAATTGAAGACGGAATGTGCAGTTAATTGCATAGCGGCCTGATTTAAGGAGCAATTGGTCACGCCTATGCAAAACAATGGTCGGCAAAATAGTCACACGGATGTCACAATAATTGGAGGCGGGCATAACGGTTTGACGTGTGCGGCCTATCTGGCTGCGGCTGGGCTGACGGTGACGGTTCTCGAAAAGAACGCTGTTGCCGGTGGTGCGGCGATGACGGAGGCGTTTCATCCCGGGTTTCGCAACTCGGTCGCTGCCTACACGGTCAGTTTGCTCAATCCAAAAGTTATTCGCGATCTGGATCTGGCGCGACACGGCTTGCGCATCATCGAGCGGCCAGCAGCGAACTTCTGGCCCGTCGATCGGGCACGCGGACTGTTGATGCCTTATGGTCAGCCCGCACGGCAGGCAGCGATTGCCGCTTTCAATGCGCGTGACGCGGCGCGCTTGCCAGCCTTTGATCGCGCATTGGACCGGGCTGCCAGCGTGTTGCGCGATCTGGTGTTGAAAACGCCACCGAACGCAGGTGGTGGATGGATTGAAGTCATCAAAGGTGGCGCTGCGGCGCGGCGGGCTTTCGGGCTCGATATCGAAGATCAGCGGGTGCTGCTCGATCTGTTCACAAAGAGCGCGGCCGATGTCCTGTCGCAGTGGTTTGAGGATGACGTGGTGCGCGGGGCGTTCGCGTTCGATGGGATCGTTGGCGCGTACGCCAGTCCGTATACGCCTGGAACTGCCTATGTGTTGTTGCATCACTGCTTTGGTGAGGTGAATGGCAAACTTGGCGTGTGGGGGCATGCGCTGGGCGGGATGGGGGCCATTTCTCAGGCGATGGCTAATTGCGCACAGTCGAGAGGGGTGGTGATCCGGACGGGATGCACGGTTGCGCAGGTGGTGGTCGAGGATGGACGGGCGTGCGGCGTTGTGCTGGCTGATGGGGAAATTGTGCGGTCCCGGGTGGTTGCTGCCAATGTGGGACCCAAGCTGTTGTTTTCGGTGCTGATGCCGCAAGGTTGCGTCGATGAGACGATTTCCGCCCGATTTCGGCGGATTAAATCGGGCTCGGGGACGTTCCGGATGAACGTTGCGCTGTCGGATTTGCCGGAGTTTACGTGCAGGCCAGGGCGGGGCGATCATTTGGGCGCTGGGATCGTGATCGGGCCGACGCTTGATTACATGGACCGGGCGTTCATGGATGCGCGTCGCGATGGGTGGGCGCGCGAGCCAGTCGTCGAGATGTTGATCCCATCGACGATCGATCCGGGTCTGGCACCGGCGGGGCAGCATGTGGCGAGTTTGTTCGTGCAGCACGTCGCACCCACGTTGCCCGGCGGGCGTCCCTGGGACGAGGCAAAAACTGAGTTTGCGCAGGTCGTCATCGATACCGTGACGCGTCATGCACCGAACTTCAAACGGTCAATTCTGGGGATGCAGGTGTTGTCGCCGATGGACCTCGAGCGGCGTTTTGGGTTGATCGACGGGGACATCTTTCATGGGCAACTCGGGCTCGATCAATTGTTTTCGGCGCGACCGGTGCTGGGGTATGGTGCGTACCGGATGCCTGTGCCAGGTCTTTATCTGTGCGGGTCGGGGGCCCATCCCGGTGGCGGGGTCACAGGCGTGCCGGGGCACAATGCGGCGCGCGAGATTATCAAGGATCTGGCCGGATTTTGGGGCTGGCGAAAAGGAACCGCGACATGACCTTGGGGCAATGTACCCCGATTATACGGATCTTCGATGTGGCGAAGGCAGAGGAGTTCTACTTGGGGTTTCTCGGCTTCGTCATTGATTTCCAGCATCGCTTTGAGCCAGATGCGCCTCTCTATATGGGCATCGCGCGCGATGGATGCCGCCTACACCTGAGCGAACATCATGGGGATGCGTCACCAGGTTGCGCTGTGCGGGTTGCGGTTGATGGGATTGAGGCTTACCACGCAGAACTGATCGCGAGGGGATACCGTTACTGTCGTCCAGGCGTCGAGCCTATGCCGTGGGGTGATCGGGAGATGCGCGTGGCTGACCCGTTTGGGAATCGCATCGTATTCTTCGAGAGCACTTAACTCGTTTCAGGACGGTTTCAGGATGGACGCGACGCGTTATCGGGCGATTATGCGCCATCAAGCCGGCGCGGTCGCAGTGATCGCTTGCGGGCCAGTTGGGGCGCGTGCGGGGTTGACGGCGACTGCGGTGGCGTCGCTATCGGACACGCCGCCGATGCTTTTGGTTTGCGTGAACCGGGCGGCGGGTGCGCATGACGTGATCGTCACGGCGGGGGCTTTCAGCGTCAATCTGTTGTCAGCCGAGCAGCAGGGCGTGGCGGAGACGTTTGCGGGCAAAGGCGGGTTAAAGGGGGAGGATCGGTTTTCCGGCCTCAGTTGGCGGCAGCTTGTGACCGGTAGCCCCATTCTGGACGATGCGCTGGCGAGCCTGGACTGCACGCTTGCCGAGCAGCACACGTTCACGACGCATTCCATCTTTATCGGCAAGGTGGAGGACGGGCGGTTTTGTGCACAGACCAATCCATTGCTGTATTTTCGCGGTGATTACTGGGATGTGGCGCTCGGGAGTGGCGGGCTGGGCCAGGGCGGAAAGGGCTGAGCATGATCGTCGTATCCGACCGAATTTCACTCGACGATGGTGAATTGGAAGAGCGGTTCGTGCGGGCTTCAGGGCCTGGCGGGCAGAACGTCAACAAGGTTTCGACGGCGGTAGAGCTGCGGTTTCAGCTGTGGCATTCGCCCTCGCTTGGGTCGGCGGTCAAGGAGAGGTTGGCCAAACTTGCCGGTCGGCGGCTAACGGACGAGGGCGTGATCGTCATTCAAGCGAACCGTTTCCGGACGCAGGAGCGCAATCGCGCAGATGCGCGGGAGCGGTTGTTTGAAATGATCCGGGAGGCCGCGATCCCACCCGTCAAGCGCATCGCCACGAAGCCGTCGTATTCGGCACGGTTGAAGCGGGTCGAGACCAAGGTCAAGCGTGGCGGCGTTAAGAAGATGCGGCAGAGTAAAGTCGATTTGGATTGAGATCTGAGTGTTTGGCTCCTGGGTCCCGGGTCTGCACCGCACCGTAAGGACGCTGCGGTGCGCCCGGGATGACAACCTTGATAAGGCGGTCATCCCGCATTCGCTTGCGTTAGATCTTCGAGAGGCCGGTCATTTTGGCCAAAATGGCGTCCATGACGGGCTTCAGGATGGCTTCGGCACCGGGGATTTTCAAAGCGGTTTCCACGAGCGGCGATAGCTGAGGCATGGTCGCTGCCACCAACAGGCGGAGTTGCGTTTTCGCGTCAGGGGCGAGACTGCCGGCCATTTTGGTCAGGCCGTCGAGTGCCAGCGAACTGGCCGTCAACTGCGGAAGGGCTGCCTGGGCCGAACTGGCGTCCTTGATTGTGCCGAGCGACGAGGTCAGGCCGCCAAAGATTTTCTTGGCTTCGTCCATGGCCAGGTTTGCGCCAGCGATGGCCGGGGTTGGGACGGCCACTTTGGGCGCGGGCATCGAGGGCACGGATGGTTTGGTGCCAAACATGTAGGCTGCGCCAAGCACTGCGACGGAACCGATGGCCCATGGCATCCAGTTAAAACCAGCGGCAGCTGGTTTGCGGGGGGCTTCGACCTTGGGTGCGGCTGCCTTCAGGTTGCCAGCGACGCTATCCAACAAGCCCGAACCGCTGAGCAGGTCGGAGAAGCCGGACGGCATTGCGGCGGCAATGTTGGACTTCTGGCCATCGAGGAGTTTGGCGAGGCCGCCGGCATCAAGGCCGCTCGACTTTTGGGCCCCGGCGAGCTGTCCAAGGACGACGGGGGCGAGCATGCCGATGAGGCTGCCGCTTTGCTGCGTGCTGGCGCCGGTGAACTTTGCCAGTGCGCCGGTCAAGGCGTTGGTCGATGCGCCGCCGAGAAGGCCGGTGAGGGCCGAGGTGCCGTTATTGACGAAGGCTGCCTGCTGCGGGCCACCGAGCATGTCGGCAAAGCTGCCAAGTAGTTTGGGATCCTGGCCTTGAAGGGCAGTGGACAGGGCCGACGCGCCAGATGGCGTCGCGGCTTTGCCTGCAAGGCCGGCCAGGATCGCTGGAAGGGCTGCTGTGAGGGCGGCGGTGACCATGGTGTTAGGGATGCCGAGGGCTGAGGCAATCCGGCTGGCGATCATGGGGGTGATGAACTGCATCATCGTCGATACGATATTCATAATGGTCTCCTTTGAGAGGTCACGCTTGCGTTCCCGAAAAAGCCGCGCGCGCATTGGATCGGCATCAGAGCGCGTCGCGGACGCGTGCGGATGGGTTTGAAGCATGCACCAAAGGGCTTTCACCGCCCGGTCCGCAGCGTGAGGATCGAGGGGATTGACGTGCGGCCCGGTGCGTGCGCGACGGCCCCATCGCGAACCTCTTAGCACTCCTCAGTGCCCGGAATTAGGGAAATGGATGTGAGTATTGGATTTGCTGTTTCTCCTCTCGGGCGAAAGGCTGGCCGCGCGGGATTGCAACCGATGTTTGGATGGTGGGCCGCGGGGCTGCGATCGTTGGCGGGTCGCGGGCGTTCAGAGATCTGGCCTATCTCTTTGTTTTGGTTTTGTATTTTCTTTCTATATCGAGCGGCTTAACCACTCATTCCGGCTAGACCAACGTTTGCTTGTGTGGCAATTGTCGCACGATATTAAATGCATGAAAGACCACGACGGGTAACGCCGCTCCCCTAGGCTTGCATCAACGAACCAGCAGGATGTCGCGATGACAGATGAAGCCGACGACCACTATGCGATCGAAGAAAAGGAATGGGCTGAGGCAATCTCATCGGTGATCGCGGTTGATGGGCCAAAACGGGCGGACACGCTGTTAGCCAACGTCGTCGACATCGCGCGCCGCAGCGGCTCGAAGCTGCCGTTTTCGGCGAATTCGGCCTACATGAACACCATCCCGCCCGACGAGGAGCCCGAGCACCCCGGCGATCGCGAGATCGAATCGCGGATCCGGGTTGCGATCCGCTGGAATGCCATGGCGATCGTGCTGCGGGCCAATAAGGAGAGTTCGGAGCTTGGCGGGCACATCGCGAGCTTCCAGTCGGCAGCGACGTTGTACGACACCGGGTTCATGCACTTCTGGCATGGCGCGGACGGCGATCACGGCGGCGACCTCATCTATGTGCAGGGGCACTCGTCGCCCGGCATCTATGCGCGTGCGTTCATCGAAGGCCGTCTGAGCGAAGAGCAATTGCTGGCGTTTCGGCAGGAGGTCGGTGGTAAGGGGCTGCCGTCGTATCCCCACCCATGGCTGATGCCGGACTTCTGGCAATTCCCCACGGTTTCGATGGGACTTGGGCCGCTGATGGCGATCTATCAGGCCCGCTTCCTGCGGTATCTGGAAGGGCGCGGCATTGCCAATACCTCGCGCCGCCATGTCTGGGCGTTCATGGGCGACGGGGAGATGGACGAGCCCGAAAGCCTTGGCGCCATCGGGATGGCGGGGCGTGAAAAGCTGGACAACCTCGTGTTCGTGATCAACTGCAACCTGCAGCGGCTCGATGGGCCGGTGCGTGGTAATGGCAAAATCATCCAAGAGTTGGAAGGCGATTTCCGAGGTTCTGGGTGGAACGTCATAAAGGTCGTGTGGGGTACGGGCTGGGACGAACTGCTGGCGGCCGACGTTTCGGGTAAGTTGCGTCAGTTGATGGAAGAGTGCGTCGACGGCGAGTATCAGACGTTCAAGGCGCGCGATGGCGCGTTCATCCGCGAGAATTTCTTTGGGCGGTATCCGGAAACGGCGGCGATGGTCGCGGACTGGCCGGATGAAAAGATCTGGAAGCTGACGCGCGGCGGGCATGATCCGCGCAAGGTTTTTGCCGCTTACAAGGCGGCGGTGGAGCACACCGGCCAGCCGACGGTGATCTTGGCCAAGACCGTCAAGGGATACGGCATGGGCGAGGCAGGGGAGGGGATGATGATTGCCCACCAAGCCAAGAAAATGGGCGAGGGGCCGCTGCGGCAGTTCCGCGACCGGTTCCAGGTGCCGATCAAGGACGAAGACATCAACAAGCTGCCGTTCATCAGCTTCCCCGAAGGATCGGCGGAACTCACCTACATTCGCGAGCGGCGCAAAGCATTGCATGGACCGCTGCCCAAGCGGCTGCAAAAGTCGACGGTCACGCTCGATATCCCGCCGTTATCGGCGTTCGATGCTCAGCTCAAGGGGTCTGAGGGGCGCGAAGTTTCGACGACGATGGCGTTTGTGCAGATGTTGACCAAACTGATGCGCGACAAGAGTTTGGGGCAACGTGTTGTTCCCATCGTGCCGGACGAAAGCCGGACGTTCGGGATGGAGGGCATGTTCCGGCAATTTGGCATTTTCAGCCAAGTGGGGCAGCTCTACAACCCGCAAGATGCCGATCAGCTGATGTTCTACAAGGAGAGCAAGAACGGGCAGGTGCTCGAAGAGGGCATCAACGAAGCCGGTGCCATGTCGTCGTGGATTGCGGCGGCAACATCGTACTCGGCATCGAACCAGCCGATGATCCCGTTCTACATCTATTATTCGATGTTCGGCTTCCAGCGGACGGGCGATCTCGCGTGGGCGGCCGGCGATATGCGCGCGCGCGGGTTTATCGTGGGCGGGACGTCGGGGCGGACAACGCTCAACGGGGAGGGGTTGCAGCACGAGGATGGGCATAGCCACATCCTATCGTCGACGATCCCGAATTGCGTGTCCTACGATCCCACTTACGGCTACGAACTCGCCGTCATTGTGCAGGACGGGTTGCGCCGGATGTATGGCGAGCAGGAGGATGTGTTCTATTACATCACAACGCTGAACGAAAACTATCCGCATCCGCCAATGCCGGCAGGGGCGGAAGCTGGGATCATCAAGGGGATGTACCTGCTGCGCGAAAGCCACGAAAAAGCGGGGCGCAAGGTTCAGCTGATGGGGTCGGGCGCTATCCTGCGCGAGGTGATTGCCGGGGCCGATCTGTTAGAGAAGGACTTTGGCATTTCTGCCGATATCTGGAGCGTGACCAGCTTTACGGAGTTGCGCCGCGATGCCCTCGACGTGGAGCGGTGGAATATGCTGCATCCCGAAGAGCAGACGCGCTTGCCATATGTCACCACAAGCCTTGCCTCGCGTGGCGATCATCCCGTCATTGCTTCGACCGACTATATGAAGCTGTTTGCCGATCAGATCCGCGCGTTTGTGCCGGGCACCTATCGCGTTTTGGGCACTGATGGGTTTGGGCGGTCGGACTATCGGGCCCGTTTGCGCACATTCTTCGAGGTCGACCGGCACTACGTCGCCGTTGCGGCGTTGAAGGCGCTGGCGGATGAAAACAAGATCCCCTCCAAAACGGTGAGCGAGGCCATCGTCAAGTACGGCCTTGATACCGAGCGGGCGAGCCCGGCGCGGATTTAACGTCGAGGCGAAGTCCCCTCACCCCGCCCTCTCCCCAGGGGGAGAGGGGAAGAAAGTCACTCCACCTTTTGCATCCCCTCACCTAAGCTGACGAGACCCCCATGGCCATCCTCGACGTGAAAATCCCTGACATCGGCGATTTCAAAAACGTGCCGGTGATCGACGTGTTTGTGAAAGCCGGGGACGTGCTGAAGGCAGAGGATCCGATCCTCACGCTCGAGTCGGACAAGGCGACGCTTGAAGTGCCGTCGCCTGCGGCGGGGACGGTCGCTGAGGTGTTGATCAAGGTCGGAGACAAGGTCTCGCAAGGCTCGCCGGTGTTGCGGTTTGAAGCGGGTGCGGGTTCGGGGGCAGCCAATGGGTCAGGTCCTGCGGTCGCACAGGCCGCGAAACCCGCGCCCGGCCCGGTGGCGGCAGCGGCCTCTGCCACGCCGGTTGCTGCGGGATCTGCCGGGGATGCCCCGCGCCGGACGTTGCCGCCGCCGATGGTGCTGGATTTTGGAAACGTGCACGCGAGCCCCAGCGTGCGGCGGCTTGCGCGCGAACTCGATGTGGACCTGACCGCGATCAAGGGCACGGGTGATAAGGGCCGGGTGACCGTCAACGACGTGAAGGCCTCGCTCAAAGGTTCGGGGGCTGCGCCCGCCGTTTCGGGTGGAATGGGCATTCCTGAAATCCCGGTGCAGGACTTTGCCAAGTTTGGACCGATCGAAGTCAAGGCGATGTCGCGGCTCAAAAAGCTGTCGGGGCCGCATTTGCATCGCTCGTGGCTGAACGTGCCCCACGTCACGCATACGGATGAAGCCGACATCACCGACGTCGAAGCCTATCGCAAGACACTCGATTCAGCGGCGAAGGAAAAGGGATACCGGGTTACGCTGCTGTCGTTTCTACTGAAAGCCAGCGTGTCGGCATTGCGGGCCTACCCTGAGTTCAACAGTTCGCTGTCGCCCGATAAGGGCAGCCTCATCTACAAGAAATATTACAACATCGGCGTTGCCGTCGATACGCCCGATGGGTTGGTTGTGCCCGTCATCAAGGATGTCGAACGCAAGGGCGTCATCGAACTGAGCCAGGAATTGGCAGCCGTGTCGAAGCGGATGCGCGACGGCAAAATTGCGCCGGCGGATATTTCCGGCGGGACGTTCTCGATTTCGAGCCTTGGCGGCATTGGCGGGACAAACTTCACGCCGATCGTCAGCGCGCCCGAAGTGGCGATTTTGGGCGTTGTGCGTTCGACGATGAAGCCGGTTTGGAACGGCACCGAATTCAAGCCGCGGATGATGTTGCCGCTATGCGTGTCGTACGATCACCGGGTGGTCGATGGGGCGTTGGCGGCTCGGTTTACGCGGCATCTGGCGGACATGCTCGAGGATGTGCGGCAGCTCGTGCTTTGAATTGAAAATGGGGGCTGCGCGCCCCCATGCCCCCCGGCAGGGGCTCGCCCCTGCACCCTTGCTGTAGATAGGACCTCGACATGGCCACAACTGAAATTCGCGTTCCAGATATCGGTGACTTCAAGAACGTGCAGATCATTGAGGTGCATGTTGCGCCGGGGGCGACCGTGAAGCCGGAAGATCCGCTCATTACGCTTGAGTCGGATAAGGCGAGCCTTGAGGTGCCGTCGCCGTTGGCCGGTGCGATCGTCGAGATGAAAGTCAGAGTGGGTGATAAGGTCTCGAAGGGCGATCTGATCGCGACCATTGATGCAGCCGGGGTGGGCACTACCAAGGCGGATGTGTCCAAGCCAGTGGCGGCACCGGCTGTCGCAGCGGGGCCTGCGCCGGTCGCGGGGCCTGCGTATCACGGCGCCGTCGATGTGGCTTGCGATGTGGTGGTCATCGGCGCAGGGCCGGGCGGGTACTCGGCTGCGTTCCGGGCGGCAGACCTGGGCAAGAGCGTCGTGCTGATCGAGCGCTTCGCGACATTGGGCGGGGTTTGCCTCAACGTGGGGTGCATTCCGTCCAAGGCGTTGCTGCATACAGCGGCGGTGATGGACGAAGTGGCGACGATGTCGACGCATGGCATTTCGTTTTCCGCGCCGGTGATCGATCTTGCCAAACTGCGGATGCATAAAGAGCAGGTGGTCGCCAAGCTGACGGGCGGACTGGCTGGGATGGCGCGAGCGCGCAAGGTTCAGGTTATTCGCGGGGTGGCAAAATTTGCCGATGCCAACCATCTCGACGTCGAGGTGGAGGGCGGCAAAAAACACGTGGTCGGGTTTGCCAACGCGATCATCGCGGCGGGCTCCGAGGCGGTGCGCCTGCCGTTCATGCCGGACGACGCGCGGGTCGTGACGTCGACGGGTGCGCTCGCTTTGCCCTTCATCCCTAAGTCAATGCTCGTCATTGGTGGCGGGATCATCGGGATGGAGATGGCCACGGTTTATTCGACGCTGGGCGCGCGAGTCGATGTGGTGGAACTGCTCGATGGGCTGATGGCCGGTGCGGACCGGGATCTCGTCAAGGTCTGGGAAAAGAAGAACGCGCCGCGCTTTGATCAGATCATGCTCAAGACGAAATGCACGGGTGCGACGGCAAAGTCCGACGGCATCCATGTGACGTTTGAAGGCGAGGCGGCACCCAAAGACGCCAAGTGTTACGACCTCGTGCTGGTGGCGGTCGGGCGGACGCCGAACGGGCGCAAGCTGGATGCCGATAAGGCTGGCATTGCTGTGGACGCGCGCGGGTTCATCGCGGTCGATCAGCAGATGCGCACGAACGTGCCGCATATTCTGGCCATCGGAGATATCGTCGGGCAGCCGATGCTGGCGCACAAGGCGGTGCATGAAGGGCATGTGGCGGCAGAAGTCGCGGCTGGCCAAAGACGCGTCTTTGAGCCGCGACAAATCCCGTCGGTCGCCTACACCGATCCCGAGATCGCGTGGGCAGGCTTGACCGAGGACGAGTGCAAGGCGAAGGGGATTGCCTACACCAAAGGCATGTTCCCTTGGGCGGCATCCGGGCGGGCGATTGCCAACGGGCGGGATGAGGGCTTCACCAAGCTGCTGTTTGACAAGGACACCCACCGCATCATCGGCGGCGGGATCGTGGGGACGCATGCGGGCGATCTGATCGGCGAGGTGTGTCTCGCGATCGAGATGGGTGCGGATGCCGCCGACATCGGCCACACGATCCATCCGCATCCGACGTTGGGCGAGTCCGTCGGGATGGCCGCTGAGGTTGCCGAAGGGGTGTGCACCGATTTGCCGCCGCAACGGAAGAAGTAGGTGCTGAAGCGGGGAGGGATGTCTTTCGCAACTGCGCTTCGCGGGTAGGGCTATCGCCCTACAACCCATTCGTCGATGCTGGCATCGCGGGGCGATGACGGGTGCCCCCTCGAACTCCCCAATTTTTGAGACTTTGGAAAGATGGGGATCGGTTTGAACATTCCAATCGAATTCGTGCTGTTTGGGTTGACGCTGTTGGGCGTTGCGCTGACGCATAAGCATGCGTTGCAGGTCGCGCTGGGCGGGCTGGCGGTCATCACGGCTTATAAGGTGCTTGTCGCTGGGTTTCCGGCAGGGGCGGGCCTTGGCGGGCTCATGGGGCATCTGAGTCATGAGTGGGTGATCTTGGCCAATCTGCTCGCGTTGCTGGTGTCGTTTGCATTGCTGGCGCGGCATTTCGAGCAGTCGCGGGTGCCGGAGTGGATGCCTGCGATGTTGCCGGATGATTGGACGGGTGGCTTTGTGCTGCTGGTGCTGATTTTCGTGCTGTCGGCCATCCTCGACAATATCGCGGCGGCGCTGATCGGCGGGACGGTCGCTCTGCGGGTGTTTCGCGGGCGGGTGCATATCGGGTATGTGGCGGCGATCGTGGCGGCGTCGAACGGGGGCGGGTCAGGCAGTGTGCTCGGCGACACGACGACGACGATGATGTGGATTGCGGGCAAGAGCCCGTGGGCCGTTTTGACGGCGTATGCTGCGGCCATTCCATCGCTGCTGGTGTTTGGAATTCCCGCGTCTTTTCAGCAGCACAGGCATTCGCCAATTGTTAGGGATGCGGCGCGCGGGGTTGTGATCGACTGGGGGCGGATTGCCGTTGTCGCGACGATTCTGGTCACGGCGGTTGCGGCGAATATTCTGACGAACCTGTATCACCCAGCCGTGCTCGATCATTTCCCCGTATTGGGGGTGGCGGTCTTTGCGGCGGTGGTCGTGACGTCAGTTGTGCGGCGGGCGGATTGGGGGATTGTGCCCGAGGCCGTGACCGGGGCGGTGTTTTTGCTGGCGCTGGTCGCTGCGGCGTCGATGATGCCGGTCGAGCGGTTGCCGTCGCCGTCGGTCGCAGTGACGTTCGGGCTGGGGTTCCTGTCGGCTGTGTTCGACAATATTCCGTTGACGGCATTAGCCCTGAAACAGGGCGGATTCGATTGGGGGCTGCTTGCGTATGCCGTCGGGTTTGGCGGGTCGATGATGTGGTTTGGATCGTCGGCGGGGGTTGCGATCACGCGGCTCTTTCCGGAAGCGCAATCGGCGCGAGCATGGTTGCTCGCGGCATGGCATGTGCCGCTTGCGTACGTGGTGGGGTTTGGCGTGCAGGCCATTCTGTTGGGTTGGCATCCGTAAGGTGATTATTCCAGCGCTACGGTTGCCGTCAGGGTGGCGGTCGAGTCGGTGCCGGTGAAAAGTTCAATGGGGCCGGGTTCGTAGATCAGTTGGCCCTGGTCGTCGTGGAAGGCGAGGCTTTGTGCTGAGAGCTCGAAACGGACGGTTTGGGTTTCGCCGGGTTTGAGGTGGATTTTGCGGAAATCCTTCAATTCGCGGATGGGGCGTGAGCGGCTGGCGATCGGGCGGCGGATGTAGAGCTGGGCCACTTCGTCGCCTGCGCGCGAGCCGGTATTGGTGACATCGACGGTGATGGCGATGCTGCCTTTGCGGGCGAGCGTGGTCGCTGCCGGGGTCAGGTTCGTGTAGCTGAACGTGGTGTAGCTGAGGCCGTGTCCGAAGGGGTAGAGGGGCGTCACCGGTTCGTCGAGATATCGCGATGTGAAGCGGTTTTCGTTGGGCGGGCGGGACGTCGGCAGGACATTGTAACTGATCGGGATTTGACCGACCGAGCGGGGGAACGTCATCGGCAGTTTGCCCGACGGGTTCACGTCGCCAGTGATGATTTCGGCGGCGGCGATGCGACCTTCTGTGCGGGGAAGCCAGGCAAACAGGATCGCATCGGCGCGGGCGGCCTGACGTGTCAGCGTCAGCGGGCGGCCAGCGGTAATGACCAGGATCAACGGCTTGCCAGTGGCGGCGAGCTTGTCGAACATGTCGGATTGGGCTGGCTGGAGGTCGAGGTTGGTGCGGGATGCGCCTTCACCGGCGAATTCGCAGTCTTCGCTGGCGATCATGATGACGAGATCGGCGGCCCTTGCTGTATCGAGGGCACCGGCGCTATCGGCTGGGGTTTTGCCGCACGCATCGGTGAAGGCTGGAGCATACATCAGCGTCTGATGGGGTCGAAGCCGTTCAACCAACGCGTCGTGAAAGGTTGTGGTGGCGGGCTTGGTCTGCATCGCGGGGCCATACCAGCTATCGTCCACTTCGGATTTGGCTGCGGCACCGATCAAGGCGATGGTCTTGTGGCTCGACGATAGCGGCAGAACTGCATTCTCGTTCTTGAGCAGGACGATTGCCTCGCGGGCGGTCTGGCGGGCGACGGCGCGAACCTCGGCTTCGGGTGGCGCTTGGGGTACGGGTTTGGCGTCGAATAGTCCGGATTTGAACTTGACCGTGAGAATTCGGGCCACAGCCGTGTCGATTTCGGCCATCGTGACACGGTTGGCTGCGACTTCACCGGCGAGATGTTCGACGTAGGCTGCGCCTTCCATGTCGAGGTCGATGCCGGCTTTGAGCGCGAGGCGGCTTGCGGCCGCGAGGTCGCCCGCCAGGCCGTGGTTTTGTAGTTCACCGATGGCATTGTAGTCGGCGGTGATGAAGCCTTTGAACCCCAGGTCGCGGCGCAGGACGGTGTCGAGCAGGAAGCGGTTGGCGGTTGCGGGCACGCCGTTCACAGCGTTGAGGGCTGCCATCACGGTTCGGGCGCCGGCGGCAATGGCGGCTTTGAAGGGCGGTAGATGCCGGTCGTAGAGGTCGGATGTGGGTATGAGGGCGCTGTTGTAGTCGCGCCCGCCTTCGCCAGCACCATAGCCGACATAGTGCTTTGCTGTGGTGATCAGGCCGCCTTCGAGGTAGCCGCGGGTGCGGGCGGCAGCCATGACCGATCCTAAGTGGGCATCTTCGCCAGCACCTTCGACAACCCGGCCCCAACGCGGGTCACGCGAGATGTCGACCATGGGCGCGAATGTCCAGTTGACGCCGACGGCTGCGGTTTCGCTTGCCACTGCGCGGGCTGCTGCTTGGGCCAGTTGGGGACGCCACGTGGCCGCCCAGGCAATCGGCGGGGGCATCGCGATGCGAAAGACGTCAATGGCATCTAGGCCAAACAACAGCGGTATTTTGTTGCGGCTCTCGCTGGCGGCCTTGCGATATTGGGTGATGAGGGCTGGATCAACCACATTCATCATTGCGCCGATGCGGCCAGCGCGCACGGCGTCCAACTGACCGGCCACGGGTTCGCCTTGAGACACGAGATTGAGCTGGCCGATTTTTTCCGCAAGCGTCATCTGACCGAGCAGGGCCGTCACGCGTTGATGGGTCGAAACGTCATCGGTGTCGGCAGTCGCTGCCGGGACTGCGACCAAAAGGGTGAAGAGGGCTGTAAAAAGGAACCAAAATGGTGCCGACAGCGTTCTTGCGTTGGTATGTCGCACAGACTGGTTTTTCCGATCAAATTCCAGATAGAAAGGCGAATCTTTGTGCACGCGCAGCCCTTTGCTCGATTGCGACAGTAGAATGACTAGTGCGCTCTTTTACCGGCCATGCGAGAGGAAGTCTTCTGTCACGATGATGACCCAATCGTAAGACAACCTCATTCAGCATTCGTTCAGCCGAATTTTGATTTTTGGCAGACGTGCGGGGGCTTGAGCTACCGGCTGGTATTTTAATGACGGCGCTGCGTACGCACGCCGCACCCACCGCGTTGCGAACTGGAGACGTTAATGAAGTTTAGTACGGTCAAATCTTTCGACGTGGACGTCAATTGGGCGGCAGAGACCGTATTGCCCATCGAGTTCCGCGGGCAAAACTATGAGTTGGAAGCACGCGCCTATCAGGGCGAGGAAATCGCTCACCAGGCGATGGTGCTGATCAACCGGGGTGTTGGTGCCGACAAGAATGCCACCGCCCTTGTGCGCGTGCATTCCGGTTGTGTGACCGGCGATATCTTCCATTCGTTGAAATGCGATTGTTATCCGCAGTTGCAGGCAGCCCTAGAGCAAGTCGTCAAAACGCCGAACGGTGTGCTGATTTATTTGCCGTATCATGAAGGTCGCGGCATTGGACTGGTCGACAAGATCCGCGCCTATGCCCTGCAAGACAAAGGTGTCGACACGGTCGATGCCAATATCCAGGTCGGCGCGCCAATCGATGCTCGCGAATACGACCTGGCGGCGCACATCCTGTTCGATCTTGGATTTAACGAAGTTCGCCTGATGACGAACAATCCAGCGAAAATGGAAGCGCTGCGCGCACTTGGTATTAAAGTCGTCGAGCGGATGGAAGTCGTGACACCCATCAATAAGTACAACAAGCGCTATATCGAAACCAAGCGCGCGCGCATGGCCCACAAGCTGTAACAATTCGCGCTCGAATTTGATCATCAAGCCGCTGGCAAATGCTGGCGGCTTTTTTGCGTGTTATGGTCGCACGCGCGAGCGGCAGCAGTTTTAACGAAAAATCAACTATCGCCGGTCATCGTCTTAACCGTGTCCAAAGATGAGCGAAAAACCGCCATCATCCTTGAGCATACCCAAGTGTGCCCGCGATTTATCTGCGAGCCGTTTTGCGTCACGGGGAACTTTTATCATGATGCCATATTGGCTCGCGTCGACCGGTCGCGCCTGCGCGTTTGCGGCTGTGTTCGCGCTCATGCCTGCCGTTAACGCCGCCGAACAGGTCGAGACGCCCGCAGTGGGGCCAGACGCGGCGGTCAAGAGTGACCCAACCCGCACCCGATTTGTGATCGGTCTTGAAAAGGCCGTTCAATTTCAGGTCTTTTCACTCTCAAATCCCAATCGTGTCGTGATCGAATTGCCGGACGTGAAAGTTTCGCTCCCGATATTGGCTGGTGACAAACCTGTTGGGCTCGTCAAATCGTTTCGCGGCGGTCAGGCGTCTGCAGATAAAATGCGCGTCGTGATCGACGTCACCGAACCGGTGATTGTTGCGAAATCCGAGGTTGAAAAAGGTTCTAACGGGAAAGCCGCGCGGCTTGCGATTGAAATCGTGACGGTTGCCTCGCTGGATAAAGCCAAGCAAGCGGCGGGCAAGAAACAGACGCCGCCGTTTGCGCTTGGCGCAGTCGGGATGCAGCCGCCGACGCCGCAACTTGCCATGAGTCCAAAGAAAAAAGCCGAGCGCGCTTATAAGCCGACGATCGTGATTGATCCTGGCCACGGCGGACACGACTCGGGCGCGATCAAGCATGGGGCTGTCGAAAAGGAGGTGGTCCTTGCGTTCTCGAAGACGCTCCGCGACAAACTTGTGGCGACGGGGCGCTACAAAGTGATCATGACGCGCGACAACGACACGTTTGTTGATCTTGATGAGCGCGTTGCAATTGGTGAGCGCGCCAACGCCGCGCTGTTTATCGCCGTCCATGCTGATTATGCGCAGTCCAAAGCCCGCGGCGCGACGATCTTTTCGTTGCGCGACGGCGTTGCCGACAACTTGAAAAGGTCGGCCAAGGGTGACCTTGCCAAACGCGTGATGACCAACCCGCTGCTCAATCAGGCCAAACCGACCGATGGCGACAAGCAGGCGGTGATGGGTATTCTGGAAGATCTGGCCAAGCAGGAAGTCGAGGCCAATAAGGATCGCAGCAAGCTGTTTGCAGGTGCTGTCATCGAAAATATGTCGGACAAGACGGATATGCGTGCGTCGCCTGACCAGCAGGCTGCGTTCCGCGTTTTAATGACAGCCCAATTCCCGTCGGTCCTGATCGAATTGGCCTATGTGACCAACAAGCAAGACGCTGAAAACTTGAAATCAGACGAATGGCGTCAGGAAGTTTCCGGCTCGATTGTGACGGCTGTCGAGAATTATTTCTCAAATAAGCTGGCCCACCTGCCAATGTAGCCGGATTGGTTTTTGGACGTTTGGTCGTTAGATGTTGCGGATTTCCATGGAAATTGTAGCGGCGTCCAGGTGCGGCCAAAAAACGTGCACAGCGATCGGTATAGTCTGTGGTGACGTGAGAATTGCTGCTTGGGACGATACCGGGTTTGCGGATCAATCTCATGACTTTTGGCCAGGAGAACGTCCAGGCTGGCGTCTTTGTAGTGTCTGAAAAACGCTGCGATGTCGGTGCTGAATTCTTTGAAAAACCAATAATGAAAGACCGCGTCTCCGATGTAATGCGGCTTGTTATTTGATAGATGCTGTGCCCAGGAGATTGCGGTCTGCTCGATCGTGGGCTGGGGGAATCTGGCGTAAAGCTGATCGATCAATTCGCACGTGTCCGTGAAAATGGCCAAGTGCTCTGACGTAAACCCAATGACGCCGGAGTTGCTGATCATGACGTTGGTGGGCAGCTGAGTGCGCATGCCTCTCAGATCATACGTGGCCGAAAGGCAGCGCTCACGGAATTCATTCTGCCTCCTGCCGGGTGCTGCGCCGCCGTTTTCGATCGTTTTTTCCGCCACGTGAAAGAAAAAAGACCCCTGCTTTATCTGCTGGAAAACATGGTCGATCGACGACGTGAAAGCTGTGTCGGTGTCGATGAACACAAAGGCGTCGTCACGGTTGGGATATTGAGTCCGCAGGTGGCAAACGGCATGCTGGATAGCCAGGGGCTTGGCGCGGTGAATATAGCGCTGCGGACCCGTCCATTCGCGGATTTGGTCGCGGTTGACTGGAATGTATATGACGTCTGGGGTGCTTCCCAACCGCTGCTCGAACGGCGCTGTGCTGTCTGTGATGATCGCGATGGTGTAATCGCTGGCGTCGTGGTGGCGCCAAAACGTTAGAATGGAATACAAAGCCTCGTTAGTATATCGTTCCGCCCCGTGCGCGAAGTAGATCACATACTTCATAACGGACCAGCGCTTTCTGAATTTACGCGTTACTTGATCGGCATTCGCACACCATGGCGTCGCAGTGTTGGTCACTTAACAGATGACTGCAAACGGGCACAAGAGATACAACGTGGAGCGGGCGCAACGAGGCGCCCGCCCGCGAACTCTAAATCATGCTCCGTCGCGTGCTTGTGTCGCGCGCGACCTTATGAGGTTACCGCTTTTCGGGGGCGGGGCCGGGTGCCCTCTCACCGCCATCCGTGTTCATGTCGCCGCGGTGCATGCCTCGGCCATGATGGCCGCGGCCACCGCGTTCGCCTTCATCGTCACGCCCCCAGCCGCCCATGCCACGGCCGCGGCGTTCCGTGAACGATTTCTTCTGCTCTTCGGATAGTGTTGCGTAGAATTTTTCGGCCGCCGGGCGCACGGTGCGCACCGCGTCGAGCTGGGCGGTCAAGGCTGTTTCCATCATAGCAAGCCGTTCGGTCGGCGACCTGGGCGCAGGGCGGGTGCCGTCGGCGGGGCGGACTTGTGGCGCGGGGCAGCCGGCTTTAGCCTTGATGGCCGCCGCCTTTGCTGCCGTCTTCAATTCTTCGAAGGCCTGCTTTTGCGCATCGACCGGCTTCACCTTGTATTCAAGGCGGACCAGCATGAGGTCGGCCTTCTCGGAGGCATCACCTTTGCAAACTGCAGCCATCATGCCGCCCATCATGCCGCCGCGCATGCCGTGACCGCCGCCATGCCCGCCGCCGTGGCCCCAACCGCCGCGCTCAGCGGATACTGCGATGCCGCCCGCCGTCAGCGCGGCCAGCACAAGGCCGCCGATCACAATCTTTTTGTTTCTTGTCATGTTTTCGTACTCCTGAGAGGAGCGCCAACATCTGTGCGCCGTGCGCGTGAACCAAGCTGGGCCCCATTGGCCTGCCGCCGCGTCCTCAGCAGTAAGAACATGCCCGTCCGCTGTTTTCCGTTGTTGTCGCGCGTTAATTTTTGGCAACGTGCGGTGAGACAGACGCCGGAGACGTGGGCGCGGTTGTGACTGCGTGATGTTCAACTCTCGTGGCCGCACGGGCACAAGACAATTCGTTAATATTGTCGTAACAGTTTAATCGTGAGGCACGTCTTTCCAACCAACGGCTGAGATGGAGGCGATCATGAGCGAGGCACGCAAGGACACAATCGGGGAATCAATCGGGCTTTGGTTGTTGTCGGTTTTGTGTGTTGCCGGACTGCTGTTTATTTGACCAACGGCTCTGGGACGATGTCTTGATTGCTGGATTGGCCGAGCCGCAGACCCGGCTGGCGTCCGGGCCGGTCTGGTTGTTCGAATGCGCGCCGTCGCGGCGCGATTTGACGATCATGCCAACGAGACATGCCTCCGAGACTGGACCGCCTCTGAGACTGGACCAACGTGGATTTGCCCGACAGACGCGCGCCGTTCACGATGGCTCAGCCCTCACGGAATGGCTCAGCCTTCGAGCTTCCATTGTCCGCTGTTTGCGCGACAGGCGACGCCCTCGGCCTTCTTTGAGTTCGATCCGGCCGTGAGAATGACCACAACGTGCCGACAGACTTGGCCTCGCTGGTCCTTAAAAGAGGTCAGCGGCTGAACGAGGCCGGAGAGACGACCGTTGTTGCGATGCCAGATATAGCTGGCGCCGTCACCCACTTCGCTCAAGGCAAACTGGACGCTTTCGAGGGCGGCGATCTCGTCGGTTTCATCGAGCATGACGGGACGAGCTATGCTTGGCTGCTCGGCAAACTTAGGGCGGGCCCACAGTTTTTCTTTCTGCGTGGGGCAGCCGCACGAGCTTTCACCCGTATTGGGAGATTGATTTGATTTAGGTTCGGTTGCCCGGGCAAAATCGGGCGCAATAAAGATGAAGGCTGCGGTGACGAAGGCGACCGCCGACGCAGATGCGACGGGGAACAAAGTCGTGTGCTGACGCATGCAAAATACTCACAAGCAACGGGGGACTAACGCAAACTCCGGCCCGGACCATCCAACACGTCCGCAGGGACGTACCGGGAGCGGTTCAGCGGAATTCCCAAGCAGGCAGAACAGTCCAAGGCACCGATGAGCGCCTGCTTAGAGACACTTCACCTCGATAGTGTGCCGATTTAAGGTTAAACTGGCGTTACGCGCCGCACTGATACAGGCTATTTCATACAAAAAGGACGACCCTGTGGCCGACATTGTAACGACAACGCAAGCGCCAGATCCCGTTGAGGATTTCACGGCAGCCCCGGAGCCGTTCGCGCTGTTTGAAAGGTGGTTTGGGGACGCTATTCAGTCCGAAATCAACGACCCTAACGCGATGTCCTTGGCGACGGTGGATGGTCACGATATGCCCAATGTCCGCGCCGTGCTGATGAAAGGGCTCGACGGACCAGAGATCAAAGATCGGGGCTTTGTATTCTATACGAATACGAGCAGTGCGAAGGGCTTTGAATTGCTGGCAAATCCCAAGGCTGCCTTGTTGTTCCATTGGAAGAGCTTGCTGCGGCAGGTCCGTATTCGCGGAACCATCGCGCTGGTGTCAGCTCAAGAGGCCGATGACTATTATGCTTCGCGGCCCCGTGGCAGCCGCATCGGCGCATGGGCCTCCGATCAGTCCAAACCCTTATTGAGCCGACAGGAGTTGGAAGACTTCGTCGTATCGCTCGAAAAGCATTACGCCGATCAAACAGATATCCCCCGCCCTCCCCACTGGCATGGCTTCCGACTGACGCCGCTCGAAATCGAGTTCTGGCACGACCAGCCTTTCCGGCTGCACGATCGCATCGTTTTTCGACGCACGGGTCCCGAGGCTGCATGGGAAAAAACGCGTCTGTACCCCTGATCGGCCACTGCCTTGCCGCTGCGACGATGGCATGGTTTCCGCGTCGCTATGAAAGCTGCCTGATTCTGCGCTAGAAGGATGCGTAGACTAGCTGGCTTGAGGATCTGCGATCTGATGCAGTTTAATGAGACGCCTGGCATCGCCCGTTGGACGACGCGCCTTGCACTGTTTTCCATCTGTCTCGCGATCGTCGCGCTGGCGGCGCACCGGTTTGGTCCGATGCCGACGTTGACGGCATTCAATCTGGTGATCCTGGCCTTCGCTGGCGCAGTCATTGCGCTGGTGCTTGGCCTGTCGGCGGCGGTTTACATCTGGCGCCAGGGGTGTGCGGGCGGCATTCGGGTCGCCATCGGACTGATGCTCGCCCTCGCCTTGTTGTCGTGGCCGCTCGCGTTTCTATCGGCCTATCGCGATCTTCCCTCGATCAACGACGTGACGACCGATGCTGTGTCGCCACCGAGTTTCGTCGAACTTGTTAAGCTGCGGGGCCCGGGTACTAATACGTCGACCTATCCGGTCACATACGCCAAGCTCCAGGCGGTTGCCTATCCCGACCTGAAGCCGATGTATATCGACCGGCCCGTCGAAGAGACGTTTGAAATCGCCCGTGAAGCCGTCTTCCGGCAAAAGATGACAATCGTGCGCGAGCAAGCCCCGGAGGGCAGGGCCAAGCCGGGCGTCATTGAAGCCGTCGACCGCACGGTCGTGTTCGGGCTGTATGACGACATCGCGGTTCGCGTCGACGGCGACGCTACACGCTCTCGCATCGATTTGCGTTCAGCCTCCCGGTTTGGTCGACACGACCTTGGCCGCAACGCAGAACGCATGCGCCGGTTGATGCGTGAGATCGTTGCCCGGCTTGAGGCGACCATTCCGTCAGCTACCGGTGAAAGCTATGTCAAATGGCGCAGACGCGGCCCTCGTACCGTCGTGAAGCACGCCCTTGATGCCGTCCAGAAGAAGGGCAAGCCAGAGATCTTCAAAGACGACAAGCCGGCCGTGAAATCCAAACGCACCCGCAGCCAGGAATAGTCTTGCGCCTTTGAGGCGTGCGCTGTTTGCGTAACCCCACGACAGGAAGGACCCCGCGTTGAGCCCCACCTTGCCGCCATTCGATATCATCTGCTTTGACTGCGACAGTACCCTTACGACGCTCGAAGGAATCGATGAGCTCGCGGTCCGCGCTGGCATCGCCAGTCAGATTGTACCGCTGACGACGGCTGCCATGGATGGCACCCTGACGATTGATGAGGTTTATGCCAAACGGTTGGAGTTGATCCGGCCGGATGCTGCGTCGCTGGCGTGGGTGGGCGAGCGCTATATTGCCGAGATCGTGCCGGGTGCGCGCGAGACCATCGCCCGGTTGCAGGCGCTGGGAAAATCGGTGCACGTCATCAGCGGTGGGCTGTACCAGCCGGTGCTCGCACTTGCGCTGGCGCTGGGCGTGCCTTCAACCCAGGTGCATGCTGTGGCGGTGATGGTCGATAGTGAAGGCAGCTATGCCGGGTTCGATGTCGGGTCTCCGCTGGCGCGCAAAGGCGGCAAGGCTATGGTTTGCCGCGATTTGGCGCACCGTCATGGTCGGATTGCGCTGGTCGGCGATGGGGTCACGGATTTGGAAGCTCGCGACGGGGGCGCTGCCGTGATCGGTTTTGGGGGTGTGGTTGCGCGCCCGCTTGTCAAGGCTGGCGCGGACGTGTTTGTGGCGGATGCCAATTTGACGGCGGTGTTGCCTTACCTGTTGACCCAGGCCGAGTTGGCTGGATGAGAGTTTGGAGGCACTGCCTCCAAACCTTGGTCAACGGCCTAATACCAGCCCGCAGGAGTTTCGACTCTTGGTTTGAAGGGCTGCGGGCTGGTATTCTCTTCGCTTTGCGCGTGGCCGCCCCACCAACCCCACGCGCGGATACCAAACCGCATAAGTCAGTACTTATGCGGTTTGGTATAACGCTTGGAGTCGCGTGCGTTTTAGGCTCAGCCGCGTTGCCATAGAACCCGGGCACGGATGGTGCCGTCCATGTCGCGCAGTTCTTTTACGATCTCGGGCGCGTCGGGCACAGCGCCGTCGGCATCGAGCACCACGTAACCGATTTCGGAATTGGTCTGCAGGTATTGTGCGGCGATGTTGACCTTGTGGCGGGCAAAGACTTCGTTCAGACGGCGCATTTCGCCCGGTGCGTTTTTGTGGATCTGCAGGAACCGGGTTCCCGCCGGGCGCGGTGGTAACTGCACCTGAGGGAAGTTTACTGCGCCGACGGTCGAGCCGACGTCGGAATATTCGATCAGTTTTTTGGCGACCTCAAGTCCGATGCGCTCTTGTGCTTCCTCGGTCGAACCGCCGACATGGGGGGTCAGGATCACGTTGTCGAGGCCCTGCAGCGGGGACACGAAACGCTCGTTGTTTGAAGACGGCTCGACGGGAAAGACGTCGATGGCAGCACCGGCAAGGCGCTTTTCTTTCAGCGCTTCTGCCAATGCATCGAGATCAACGACCGTGCCGCGCGCATTGTTGATGAAGAAGCTGCCCGGTTTCATCAGGGCGATCTCGCGCGCGGTGATCATGCCGTGGGTCGCTGGCGTTTCGGGGACGTGCAAGGTCACGACATCGCTGATGGCCAGCAATTCGTCGAGCGTTGCGGCGGGCTGTACGTTGCCGTAGTGCAGTTTGTCGATGTGATCGTAGTAGACCACGCGCATGCCGAACGCTTCGGCTAACACGGCGAGTTGGCTGCCGATGTTGCCATATCCAACGATGCCGAGCGTTTTGCCGCGGACTTCGTGGCTGCCGATGGCTGACTTGTCCCAGCCGCCGTGATGGGCGGAAATCGATTTAGGAAACACGCTGCGATAGAGCATCACGATTTCAGCAATCGTCAATTCTGCGACGCTGCGCGTGTTCGAAAATGGCGCATTGAATACGGGTACGCCGCGGCGGCAGGCGGCTTCCAAATCCACCTGATTGGTGCCGACCGAGAAGCAGCCGATGGCCGCGGTCCGCTCGGTGGCTTGCAAGACGTCGGCGGTGATCTGTGTGCGCGAGCGGATGCCGAGCATGCGCACGTCTTTGAGCGCGTCGGCGAGTTCGGCTGAGTCGAGCGCTTTCTTCAACCGCGTGACAGACGTGAAGCCAGCGGCCGTAAACGCATTGGCTGCGGTGTCGGAAATGCCCTCAAGCAAAAGAATTTTGATCTGGTCTTTGGACAGATGTGGATTACGTATTGCGGTCATTGATATCCAGCGGTTGTGGGTGCGAGCGCTTTGGAAAAATCATCAACGTCGTTCCAAACGCGGGCGCGAAAAACGATCATTCAGGGCCGCCGCGACGTGGCAAGCTGTCTGCGGCACGAGCACAGGTTATTGACCTATAGAATGGTTGCGCAAGTTCAATGGGTCTTTGGGCTAATCGACTTTGACCGAAACGATACGTTCCGCTTGGCTGATCGGACCCTCGAATGATATCAGCTGCTTGGCTGCCAAAAGTTCCAAGTGTGCTTGAACCGACAGCCGTGCGGCCTTCACAAGGTCAGCTGCCAAACCATCATACACCTTGCTCGTGATCGACGCTACAGTCGCCAGACCGGACCGAACGGCGTTCAGTATCGCTTGCTCGCGCATTTGCCGATGCAACAGGTAGGCGCGGGCCGTACGCGGGCCGTCGTCAATGGCTGGTCCGTGGCCTGGCAGGTAGGTGCGTTCTTCGCGGGCCAACAAAGCCTCAAGCGACCGGAGGTAATCGCCCATATTGCCCTCAGGTGGCGCGATGACGGATGTGCTCCAGCCCATGACGTGATCGCCCGAAAACAGCACCGGTTGCGGGCCGTCGAGGGCAAAGCATAGATGATCGGGGGCGTGGCCGGGGGTGTGCACGGCTTCCAGGGTCAGTCCGTCGATTTCAACGATGCTGCCATGCTCCAGATGACGGTCCGGGATGAACGACCAGTCGACAAAGTCACCGCCGGAGGGGCTATCGCTGAGCGTTCCTGTTCGCGCGCGCATCGCGGCGTGGCGGCTGAAGCCTGCCGTCAGCGCACCGGTCGCCGCCTGGAGTGCCGTGAGGCCATCGACGTGATCGCGATGGGCATGGGTCAGCAGGATATGGGTGATCGGGCGTGTGCCTGCGGTCGTCAGGATCGCCTGGGTATGGGCTGCATCGGCTGGGCCGGGGTCGATGACTGCGAGCGTTCGCTGACCGACCAGGTATGTGTTCGTCCCGGTGCCGGTGAACGGGCCGGGGTTGGGGGCGGTTAAACACGCAAAGGGGGCAATGGTCATCGGTGTGGCCTGCGTAAACAATCAACGTGTTGCCGACGGACGGCGAACTTATGCAGGTCCCAGCACCGTTGTCATTGCGGGATGGTAGGGCTGCAATTTTGCCGAAGTCAATTGTTTGCAGCACCGAGAGGCACCTTCAGATCGCCGCGAGGTCTCGAATCACCGGCGTCAAATCCGCTCAATCGCAGGATCGGGCCGACCATTCACGGGCTGCGCTGTGTGCTGATTGTCAAGACTTTGGACTAACATCTATTCCTATTGCTTGTTTCAGAAGGCTTCGCAAGCCTTTCATTTATTAATCTCTCCGCCGGAATTATCTTATTTTGCTCATTTCAATAATTAACATCCGCAAATCAAGAGAATTAATCCCTTTTTTTCAGTTTTGAAATTTAGGGTTGTGTGGCTTGGCTGCTATTGTTTGTGACTCCGGTTAAGGTTAAACCGGATTGGACTGTCGGCAGATCTTATCTAAGGTCATGTGCCGAGGCTTGTATTCGAAAACGTTCGTCACATTTTGGTTTTTTAATTCCTGGACGCTCTTTCTCCTGTTGCTATTGCGTGCGCCTAGATGATGCAGGCTTGGGTGTTTTTGGTCCGGTTTCGTTCAAGGGTTGGCATGTTGACCTAGGTTTCCTTTGTTGTTGTTGCATCAGTCTGTTGGTGTCTGTGGCTTTGCGTATTTTCGGGTGACTCCGGGGACGGATCACAACAGCAAGCGGCAGTGGCCGAGGGAATGACGATGCGGTTTTTGGTGAAAAAGATTTGCGCTTTTGCGAAGATTCGCATGGCCAATGCAGGATTGGGATTGGCGCTGAAAAGGCCTCCGATCTCGCCGGTGCTGTATTTCGCAGGAAGCGGTGTGCTTGCTCTTTCTCAATTGGTCACGGCATTGCCGGCCATTTCCGCGTCAACCGGAGCCTGGACGCCAACTGCAAACGGTGGGTCGGCCACGGCTGCAGGCGTCACAGTCACCATCTCGGGAATTGCAGGTGTTGCGCCGGTTCCGGTCGCTGACACGTTCAATACAACGAATTTCTGGGTCAATCCCTATGGCGCGTCTCCCGCAGGTCAACCCTCCATCTCGGTTTTGCCAAACGTCTTTGGCGTAACGCAGACAGTTACGTTCACCTTTAGCAAGCCCGTCGACAACCCCGTCCTGCACGTTGACCGTCTGGGCGGAACGATCGGTACCAACAGTTCGACTTCGGTTTGGACGTTGTCGAGTTTTGCGGCGACGGGGGGATCGGTTGCTGTTTCGCGGCTCGGCGGCGACAACGAGTTCATCGTCAGTGGGAATGCTTTCCGCCGGTCGACAAGCCCGAACGTGACGGGTGCGGAGTGCACGACGTCCAACTCCGGCTCAACCTGCGGCTCGATACAATATGTGGGCACGGGTATCACGTCGCTGACGTTCACGGTGACGTGGGCGGACCAGAACAATAACATCGGCGATCAACTCGAATTTATCGTTTCGATCCCCGACACGAGTGTCATTCTTCGGAAGCAGTCGGTCAACGGGACTGGGACGTTCGCGTTTACGGGTACCAACGGCGTTGCGGCTGCAAATCTCAACACGGGGACAGCCAATCCGCAGACGTCGGCGGCTTCGATCGTTACCAGCCAAACCCAGCCGATCACGATCACGGAAACAGCGGTCACGAATTTCCCGCTGACCGCTGCGTCGTGCGTCGATCAGGCGAGTGCTGCGGTCGCGTCGTCGCTTTCGGGTGGGACACTGACGATCGCATCGGCTGCCTACAAGAACAACCAGACGATCACGTGTACCTTTACGAACACCGCGCAGTCCGACATGAGCATTTCGCTCGCCGGTTTGCCCGCGACCGCGAGCATTGGCGTGCCTTATTCGGGCTCCTTCACCTGTACGGCAGGGGCCTCGCCCCTGTTCGGTGCGAACGGTGCCACGTGCTCGATCGCAGGGCTTCCTGCGGGCCTGACGGTTGGCACGTGTACGCCTGTTCCACCTGCAACGGTCGCTCCGGGCAGCACCATCGTCTGCCCGGTTTCGGGAACGCCGACTGCGATCGGCAGCTCGACGGCCACCGGCACGACGGGGGCAACGAACGATAACAACGCTGGCAACAATACCGCGACACGGGCGATCGTCGTTACCGGTTCCAACATGACGCCGGACTTGACCGGGTTGCCGACAACCGCGTCGATCGGCGTTCCTTACACGGGCACGATCCGATGCACGAACGCGGCGACTGCGACCGCGAGTGCTACGGCGGCGACCTGTTCGGTGAGTGGACTGCCCGCGGGCGTGACGGTCGGTGCCTGTACGCCGGTGCCGCCAACGACGGTTGCGGCCGGTTCCAGCATTTCCTGCCCGGTTTCGGGTACGCCGACGGCTGTCGGGTCGTCCACGGTGGTGGTCACGACAGGCGCGACCAACGACACGAACGGCGGCACGACCACGGGCGGCGACAACCGGGCAACATCGCCGATCACGACGACTGGATCAGATATGGTGCCGGACGTGTCGGGGCTGCCCACGTCGGCTAGCATTGGCGCGCCATATACCGGGACGCTTCGGTGCACGAACTCTGCGACTGCGACGGCGAGCGCGACGGCTGCGACCTGCTCGGTGAGCGGACTGCCGCCTGGCGTGACCATCGGTGCCTGCACGCCGACGCCGCCGGCGACGGTCGTGGCTGGTGCCAGCATCTCCTGCCCTGTTTCGGGAACGCCGACAGCGCTTGGTGCTACGACGCTCACGGCTACGACGGGCGCGACCAACGACATCAACGGCGGAACGACCTCAGGCGGCAACAACACGACTACGGCGAACATCACGACAACCGGGTCGGACATGACGCCGGACCTTACCGGCCTGCCTGCAACGGCGACCGTGGGGACCCCTTACGTCGGCACGATCCGGTGCACGAACTCCGCGACTGCGACGGCCAGTGCGACAGCTGCGTCCTGCTCGGTGAGCGGACTGCCGCCCGGCGTGACGGTTGGCACCTGCACGCCCACACCTCCTGCGACCGTCGCCGCCAATTCGAGCATCAGCTGCCCCGTCAGCGGGACGCCGACGACCAATGGTTCGTCCACCGTCACGGTGACGACCGGTGCGACCAACGACATCAATGGCGGCACGACCAGCGGCGGTAACAATCGGGCGACCCAGGGCATCACCGCCAGTGGCTCCGACATGAGCATCTCGCTGAGCGGTTTGCCAACCACAGGCGGTATCGGGCAGCCTTACAGCGGCACGTTCACGTGTACCAACGTTGCGCCGACGGCTGTGACGGCAACGGCTGCGACATGTTCGGTTGCGGGCTTGCCTGCCGGCCTTGCGACGGTGTGCTCGCCGACGCCGCCAACGGTGGTCGCGCAGGGCAACGCCATCACCTGTTCGGTGACGGGTACGCCAACGGCCAGCGGCACGTCGACTGTCAACGGCACGACCGGTGCGACGAACGACGGCGTCAGTGCCAACAACACCGCCGTGACGTCGATCGCCATCGGAACGCCCGCGTTGTCGATCGTCAAAGCGACGACGACGGCGAACTTCAGCGCCGTCGGAACGGTTGTGCCGTATACCTTCACCGTCACCAATGCGGGCACCATCACGATCGTGTCTCCGATTACGGTTTCCGACAGCAGAATTGCGTCCGTGTCCTGTCCGGCGCTGCCCGGCGGTATCCTCGTCGCGGGCGGGTCGATTGTCTGCTCGGGCTCGTATACCACCACTCAGGCGGACCTTGATGCCGGTTCGGTCGTCAATGTCGCCTCGGCGAGTTCGGGGTCAACGACGTCGCCAACCGACACACACACGCTTCCTGCGGTGCAGACACGCGGCCTGACGATTACCAAGACTCCTACCCCGTCGACCTTCAGTGCGCCCGGTACCGTCATCAGCTACAGCTATGTGGTTCGCAACACGGGCAACACGACCATTCCGTCGGGCCAGCCGGTGACCGTTGCCGATGACAAGATTGCGACGGTCTCGTGCCCGGCGATCCCGGTGGGTGGACTTGCGCCTAATGCGACGCTGACATGCTCGGCGACCTATTCGACGACTCAGGCTGACGTGGATGCCGGTTCGGTGGTCAACGTTGCGTCTGCGACGTCGGGTCCGACGACCTCGCCCAACACGTCGGCCACCGCTACTGCGATCCAGTCGCCGGCACTGTCGATTGCAAAAGACACGACTGCGGTCGGCTATTCGGCGGTCGGCGTGGCTGTGCCCTACACCTTCACGGTGACCAACGTCGGCAATACGACGCTGACGTCGGCGATCTCCGTCAGCGACAGCAAGATCGCTTCGGTCACGTGCCCGGCACTGCCCGGCGGCGTGCTTGCGCCGTCAGCATCGATCACGTGTACGGGGACTTATACCACCACGCAGGCGGATCTTGACGCCGGTTCAATCGTCAACACGGCGTCCGCTACGTCGGGGGCGGTCGTGTCGCCAACCGCCAACCATTCGCTGCCAGCCAACATCACGCACAGCCTTGTGCTGACGAAAACGCCGTCGCCAACGACGTTCGCGGCTCCAGGCGTTGCGATCAGCTACACCTACGTCGTGCGCAACACCGGTAACGCCACCATTCCGGCGTCTACCGCGATTTCGGTGTCCGACGATAAACTTGCGTCGGTCACGTGCCCCGCCATCCCTGTGGGCGGTCTCGCGCCGAACGCGACGCTGACCTGCACTGGGTCGCACACCACGACGCAAGCCGACGTGGATGCCGGTTCGATCACGAACATCGCGTCGGCCACCGATGGCACGGCAATTTCGCCACCGGTGTCGGCAACCGTCAACGCGACCCAGTCGCCAGCGATGACGATTGCAAAATCGACCACCGCGACGACTTACGCGACGGTTGGCCAAGTCATTCCCTACAGCTTCACGGTCACGAACACCGGCAACGTGACGCTCACAAGCGCGGTTAGCGTGACCGACAGCAAGATTGCTTCGGTGTCGTGTCCAGCACTTCCCGGCGGCCGCCTGGCACCCGCAGCGTTTATTACCTGTACTGGCTCTTACACGATTACGCAGGCCGATCTCGATGCGGGTCTGGTCGGCAACACCGCTTCGGCGACGTCGGGTACGACGACCACACCGCCTGTTAACCACACGTTGCCAGCGACGCAGACCCGCGCGTTGACGATCGTGAAGAGTTCGACGTTGGCGAACTTCGCCGCCACCGGGGTTGCAATCCCCTACAGCTACAGGGTGACAAACACTGGCAATGTCACGCTTACGTCTGCGGTCAGCGTTGCCGATGATAAAATCGCATCCGTGTCGTGCCCGGCGCTGCCCGTTGGCGGCCTAGCACCGGGAGCTTTCGTCACGTGCACCGGCACCTACACGACGGTGCAGGCTGATCTCAATGCCGGGGGTGTCACCAACATCGCGACGGCAGCGTCGGGCTCGACGACATCGCCATCTGCGACGCTGACGGTTCCAGCGGTGCAAACGCGCGCTCTCTCGATTGCGAAATCCGCCAACGTGACCTCGATTTCGACCGTCGGGCAATCGGTCCTCTATTCGTTTACCGTCACCAACACGGGCAACGTCACGCTCACCAGCGGTGTCAGCGTTGCCGATAACAAGATTGCTTCGGTTGTCTGTCCCGCGCTGCCGGTTGGCGGCCTTGCACCGGGCGCGGTCATCACCTGCTCGGCCACTTATACCGTTACGCAAGCCGATCTTGATGCCGGTGGCGTTACCAATATTGCTTCGGCAACGTCGGGTTCGACGACTTCGCCGCAGACCAGCGTGACCGTGCCTTCGGCGCTGACGCCGTCGCTTGCGATTGCAAAGTCGACCACGTCGCCGAGCTTCACGGCGGCTGGCACTGTTCTGACCTACAGCTACCGCGTCACCAATACCGGGAACGCGACGTTCACCAGTCCCGTGACCGTCAGCGACAACAAAATCGCGTCCGTCACGTGCCCGGCACTCCCGGGGGGCGTGCTTGTGCCCGGAGCGTTCATCACCTGCTCTGCCAGCTATACGACGACGCAGGCCGATGTCGATGCGGGCGGCGTGACCAACATCGCGTCGGCCACGTCCGGCGCCACGACATCTGCAACGACCAGCCTCACCATTACCTCGACCCGGACGCCTGGGCTGTCGCTCGTCAAGGCGACGACGGCAACGACATATGCCGCAGTCGGTGAGTCGGTGCCGTATACGTATGTCGTCACCAACTCCGGCAACACGACGCTGACGGCGGCCGTCACGGTGACGGACAGCAAGATCTCGCCAGTATCGTGTCCGGCGTTGCCGGTCGGCGGCCTCGTGCCCGGCGGCTCGATCACGTGTACGGCGACCTATACGGTCGTCCAGGCCGATCTCGACGGTGGTAACATCGTCAACCTTGCGCAGGCCACATCCGGCTCCGTCACGTCGCCAACCGTTACCTTTGACCTCGACGGGCAGCAGGACCCCAAACTGACAGTTGCCAAGGCTTCGACCACGGCTGCCATCGCAACGGTTGGCCAAGTCGTGCCGTACACCTACACGGCGACGAATACGGGCAACGTGACGCTGACCGTGCCTATCACGATTGCCGACAATAAAATTGCTTCGGTCACCTGTCCGTCGATTGGCGCGGGTCTTGCTCCCGGCGCGTCGATCACGTGTAACGGGTCGTACACAGTCACGCAGGCCGATCTCGATGCTGGGTCGGTGGTGAACACAGCGGTTGGCGCATCGGGCACTCCGGGTACGCCGATCAATTCGAACACGGCTGCGCTGACCATTCCGGTTACCCGGTCGCCGGCGCTGTCGCTGATCAAATCGGCGCCGTCGTCGCCTTACACCACCGTTGGCCAAGTCGTGACCTACTCGTTCGCGGTGACGAACTCCGGCAACGTGACGATCACCGTGCCGGTGACCATCGCTGACGACAAAATCGCGTCGGTGTCTTGCCCTGCGCTTCCTGTTGGTGGTCTTGCACCTGCGGGCAGCCTGACCTGTACCGGCACTTACACCGTCACACAGGCCGATCTGGATGCCGGGTCCGTCGTTAACACGGCGACCGCCCAATCCGGCCCGACGATCTCGACGCCGCCGCAGGTTCACACGCAAACCGGTTCGCAAGTCCGTAGCCTGTCACTCGTGAAGGCGTCGTCTACAGCGTCCTATGCAACCGTTGGTGGGGTGGTGTCGTACACCTACACCGTCCGCAACACGGGCAACGTGACGGTTCCGTCTGGGGCGACGATCTCGATTGCCGACGACAAAATCGCGTCTGTCTCGTGTCCGGCACTTCCTGGTGCTGGTCTTGCGCCCAATGCGACGCTGACTTGCTCGGCGACGCATACGGTGACGCAGGCCGACATCGACGCCGGTTCAATCCTCAATAACGCCACTGCAACTGACGGTACCGCGACCTCTAACGTCTCGTCTGTCACCGTGCCTGCGGTGCGGTCGCCGAGGCTGTCGCTCGTCAAATCGACGACCACGACGAGCTTTGCTGCTGCTGGCGTCGCCGTGCCTTACACGTTCGTCGTCACGAACTCGGGCAATACAACGCTGACCGCGGCGATTACCGTGTCCGACAGCCGAATTGCCTCGGTCAGCTGTCCAGCGCTGCCGTTGCTGGGGCTTGCACCTGGCGGTTCGATCACCTGTACGGGCACCTACACCACGACCCAAGCCGATCTCAATGCCGGCAACGTTTTCAATACCGCGACCGCCACGTCGGGTTCAACGACCTCGCCGACGGCGTCGCACACGCTGCCTGCTGCACAGAACCGCGCTTTGACGCTTGTCAAAACCGCCTCACCGACGACCTACGCCGCCACCGGCGTGACGGTCTCGTACAGCTATGTCGTCACGAATTCCGGCAACATTACAATTCCGACCGGAAGCCCGATTTCGGTCTCGGACAATCGGATCGCTTCGGTTACGTGCCCTGCCCTGCCGGTCGGTGGCCTTGTGCCTGGCGCGACGCTCACGTGCTCTGCGGTGCATGTCATCACGCAAGCCGATCTCGACGCCGGTTCGATTACCAATACGGCGACGGCGACCGATGGAACGGTGACGTCGCCGGTGACCAGCGCAACGGTCACCGCGACCCAGTCGCCTGCTCTGGCGATCGTCAAAGCAACCACTGCGACGACCTATTCCACGGTCGGTCAGGTGATCCCTTATACGTTCACGGCGACCAATACGGGCAATGTCACGCTGACGGGTGCTGTATCGGTCACGGACAACCGAATTGCTGCTGTGTCGTGCCCTGCATTGCCCGTTGGCGGTCTTGCACCTGCTGCGTCGATTGTGTGCACCGGTTCCTATACCATCACTCAGGCCGATGTGGACTCTGGCCAAGTCGCCAACACCGCGTTCGCGCGATCTGGAACGACAACATCGACGCCGCCGGTCGTGCATACGTTGCCGGGGTCGCAGACACGGTCGCTGACGATCGTCAAGTCGACCACCACGACGAGCTTCGCGGCCCCCGGCGTTGTGATCCCCTATAGCTATCGGGTGACCAACACCGGCAACGTCACGCTGACATCGACGGTCAACGTCTCGGACGACAAGATTGCATCCGTGTCGTGCCCTGCGCTGCCGGTCGGTGGTTTGGCTCCAGGGGCGTTCATCACCTGCTCTGGCAGCTACACGACCGTACAGGCCGATGTCGATGCAGGCCGGGTTACGAACATCGCGTTGGCCACGTCGGGCAGCACCTCGTCGCTGACTGCAACGGTGACGGTCAACGCATCGTTGGCACCTGCGCTGACGGTGGTCAAATCCTCGACCACGACCTCGTTCGCAACGGTCGGTACCGTGATCCCCTACAGCTACCGGGTGACCAACTCCGGTAACACCACTTTGACGGCTGCGATCACGGTTGCCGACAACAAGATCGCTTCGGTGTCGTGTCCCGCATTGCCCGTCGGCGGGCTTGCGCCCGGTGCGTCGATCAACTGTTCGGGTTCGTATGCGACGGTTCAGGCTGACATCGACGCAGGCCGGGTGACGAACCTTGCGACAGCGACATCTGGGACGACGGTTTCGCCTACGGTAACACTGACGATCAACGCAGCGTTGTCGCCGTCGCTGGCGATCGTGAAGTCGTCGACCACCACGAGCTTTGCTGCTCCCGGCGTTGTCATCCCCTACAGCTATCGGGTCACCAACTCGGGTAACGTGACGCTGACGACTGCCGTGACGGTTGCCGATAACAAGATCGCGTCGGTGTCATGTCCGGCGCTTCCAGGCGGGGTCTTGGTGCCAGGCGCGTTCATTGTCTGCACGGGGTCGTACACCACGGTTCAGGCTGACGTCGACGCAGGTCGGGTTACGAACCTTGCGACGGCGACGTCTGGATCGACGATTTCGCCGACGGTGGGGCTGACGATCAACGCGGCGCTCGCTCCGGCGCTAACCATCGTCAAGTCGTCGACCACCACCAGCTTTGCAACTCCCGGGGTTGCGATCCCTTATAGCTACCGTGTCACGAACACGGGCAATACAACGCTAACGGTTGCTGTCACGGTGACCGACAATAAGATTGCCTCGGTCAGCTGTCCGGCGTTGCCGGTCGGTGGCCTGGCGCCGGGTGCATTCATCACTTGCGCTGCGACGTATACGACGACGCAGGCCGATGTCGACGCGGGTCAGGTGACTAACATTGCTACCGCTGCATCGGGGCCAACCACATCGCTGCCCGCGACGTTGACCATCTCTTCGACGCGGACGCCAGCTCTCACCATCGTCAAATCTTCGACGGTGACCACGTTCTCCGCTGTGGGGACTGTCATTCCTTATAGCTACAGGGTCACGAACTCAGGCAACACCACGCTGACGACTGCCGTCGCCGTCACGGACGACAAAATCGCGTCCGTGTCGTGCCCGGCGCTTCCGGTGGGCGGTCTGCTGCCTGCGGCGTTCATCACATGCACGGGTTCCTACACCACAACTCAGGCGGATATCGACGCGGGTCGCGTGACCAATATCGCTTCGGCGACGTCGGGCACGGTCACGTCGCCAACCGCGACTGTGACGATCAATGCAGCACAGAGCCCGGCGCTGACCATCGTCAAGTCGACGACGGCCACTACGTTCGCTGCGACCGGGACGGTGATCCCGTACAGCTACAGGGTCACGAACTCGGGCAACACGACGCTGACGGTTGCGGTCACGGTTGCGGACGATAAAATCACGTCTGTCACGTGCCCCGCACTTCCGGTGGGCGGTCTGGTGCCGGGTGCATTCATCACCTGCACCGGTTCTTACACCACGACGCAGGCCGATCTGGACGCGGGTCGCGTGACCAATATCGCTTCGGCGACGTCGGGCACGGTCACGTCGCCAACTGCGACGGTGACGGTCAACGCAGCACAGACCCCTGGGCTGACGGTGGTCAAGTCGTCGACCACGACCATCTTTACGGCTGCTGGGACAGTCATCCCTTATAGCTACGCGGTGACGAACTCGGGTAACACGACGCTGACGGCTGCGGTTTCGGTCACAGACGACAGGATCGCTTCCGTTACCTGTCCGGCGCTGCCGGTGGGCGGCCTCGTGCCGGGTGCATCGATTACGTGTTCGGGCAGTTACACGACGACCCAGGCAGACGTCGATGCCGGCCGCGTGACGAATATCGCGTCGGCGACATCGGGCACGACGAGTTCACCGCCCGTGACGGTGACGATCTTGAGCACACAGTCTCCTGCGCTGGTGATTGCGAAATCGACCACGACAACGGCCTTCGCGGCTGCCGGTACGGTGATCCCATACAGCTACGTCGTTACCAACACGGGGAACGTCACGCTGACGGCTGCGATCACGGTTGCCGATGATAAAATCGCGGCGGTGGCGTGTCCGGCGCTGCCAGTGGGTGGCCTCGTGCCGGGTGCGGTCATTACCTGTACGGGTTCCTACACGACGACCCAAGCCGATGTGGATGCGGGCCGTGTCACCAACATTGCCACAGCGACTTCGGGACCGACGACGTCGCCCCCCGTTACGGTGACTGTTGTCGCGACGCGGACGCCTGCACTCACGCTGGTGAAGTCGACCACGACAACCGCATTCTCTGTGGTCGGGGCTGTCATTCCCTACACCTATACCGTCACGAACTCGGGCAATACGACGCTGACGACGGCGATCACGGTGGCCGACGACAAAATCGCCTTGGTCAGCTGCCCTGCGCTCCCCGTTGGTGGCTTGATCCCGGGCGCGGCCATCACATGCACCGGCACCTATACCACCACTCAGGCCGATCTCGACGCGGGTCGTGTGACCAACATCGCGACGGCGACATCGGGACCGATTACGTCGCCGCCCGTGACCGTGACTGTGACGGCAAGCCAAACGCCGGCATTGAGCGTTGTGAAGTCGACCACGTCGACGACGTTCTCGGCGGTGGGGACGGTCATCCCCTACAGCTATCGGGTCACGAATACGGGCAACACGACGCTGACGACTGCGATCACGGTTGCGGACGATAAGATTGCAGCCGTCACCTGCCCGGCTCTGCCGGTCGGCGGCCTGGTGCCCGGCGCATTCATCACCTGCACGGGTTCGTATACAACGACGCAGGCCGATCTCGATGCGGGCCGTGTCACAAACGTTGCGACGGCCACCAGCGGTCCAACGACGTCGCCGCCGGTCACGGTAACCGTGGTTGCGACCCAGACGCCGGGGCTCACGGTCGTGAAAGCGGCCACCGTGGCAACCTATGTGGCTGTGGGTGATGTGATCCCTTACACCTACAGGGTCACCAATACTGGCAACACGACTTTGACGGCTGCGATCACCGTGGCGGACGACAGAATCGCGACTGTGACCTGCCCGGCACTGCCGGTGGGCGGGCTGGTACCTGGCGGCTCGATCACGTGCTCGGCCACTTACACGGTCACGCAAGCCGACTTGGACTTTGGTTCGGTGACCAACCTCGCGTCGGCCACATCGGGTTCGGTCGTCTCGCCTGAGGTGAGCGTCACCGTGACGGGTGATCAGAGGCCAGACTTTGCCGTCGTTAAAACTACGCTGTCTTCGACGGCGGTCAATAACGGCGATGGCACGTTCACGGCGACGTTCTCGATCGCGATGACGAACGTGGGTAACGTGAACCTCACCGACGTGCAGATGGTCGACAACTATAACGCGCAGCTTCCAGCGGGTGCGCGGGTGACGGCTGCGGCGATCCAGTCCATTGCTTCGTCGGTGCGCGGTGCGCTCACAACAGCCAACGCTGCCTATACTGCGACCTCGGCTGCACCTAACTTGTTGACCGGTGCGGGTGAGACGCTGGCTGTGGGTGAGACCATTACTGCGGTCATCGATATCCGATTTGATCCCGGCACCAACCCGTCAGGCTCGTCGTTTGCCAACACGGTGATTGCAGAGACGGTGTTCAACAAGTCGACGCCGATCGCCGTCAGCGCTTCGCGGACCAGCGTCGCCACCGTGCCGTTCGTGGCCAACATGCCGCTGCTCGTCGCCAAGACCAGCCCTAAGACAGACATCGTGAAGGGTGAGCTTGTTCCCTACACGATCACGGTGCGTAACGCCGATACCGTCACGCGCACCAATCTGACTGTGATCGATAGGATCCCGGCCGGGTTCACGTATAAGCCCGGGTCGGCGACGATCAACGGGATTGCGAGGACGCCAACGATCAACGGCAATCTGCTCGTGTTTGCCAACGTGACCGTCGATCCACGGACCCCGCTCGTGCTGAAGCTGATGCTGATCGCAGGTGCTGGTCTGGGTGCTGGCGAGTTTACCAACGAAGCGTGGGTGCTTGATGCCGATGGCAATGTTGGTTCCAACGTCGGCAAGGCAACTGTCCGGATGGTGGGCGATCCGACGTTTGATTGCACGGACATCATCGGCAAGGTGTTCGATGACGCCAATACCAATGGTTATCAAGACGAGGGCGAACGCGGTATTGCCAACGTCCGGGTGGTTACGGTGCGCGGCCAGATCATCACGACCGATAGCGAAGGCCGCTATCACATTGCCTGCGCGGATGTTCCCCAAAGCGAACGCGGTACCAACTTTATCTTGAAACTCGACGTGCGCTCGCTGCCGACTGGCTATCGTGTGACTACGGAGAACCCGCGTGTCATCCGCATTACCGCTGGAAAGATGTCCAAGATCAACTTCGGTGCTGCAGGTCTGCGCGTCGCGCGGCTCGACCTCTCCAGCGCGGCGTTCGAGGCCGGAACGGTCACGCTCAAGCCCAAATGGGCCGGGCGCATGGGGCCGGTGATCGCTGCGTTGGCGAAGGACAAGTCGATCTTGCGGATTGCCTACCGCCGCTTGCCTGGCGAGAGCAGTGCATCTGCTCACGACCGCATCAAGGCAATGCAGGTCTACCTGGAACAGGCCTGGGTGCAGGCCGGAGCGCCTTACCAACTCGTCATCGAGACCGAAGTCTACGAGCGGTCTCGACCCTAAGCCTGTGACCCTCGATGGCAGCCGCGTTCGCTGCCGCTTGCGAGGCTTCGGGTTCGTTTTCTCGCGTTCGAGTTGCTTTGTTGCGTTGTGTTCTCTGGCTCCCCTTGCGGGCGGGACAGAGCGGGTACGCCCCGTCGGGGCCGTACGGCGATGAGATCCAATCGGGATAACGGCAATGCGTTCGTGGACACGACTTGAGCTTTTTCTTGCAGCGACTGCACTGGCGGCGGTTTCGGCACCTGATCGGGCCGCGATGGCTGCGTCCGACGGCTGGGCCCCGGTGGTCAAGACGCGTGATCCGTCCACAGTGACACGGCGTGCGCCACCGAACACGGAGCGTCAAAGCCACGGCCGGAGTGCTGCTCCTGGCTGCGCTGCCGCATCGGCTGACGAGGATACGCCGTTTCGCTTTACCGTCGATGGGGAAAGCCTGGACGGGAAAGGACGCGCGTCGGCAGCCGATAGCCAGCGCTGCACCGATCTCGCTGCGCGGCGAGCCGACATTCAGATCCGCTACGACGGTTTGAATAACGAACCGCGGCTGAACGTTGTTGCAGGTCCGGATGCGGCCCTGAAGGGCGGCACGGTCGTGTTCGACGTGCACAACAACTATGCCTATCGCATTGTTCGCGGCGAAATCCGCTTGTTCCATAAGCGCGATACGACGCGCCAGACGCCGGTTGCCGTGCTTTCGGCTAACGGAGCGGGGGCGAGCTGGACCGTGCCTGAGGATGCACCCGATCAGATTAAGTATGTTTATCGCGTCTACGATGCTCAAGGGCGGTTCGACGAGACGGCCGTCAAGATCCTGGATATCGCCGACATTCGCGCGGGCAAGCTGCGCCATGAGGAGTTGAACCCAGCCAGTGGCAATGCGCTGGAGGTTCGCAACATCCCAAAGGCGGGCGGCGCGATTATGGTTTCGGGCCGCGATATCCCGGCCGGCTCGTCTGTGACGGTGATGGGGTTGCCCGTACGCGTCGACAGCTCGGGTGCGTTTGCGATCCGCCAACTCGTCAATTCCGGCCCCCAGCAAATCGAAGTCGCGATTACCGATCCCAAAGGACGCCGCACGGAATTCTCGCGGAGCGCCGTGGTGCCCGACAGCGATTTCTTTTACGTGGCGCTCGCCGACCTCACGGTTGGCCGTAACGCGGCGGCCAGCTCGTTTGCGGTGCTGAACCCAGACCGCGCCGACGACTACAAGGACAAGGTGTTCGTCAACGGGCGGCTTGCATTTTATCTGAAGGGTAAGGTTGCCGGCGACACGCTGCTGACGGCGGCTGCCGATACGCGCGATCAGCCGATCAAACAGTTGTTTTCAAACTTCGACAGCAAGGATCCGCGCTATCTGCTGCGTAATCTCGATCCAAATAAGTATTATCCCATCTATGGCGACGACAGCACGCTGACCGAGGATGCACCGACGCGGGGGAAATTCTACATTCGCCTCGAACGCGGCGATAGCAACATCGTCTGGGGTAATTTCAAGACCTCGATCACTGGCACCGAGTTCGTGCGTTATGATCGCGGGTTGTACGGCGGCCGCGCGCAGGTCAAGACCGACGATCAGACGCGCTTTGGCGAACGCCGCGGCCAGATCGAAGGATTTGCCGCCGAACCCGGTACGCTGGGCGCACGCGATGTGCTGCGCGGCACAGGCGGTTCGCTTTACTATCTCAGCCGTCAAAACATCACGCAAGGCTCTGAGCGGGTCACTGTCGAAGTGCGCGATGAAGTTACCGGGCTCGTGGTCAAGACGCGCACGCTGGTGGCCACCCAGGACTACGATGTCGACTATCTGCAAGGCCGGATCACGCTCAAGTCAGCCTTGTCGTCGACCGGTGACAGCGATCTGATTGTTCAGGCCGGGGCACTGGCTGGTAATCAGCAGTTCGTCGTCGTGCATTACGAATATACGCCTGGGCTGCGCGCGACAAAAGATCGGGTCGTAGGCGGACGGGCCAGCTATTGGGTGAACGATCATGTCGAGGTCGGCGTCACAGGCTACGATCAATCGCAATCGGCGGAAAAGCAGCGGCTCGGCGGCGCAGACGTGACGTTGCGCTACAAGCCGGGCACGTACGTGAAGTTTGAAGGCGCGCGCTCCGATGGAGCGGGTGCTGGCGAGCAGTATTCGATCGACGGTGGCTACTCTTTCAATACCCGGACGACGGCTGGTGCGCCCGCATTTGCGCGTCGCATCGAGGCTGCCGCTGATCTAGCGGAGATCATCGGCGGCGCTACCGGACGGGTTGCTGGCTATTGGAAGGATAAGGACCGCGATTTTTCGGGTCCCGGCGAGTTGGCCATTAGCGGCCGCGCGCGCGAGATGGGTCTGCGTTCCGACGTTGTTTTGTCGGACAGGTGGTCTGCGAAGTCGAAGGCCGACGACAAGCAAGACCAGTATCGCCATTACGCGTCGGCTGAGCAGAACGTCACCTACACGTTCAACGATTACTGGAAGGCGACGCTGGGCGCACGGCTCGACGACAACGCAGTGAAGTCGGCCAGCGCAAGCCCGATTCTCAACCAAAATGGCCGCCGTGCCGACGCTGCGCTGCGTTTTGACTATGACAGTCGTCTTGACTGGCAGGCCTACATTTACGGGCAGGCGACGCTTGAACGTACCGGCGACCGCGATGCCAACAATCGCGTCGGCGTGGGCGGGGCGATGCGCGTCAACGAACGCACCAAGCTGACCGCCGAAGTCTCGCAAGGGAATGGCGGACTTGGCGGCAAGGCTGGTGTTGAATACAAGATCGACGAGAAGCGCACCTCGTATCTGAACTACGGGTTCTCGCCCGATCGCACCGACATTCTCAATCGCGGTGGTGCTGGTATTCTCACCGGCGGCGCACGCGAGCGCTTTTCCGACAGCTTCTCGGTGTTTGGCGAAGAACGCCTGCGCTATGGCGGCGGATACTCCGGCGTGACCCATGCGTTCGGTCTCGACTTCGTGCCGTTCGAGCACTGGAAAACCGGCCTGATGTTTGAGACCGGCGAGCTGTCCGACCCGATCCAGGGGGACGTCAAACGCACGGCCATCAGCCCCAGCATTGGCTATACCCGTGACGGGCTCACCTATGCGGGCCGCTTCGAGTATCGCCACGACGATACTGCCACGACGGCCAGTCACACGGTGCGCGACACGTACCTGATGACGAATTCGCTGCACCACAAGGTGACTGCGGATTGGCGCTATCTGGCCAAGCTGAACGGGTCGTACTCAGACACGACGCAAGGCTCGTTCTATCAGGGCAATTACGTCGAGGCCGTCACCGGTCTGGCTTACCGGCCCGTCGCCAACGACCGCTTGAACGCGCTGTTCAAGTACACCTATTTCTACGACTTGCCGTCGCCGGGGCAGAGCCTGAACGGCACTGCCGCCAACACATACGCGCAGCAGAGCCATGTGATGTCGGCGGACGCTGCCTATGACGTCAACCCTTGGATCACCGTGGGCGGTAAGGTTGGATACCGGATGGGCGAACTGCGCGATACGACGATTGCAAACAGCACCTGGTTCGAAAGCCAAGCGCTGCTGCTGATCGCGCGGCTCGACATTCACGTGGTTTCGCAGTGGGATGTCACCGCTGAAATCCGATCACTCGATACCTCCACTGCCAAGGCTGCCGAGACCGGCGCACTGCTGGCCGTCTACCGGCACCTGGGCGACAACTTCAAACTGGGTGCGGGCTACAACTTCACCCGCTACACCGAGGATTTGACCGATCTGTCAGGGAATAACAAAGGGTTCTTTATCAATGCCATCGGTAAGTTCTGACAAACCTCAGGGTCCGTATTTGATGACATCAAAAACGGACCCGCGTTGATTGGTTTGTCGGAGGAGAGGCCTGGTTAATTGCGTTTCAAGGTCCTCTCATGTCTTTGAGCCTCACATTAGGCCGTGACTGTGCGTTGTGGCATCGTGGGCTGCGACAGCAGTTTTTTATTGAGCCGCATCATCAAGGCAATTGTTGCAAACTGCAGCAGGATGAGCGGCGCATGCAGTGCCAAGTGCACGGGCGACATCGGAGCGATGACCCCGATTTTGACGAGGCCTGCATCCAGCACGAAGAAGCCCATGACAACAAGGGCAACGCCGGGGCAGATGAGCGCATAGGCACCCACCGAGCGTTCCGATCCCCAGACCCAACGCCCGAAGTAATTGACTTTTTTCATGACGCCCCACCCGATCAATCCAAACAGGATCTGGATTGCAAGGATGGTTGCCAGCAGACCCATGATATCGATTGCGGGCACCACGGCACCGAAGCTGTGCGCGTGCGTCATTTTCAGTCGGTAGAGACCGATGCCCACGACGGTCAGGATGGGGATCACGATCCACAGGGTCGGCGTCGTTTCCTCCGCGGCGCCATGCTCCATCATCGACCGGAAGCCCAAGACAAGGAAAACGCCGCCGAGAACGATGGCGCTGGTCAGAAACAAGGTTGACAGGAGATAGGCGATGATCACGACTTCTCTGATGTGGCTCATGGCGGCGGGGTTTGAGAAGCCAACGCCCACCATTGCCAGAGCAAACACTGTGATCATTTGACCCAGACTGTTGTTTTTGGCGCAGTCGAACCCGCCTGTCGCAAAAACGCGCGTCAGGAAGGCAATCGCTAAGCTCATTGCCCAATACCCAATGGCGGCGAATGCTGCAATTGCAAATGGGAAGAGAACTTCGCGGGCTTCCCAGAGGCCCGGCACGAAAACGGCCCCCACAATGAAGCCGACGTTGATCGACATTGCAAAGGCCAGGGGGGCTGCGAGAAGCTGTGTTTCAGCGTTGGTTTTACGGAACGCGGCATAGTCTGGCGTCTGCGTCCAGGCGTTGCTGTGCCTGACGTTCCAGACCAACAGGCGAACGTGCTGGATGGCAAAATAAGCAATACCGGTGAGGGCTACCAAGATGAGGCCGCGCGTGAAATCGGTGCCGTTGGACCATGCCGCCATCAATGACGCGTGGTTTGCGATGGGGTCTTTGGGGTGGGGGGTGAACCAGTTCAAATACATAAAGAAGGAGACGACAAGTCCGCCAGCGCCGAGTGCCGCGAGATAGTAAAGCGGGCTGTATCGCCCCGTCATGTCGGAAGAATAGACCACTGGTGCCTCCGGTGCGTTGATGTGTCACCAACTCGTAGCGCGCGAAGACAACGCGGTCTGTGACTTCGTCACGGAGCGGGGCACGCTCACCCGCAGCCGCGTTCACACGGGCGATTGCCGACGGTAGGCCGGCGATCCGACTGCTTTTTGCGCGGCTGCGCACGGCAGATTTAGGGAAAAAGTTGGGTCGTCATGACCCTAGATCAGTCCAGACCAACACGTGCGCCGTATCGATCGCGATATGTGACGTTCGTTTCCCCGCAATCCAGAGCCGGTCAGCAATCGCGCTGGGTCTGCGCGGGCGTTGGTCGCTGGATAAATTCTGCTGCAATACGAAAGACGTGACAGGTACATGCCCGACTTTATTGCGACGCGGGCGGAGGGCTTGGCTCGGATGGAAGCCTTCGCACCGGCCATGGGGCAGCGCTATGCCAACGGGCGGAATTACGATCACGGGCCGGGCAAGCACACGGACGTGTCCGGGTTGTCGCCATGGATTCGTCGGCGGCTGGTAACCGAGGCTGAGGTCGTTTCGGCAGCCCTTGCCGCGCATGGGCCGGAGTTGGCGGATAAATTCATCCAGGAAGTCATGTGGCGCAGCTACTGCAAAGGCTGGATGGAACGGCGTCCACAGGTCTGGGCACACTATCGCCAGGGGCTTGCTGGCGATCTGGCCCACCTTGACGGTGATCGCAGGCTGCGCCGCGAGGTTGCCAGGGCCGAAGCTGGCGAAACGGGCTTGGACTGTTTCGACGCCTGGGCGGTGGAACTTGCCGAGACCGGCTATCTGCACAACCATGCGCGCATGTGGTTTGCGTCGATCTGGATTTTCACGCTGGGCCTGCCCTGGCGGTTGGGCGCGGACCTATTCTATCGCCATCTGCTCGACGGCGATCCAGCCTCCAATACGCTTGGGTGGCGGTGGGTCGCGGGCCTGCACACGCGCGGCAAACCCTATGGTGCCCAGGCCTGGAATGTCGCGAGCTTTACCGGGCAGCGATTTGCCCCGCGCGACAGCGATTTAGCCGAGGTCGTGGAAGGTCTTGAGGCGACCGAGCCTGAGGGGCTGCCCCCCGTTCTCCCGTTGCGTGCTGTGACGCCGCCGCTGACGGGTCGCCCGACGGCTCTGCTCATCACGGAGGAAGATTGCCGGATTGAGGACTTTGCCTTGGATGCTTTGGACATTCGCGGGTGCGCCACATTGTCGGCCAGTCTTCTCCGGTCGCCGCAGCCGGTGGCGGATGCTGTCGTCCACTTTGAAGCGGCGGCGCTGATGGATGCTGCCGCGCGTGCGCGCGTCACGGCGGCTATCCTGCGCGCGAACCATCCAGATGACCTGGCGCGATGGGCCAGCACTGCGGGCGTGACACAGATCGTGACGCCGTATGTTCCGTGCGGACCGCTGTACGATTGGCTGGCGGACGCTGTGCCATCGCTCGCCGCGCGCGGGATCGTGCTGGCGGAATGGCGGCGCGATTGGGACAGTGCGATCTGGCCTCATGCCACGGGAGGGTTCTTTAAAGTGAAGCAACAGATCCCGCGCATTCTGCAACATTTGGAGCTTGCATGATCCCCGTACTCATCGTGGGCGCAGGGCTTGCCGGGATTGCCTGTGCGCGGCGTCTGACGCAGGCGGGCGTTCAGCCGATCCTGATCGACAAAGGGCGCGGCATCGGTGGGCGGGTGGCGACGCGCAAAGCGGAGGGGCTTCAGTTCGACCATGGCGCACAATATGTATCGGCGACGGAGGCGGAGTTTGGGGCTGTTTTGCGGGACCTGGAGGCTGCAGGATGGGCAGCAGCTTGGCCGCAGGATGGACCCACGGAACGGGGCCGCATCCGTTATGTGGGAACGCCAGGCATGGCGTCGCTTGCCAAGGGGCTGGCGGTTGGCTTGGATGTTCGCCACGGCGTTGCGGTTACGGCGATCCAAGCGGGCGAGGACGGCTGGGCGGTGTCTGCGGGGGAGGCGTGTTATGTGGCCGCGCGCGTGGTCGTTACGGTGCCAGCGCCGCAGGTCATGGGATTGCTGGGGGCAGACGACCCCCTGGTCGCGCTGGTTGTCGGTGTGCGCATGGACCCTTGCCTGACGCTGATGGCCGCCATCGCGAGCAACGCGCCGTTCGTCGCCCGCGCGTCGCCTGATGAGCCGCTGGCTTGGATTGCTCAAGATTGCGCCAAGCCGGGTCGGCCTGAGCGGGTTGCTGCAGCCCGGGCGGGAACTGGCCCGGTGACTTGGGTCGCGCACGCGAGCCCTGCGTTCAGTGCCCTGCATCTGGAGGAGGAGCCCGCAGCCCTCGCCGCGCGGATGGCACCGATGCTATGCCAGCAGCTTGGCGTGACAGGTGACGCCGTCATTCATGCTGCGGTGCATCGTTGGCGGTATGCGCAGGTGGCTGTTCCCCTGGGTCAGCCGTTTCTGCGCAGCGGCGACGGGTCGCTCTACCTTGGCGGAGACTGGTGCCTGGGGCCGCGCGTCGAAGCGGCTTGGATGAGCGGCACCGCGATTGCCGATGACCTGCTGGCACACATGTCATGATCACTGACCCTCGTTTTGCCCGCCTGTTGACCCTGATCGGTGCCGCTCTGCGCCCGCCACCGGGGGCAGGCCGGATCGCGCTGGCCTTGACGCTCGGCCTCATCTGCCACGTGAGTTTTGCGGCCGCTGTGCTGACCATGATCGCTGCGATGTTTTTTGGACTCAGCGAGAGTCTTGGTCGCGTGCCTTGGCCGTGGGCACTGATGGCCAACGCGGCTCTGATCGCGCAGTTTCCACTGGCTCACTCGCTGTTTCAAATTGCGCTGGCCGGACTTGTGTTGGCACGCCTTGCTGCGGGAATGTCAGCGTGATGGAACGGCGGCGCCTGAATGCAGCGGTTTTGATCGTCTTGGTCGGCGTTTTGGCTGTGCCGCCTGTCAGCGCCATCGCTACACCCTTGGAGGACGGCATGTTGGAGGACGGCATGATGCAGGCTCGTCGCTGGCGCTTTTTTACCGACGGGGTGATGGGCGGCGTTTCGGCGGGCCAAATCGTGTTCCTGCAAGACAACGACCGTCCCTTCGCGCGCATGTCGGGTCGCGTCAGCACAGCTAACCGCGGCGGCTTTATCCAGATGCGGCTCGATCTGGATCGTCCGCCGCCCGAGGGCTCGATTGGCGTCCGGCTCACTGTGCGCGGCAATAACCAGCGTTATTTCGTGCATGTGCGCACAACGGACACGGTCCGACCTTGGCACTACTATCAGTCCGGTTTCGATGTCACCGAAGCCTGGGCCGAAGTTCGACTGCCGTTTGCAGCTTTCGTTGCGGCCGGTGGGGCTTTGCCGGCACTGCCTGCCTCTTCTGGTCTTACGTCGGTTGCCGTCGTTGCGTATGGCCGGGATCACGATGCCCTGATCGATGTGGGCGATGTGGCGTTCTACTGACACTCGATCTCACCACGGCCGAACGGGGACTTGCTATGGCATCCGAGGTCCATCTTTGGGCTGCTGACTTAGCCGCGATGTATGCTCAGATTTGGCGGCGGCTCATTCGCGGTGTTCATGACCGTCGCGCGGCTACCCGCCATCCGACCCTTGCAACAGTTGCGCAAGACGGTTGGCCGCAGGCACGCACCGTTGTATTGTGCGCGGCTGACCCGCTGGCCGCCTCGATTGATGTTCATTCCGACATTCGATCGGCCAAGGTTGCCGCTTTAGAGGTCAATCCCCGTGCGGTCGTCCACGTTTGGGACCCGTCATTGCCGGTTGATGTCGTCCGTGTTGGGTCGTTGATTTTATTGGTCGGAGCGGGGAGATTCGAACTCCCGACCCCTTGCTCCCGAAGCAAGTGCGCTACCAGGCTGCGCCACGCTCCGCCCGACCGCCTACGGTTGTCCATCGGCCCGGTTTGCGTAACCGGAGACGCGCTTATACCGATGCGGAGTTATTGGATCAAGCTGATTGTCAGCCGATGGGGCGAGTTCTCTTTGCGGTCAACGACAGGGCTTGTCTGTGGCCAGCGACCGGGCCGCCTGACGAGACAGCGTTCGTAACCTGACGAACGTATCGCTTCAGAACGCGATCGTTGCGCGTTTCGTTTCAGCCCTATTCGGGCAGACGCAAATGGGGTCCGCCAATTCCGGGAGAGGAAGTGGCGGGTCGGCCAGGTCATCAATCTCTTCAAGCGTCAGCATGCCGCAAGGCTGACACGTATTTCCGGGGCTGGTCAAGGCTTTCACCAATCTGTCGCAAAGGATCTCCTAAATCCGTGGCTAAACTGGTAAATAGCTATAATGCATTAAGATTCAGGAGGATAGTCTGCATGGCGCCATCCCGTTTCAGTCATCGACGTCGAAATACCCCATTGGAGCAATGGCCTGTGCCGTTGAGTGAGGCCCGATGCTGGTCCACCGTTGACCGCGCAGTGAATAGTCTACCTTCGAAAGTGGAAAAACACTCATGCCAAAGTGTGCGGTGAGGCGTTGGACGATGTGATGGTCTGGTCAACATTGGGAAAAAAGTGACACGACGCAGTTCCAGGATTTCTTGACGGCGTCTCCGACCGCCCCTCCGGCTTTCTTCAGGTTCTGGCCAGCGGCCTGCGCCGATTCCTGAACCTTATCGTTGGCCGCAGCCCAGTCTTTCTTGGATTGTTCCGCCGTCTCTTTGGCGAGTTCTTCCATCGTGGCTGGCGGCCCATTGTGGGATTGAGCGGGAGTTGGGGCAGCAACAGGCGGCGTTGAGGGTGGCGTCGCGATGGGTGGTGCGGCGGAGTTTGTTGCCGGAGAGGGCGGGGAAAGGGCCGCGCCATCTGCTGGTTGGTCTAGCGTTACGAGGACGCCGTTGCATGGGATGTTCGAGCGGGTCCGGTCGACCGAGCATCTGTCATGTCCACCCCGCGTCGCGATCTGCTTGACACACAAGAGCTGGAAGCTGGCACCGGTTGCCGGGTTTGATGCGGCGTCGCAGCGGTAGGTTGCAGGTGGGCCGGTGCACTCGACGCATAGTTCTTCAGCGTCGAGTGAGGTTGTGGCGAGGATGAGCAGCGCTGCGGCTGTTAGGACCTTCAAATTCATTCTGGTTTCCTTGAGCACGGCTTGGATCGCGCAGCTCGTGGCCAGTTGAGGGCATTTCTCTTGCGACGGGGCTAGACCGGTCGTCCCATCAGCTCTTGCAATACTACGGTGGCGGCTCTAAGACACGTGCTTCGTTTGCTGGAGACGTGGCCGAGTGGCTGAAGGCAACGGTTTGCTAAATCGTCATACCCCTAAAGGGTATCGAGGGTTCGAATCCCTCCGTCTCCGCCATCGAACGTTGATCTTATTGGGTTTTTCGAGTTTTTGCGGTTCCTACCCACCATTTTACCCACCACTAGCTAATTGCTGGGGCGTAAGTCGCGGCGGGGATAACCCAAGCAATGATGAGCGATACAGAGCGCGCGGAAGGCTGGCGGCGGCTTCAAATAGTGATCGCTGATTATGAAACGCGCCCCTTCGTGTGGGGCACGGCGGATTGCTTGTGCTTCGCCGCCGACGCCGTTAGGGCCTTCACTGGGCTCGATAGCTTAGGCGACCACAGAAACCGCTACACGTCGCGCCTAGGGGCGGCGGAACGACTTCGGACGTTCGGTTACCGGCGGTTAGAAGACTTGGTCACGGCGCAAGCCCAGAAGGCGGGCTTTAAGCAAATTCCGTCTGGGTTAGCTGCGGTCGGTGACATTGGGCTAACGATGGACCAGACGGTTTGCGTCCGTGTACCAACCGGATTTCTTGCCCGCCGCGAACAACGGATGAGCATAAGCTCAACCGCTCAGAAGGCTTGGTCGGTGAATTGAAAGCTGGGGGCGAAAAGATTTCTCCGAGCGGCCTTTAGATGACGGATTGGTGTAGGCGCAACTATTTCGCGTTCGCGATCTCGCAATTCATCTTAACTGCCTGTTCGTCGGCATAGCCCATTGGAACCTTGGTAAGCGTTTTGACCGCCTTCGCCGGAAACACGTCGTAGATCGTTTTGACAAGGGGTCTAAGTCCCGTTCCGCTCTTGCCCCTTGGGATGCATTCTAGGGTCACATCCTTCCGGTCTTGCGATGACCAGTTCTCAATGGTGATCCTATCCAGTTCGACGGCGCCGAAGCGATCCTTGGAAAAGTTGAGCTTCTTTATAGTGAGGCCAACGCCGCCGGTAACTTGCACGGGGTTAAGTGTCGGCGGGGGCGGTAGCGGAGGGGTCGCGAGTTCCGGTAGCGACTGGCGTTGGGTTGGGGAATGTGCCGGAAAAAGCGAGAGCAACACGAACGCCCCGATCACTACAGCGCAAATAGTTCTCAGAACTTCCACCATGTGCAACCCCGCTGCATGTCGTTCCGTTTACGGAATTAGAAAGCTAAGTGATTTGGCGAGTGGGTGGCGCGTCGCTGGTGTTATACCTTAGTCTAATTCGAGCGCAGTTGAGAGCACTAATTTTAGCCGCCTCCGAATGCCTAAAATCAGAGGGGCGGAATTTCAGATTGATGGGGTTCCCAACAAATACAATCGATTTCACGTGAAGCTTTTCATGTGTCGATTTTCCGGGGTAACAAAATTCTGGTTTGTGCGTGCTTTAATTTATTGCGAATGGTGGACGTGATAACTGTTTGTTTAAGATACATAATTTGACGGCGTAACGCTCTTCGTGGTTTTTCTTGGTCAATACCTCATTGGCCCACAAGAACCGGAGCAAACTATTATGACCGCTAATTCAACCTATGCCCAAGAAACGCTGATGCGTCACCGCGCCGTCACTCAGAAGACCGGCGTCTCTAAGTCCACAATCTACTATTTTATTGCACGCAATGAATTCCCAAAGCCCGTGAAGATCGGTCGCCGCGCAGTAGCGTGGCGCGCATCCGATATTGAGGCTTGGATCGGATCACGCCAACAAGCGGCCTGAAAAAGAAAGCCGCCCCGTTATCAGCGGTAGCGGCAATAATCACCGTGTTCTGTGTGTCGATTTAAGCAACTCTTTTGTACTCCGAAAAATAAACGGAGACAAGGGACGTGATGAGGCAGAGGCGGTATCCTTCATCGTGACACGAAAGAATTTGCCATGCCTATTCGCATAGCCGTTTCCAAATTTAAGTTCCGGGATGACGACCGCGATCCCAATTGGGGAACCGAAGACCGGGAAACTGACATAAACTATTTTGACAGGAAGCCTGCTCATCAATGTTGCACTGTTGTCCGGAAGTGGAATGGCGGATGGGATGGCAACGGCGCTGCGTATCGCATAGTGACGCCGACAGAGGCAGAGCACGTCAGCGCTGGGCTACCATATCCCCTACCCTCGGAATATGTCGCGGCGCGGATATCGAAACGTAGGCCCTGGCACGGCGCGTTTGAATACTCGGCATTCATTGTGCTGCTTACGAAACGCAGGGCCAAAGCCCGGATGCTTGATTGCGCTACAGATAATGATATCGAAAGGCTTCTGTTCGATGGTGCTGAACCTCGCGGCGAAACGAAGTTTTGGGTGCGCCCTGTCAACGTGGGTGTAACCCAATGAGCAATCGCAAGTGCGACAGGGCTGAAGCCGAACGCTATTTAAACCTGCTAGACCCCACGGCTACAGGCTTCTGCTTTTGGGCTGGACACGACAAGAATAAAGACGCGAAGCCGTGGCAACGCTACGGCACGCTTGCAGATCGTTGGGCGGATATCGAGCGCTTAAACCGGGCGGGCTATGGTATCTTTGTTACCGTGAACGCGACGGACGCCACGGGGCGGCGCCAAGCCCGCAACGTGCAAGCGGTCCGCGCAATCTGGCATGAAGACGACGAAGGCTATAACGGCACCTTCCCCCTTCCGCCTCACTTTACTGTGCAGTCATCGCCGGGCAAGTGTCACCGCTATTGGCTCACGGAAGGCCTAAGCGCCGAAGACCACGCCGGGTTACTAGACGTTATGTGCGCAAAGTTTCGCGGCGACAATGGCGCGAAAGGTATCAACCGCGTGCTGCGGTTGCCGGGCACATGGCACCAAAAAGGCGCGGCGCACTCGGTCAAGATCATAGAGACGAACGAGACGGCGCTAGCATGGGGCGCCCGTTCGCGGTCCGAACTGCTAGCGGCTTTCGGGCCTTTGCCGGAACGCAAGGCGTCAACGCCGGGTCCAATTTCGGAAAGCAATCCGGACGAGGTAGCGCACATCGCGCGCGCCCTAGAGTGCGTCGAAGCCACGGAATATAAGCAGTGGCTCGATATCGGCATGGCGCTGCATCACCACTATTCGGGTGACGAAACCGGCTTCGATCTTTGGGATAAATGGAGCAGCGGGGCGCCCAACTACGACGGGGACGCGACCCGCGCGAAGTGGGACGGCTTCGATAGTGAGCGCGAAGGCGGCTTGACCATTGGCACGCTCTATCAAGCGGCGAAGAACGGCGGGTGGTTAGTCGGTAAGTGGCGCGACCCCGCTATTGATGCAGAGAGTTTCGGGCCCGTCCCCGCTGGATTAGTCCCCCCTGCGGTGCCGCGGTTACCCTTTGGTGCGCGCGTTAAGCGCGTCGGGTTAACGCTAGACGAAGTGAAGTGCCTACCTAAGAAGCAATGGATCAGCTTCGGCCTATTTGAACGCGGTGAAACGGTTGTGCTTGCCGCTGCAGGCGGTGCGGGCAAAAGCCAGTATTCACTAGCCGCCGCAGTTGCGGTTTCATCGGGGGACGGTCGCAACTTGGGCTTCGATGTTCGCGAGCAAGGCGGGGTGCTGATTATCAATGCCGAAGACAAGGAAGAGGATGTTCAGAAGCGGCTGTCCGCTATCGAAGTGAAGCACGGCGTGCCAATTTCTCAGCTTCCGATCTTTTCTTATGACGGCAATAATGAGCGGTTTGTTGCGGTCGAACGTGACGACAAAGGGCTTCGCGAAACCCAAGCGTTGCAAGAGCTAACGGCATGGTGTTTGGAGTACAACCCGGCGGTTGTGATCGTTGACCCGTTGGCGAAGACGCATCGCGCGAAGGAAAACGACAATGCCGAGATGACCTTCGTTGTGGACGCGTTCAACAAACTCGCACGAAAGACCGGCGCCGCGGTCCTTTTGATCCACCACACTAACAAACCGCCGAAGGCGGACGCGGGCGGTCGTGAAGGCGATCAGAACGTGAGCCGCGGAGCGTCCGCTATTATAGACGGCGTTCGAAACGCAAAAACACTTTTCACGATGGACGCCAAAAGTGCTGGACTAAACGGCGTTTTAGATCGCGAGCGTTCGCGCTACTTCCGCGTTGACGACGCGAAGGCGAACCACGCCGCTAAAAATAGCGTGCCTCAGTGGTACCGGATTGAAGGCATCCCGTTGCCTAATGGCGAAACAGCGCCCGCAATTTCCTTGGCGGATTTCCGACGCGATCCCAACGAGGAAGAGATTGAAGCCGCGGTGATGGCTGCAATCGTGTCCGCCGCTGCAGATAGCAAGCCCTTTCCAGCAAACCCAAAAAGCGCGGCAAGCGCTACGTGCGTTATTGCAGATCAATTGTCGATACCAAAAGAAACGATCACGGGAGCGCTGATCAGGCTAGAGCGTGACGGAAAAATAAAGCGCGGCATGGTAAGCAATAACAGTAAGCAGGTGCTGAGGTGGCTACCTATAGAAGACGGGGAAGCGCCGGAAGCCGAGTCGCCGGACGGTGCGGATTAGGCCCGCTCAGTTTCCGCTCAGTTCAGTCCGCTCAGTTTCGCGCACTGCAAATAAACTGAGCGGAACGCCCGTGGTTGCTGGGATTTTGATGGTCTTCGCTCAGTTTAAGCCCGCTCAGTTTAGCGAACTGAGCGAACCCCAATAACCACGGGCGTTCCGCTCAGTTTCTCAGTTTCCCCCTAAAGGGGGCTTGCGACTGCGCTAACACTGCGCTGCCAGCCCGCAAGGGTTAAGGTAGTAAAAGTCGGGTGCCGATTTTAAGCGCACCTAAAATATAGTGTCGTTTGTGATTTAGATTGGCGGCGCACCTAAACTATATCGTTGTTTTGGCTTTGAAGCGGAAGCGCACCTATAACAGGTTAACGCATTTTTACCATATAAAAAGGCTTTCGTTTTATTGTCTGTTGGGTCGGCATTGGTGCCGATACTCTGCAGATGGAAAGCCAAAGACCATGTCTAAAACTAAAGATGTCGCCTGCAACAGAAACGGTGAAATCCGATTGGCCGCGCGCGTTTCCGCCCAACTCGTTCGCGAACGCCCTTTTGACTTTGTGGAAGCGATTGCAGACGATGCAATTCGGATCGCAGCTTTGGCGATGCAGTGCCGTCGCGCTGGGCGCACCAATACCGCTGCAGCAAAGCATCGCGAAGCAGCACTGGATGAGATCGCCCGGCGCTATGGCGCAAACCTTGTTCGTGGTCACGATCCGCGCGGCATGTGGCTTGGGCTCAAACTTGGAAGCCCGCGCTACCAGTCCGCAATCTTCCCTTTGGTGTAACCGCAACCGCCTTCGCGAAAGGACCCGCCCGTGGCCCGTATTGTCGTAACTGTCCCGCCCCGCTTTGCGCCTGTCACGGCGCTACTTGCGGGCCGCTACATCACAACTGCCGAACTGTCCGAACGGTGGCGCTACAGCGAACAAACTTTAAGGAACGCCCGCGCAACAGGTATCGGGCTTCCTTACGCGTCTCTGCCAACTGGTGGCGTGCGCTATCGGCTGGACGAAGTGATAGCGGCGGAACTTGCTGGCACGCGCGGCGCGCTATCGGTTTATCGCGTGGCGTTGGAATTGGCGGCGATGCCTGAAGTACCTGAAGCGCTGGCAAAGGTAATCGTTGACCGGCTGCGTGAAGTGCAAGGCTTGAACAAGTCGGTTCCGCCTCTCACCCCCGAATACTGAATGCCTACCCCGATTTTTTGACCGTGGGTGGCGATTTGAGAGCGGGCCGGAATACAGCGGCGCGCAAAGCAGATGCCCGCCAGCGGCGAAATTTGAGCCCCTGCGAATTAATGCGCTTTTTGCGGGTGGTTGCGTCACTTAAAGGGGCGGAGTGGGTGGTGTGACAGCCGGGCTCGGCTGTGTTCTGATCGGTAGACCACCTGCAATCGGGACGCCCGCGAAATGAGCGAAGCAGAGAATTTACAAACCGTATTTACTGCCGATCTTTCGGACCTAAACAAAGGGCTCGATAAGGCAACCGCGGGCGTGGCGAAGTTCGGCAAAGACGCGGAAAAGGGCGCGAGCGCAGCCGCGAACGGCATTAAGGCGGGCGCGGGCTTAGCCGCTGGCGGTATATCCGCGCTTGCAAGCGCAATGGCAGGCTTCGTGTCGATTGGGTTTGCTTCGAAGCTCACGGGCGACGCCGTAGCACTCGGCAAACTCGCACAAACTGCGGGGCTCACGGCAGTGGAATTCCAGCGCTTTACCCAAGGTGCTCAAATCAGCGGCTTCCTTGGCGATAGCGGCGCGGCGTTGGCTGAATTTGCCAAGGGTGCGGGCCTCGCGCGCGCGAGGATGGGCGACTTATACGAGACGATTAAGATCATTGCGCCGGAAGTCGCCACGCAGCTAGCAGGCACGAAGACCACAGCGCAAGCGCTGGACGTTTACGCAGAAGCCATTAGGCGCGTGAATGGCGAAGAAGCCAAGGCCACGCTTGCGCGCAAGGCCTTTGGAGAGGAAGGGGCGCAACTCGTTCCGATCCTTCGCAATGGTGCCGCCGGGCTTGCTGCTATGGGCGCGAAGGCGGATGAATTCACGACGAAGGTGGACGAAGGCGCTATTCGGTCCGCCAAGGCGTTCAAGGTCGAAATTGGGCTTCTAGCTACCGAAGCAGAGAACCAACTCACAAACCGTCTTGCCGGTGCAGCCGACGCTGCAGCGGGCGCTATGAAGCGGATGCGCGAGGCGATTAAGAGCAGCGGCAAAGATACGGACGCACTGAATGCTCTTAAGTTGACCGGCCAAGCCGAAGACGTGGACGCACTCACGGCGACTATTGGCCGGTTGCAGATCGTATTGGCCAACATGAAGGCCACGGGCACAGCAACCAGCTGGTTCGGATCGTTGGAAGACGACACCAAAGCGGCTGAAGGCGAACTTGCGTCACTGAATGCGCAACTCGAAAAGGTGCTGAAAAAGCGCGACGCCGCAAACGGCAATTTGCCCGCATGGTCTACCACCGTCACCCCTGGCACAGAGGCACCGAAAGCCAAAGACGGCTTCGACCTTCGCGCCAAACCGGATTACCGGGGTGCGGACGCAATTGCTCAAGCGCAACAAGCACTCGCAGCGGCGCGGGGCGAAATGTTCAGATCGATAGATCTGGAAACCCAAACCCAAATCGAAGCCGCGCGCCGCGTCAACGAAGAGCTCATTCTGTCAGAGACGCAGTTTCAAACCATCAAGAGCGACCTAACGGCGGCAGGCGCGGCGAAGCGTAAGCAGCTAGAAGAAGATCAAGTCGTATCGTTGCGGGGTCTACAGTCGCAAGCGATCCAAGCGGCTATCGGTGACGAAGCCCAATTTGGGACCGCCCTCACGTCGCGCACGAAAGCCGCCGAACTGGAATATCAGAACGATCTTGTGAACTGGCGTCGCCTGTATGAGCAGAAACTAATCACGGCGGAGCAATTCGAGGCCGCACGCGCCAACGTGGCGGCGATCAGCAACGCAAAGATCAGGGACGCGACGCGCCAACAAACCGCCGATATCGAAAGTGCAATGTCTTCGGCGCTGGGCAACGGATTGACGAACGCGCTCAACGGATCGAAGGACGCCGGAAAGACGTTTTTCTTGGAAATGACGAACGGGCTCGCCCGCGCAATAACTCAAATGCTGATCTTGAAGCCGCTGATGGACGGGCTTTTTAGCGGCAATCCAGGCTCGTTCGGTTCAATTATTTCCGGTGCGCTGGGCTCAATCGGTGGCGTCCCCGCGGTCGCGCGTGCGGAAGGCGGCGGCGTCACTGCGGGCGTTCCGACCTTCATCAACGAACGCGCCGGGCGGCAAGGTGAAGTCTTCGTGCCTCAATCGTCTGGCCGCATGGTTCCGGGTGAAAGGTTTGACGGCGCGGGCGGTGGCGGCGGGACTACGAACGTCTTCCACATCGACGCGCGCGGGGCGGACGCGGGCGCTGTGCAGCGTATTGAGCGCTCAATCATCGCCCTAGAGGCGAACCGCACAAACCCCGTAGAGGCATCGCGGGCGCACGCGCAACGCTATCCTTTGAGGCGATAAGTCAGAAAGCACTGAGCGCGCATCCATTCAGTCGCCACCACTCACATACTTAAATTGCACGCCTAAAAGGTTGCGATCTTGGTGACGCGCTTCACAGATTACAATTTGTTCTGGCTTCCCCATCGCAAGTGGAAACCTGAACGGCAGCAAGCCGTCATCAATGATCTCGATCAGGGCGCCACGGCGAGTACAGTTCCATATGACGCACTGGCGGCGTGGTCTTCCCGGCAACGCGATCCATGCCTGAATGCGCGTTTCACACCGCACTGATTGTCTTCGTTCGGGATATATCTTTTGCATCAGCGCAATGTAATCAGCGCATCTTGACAGTCCATAGCCGAACTAGATCAAATTTTACGCTGTTCAGCGTAGGGCCACTGATCGCTTATTGTCGCGAGATTAACGCCCTTGCGTTAGGATGAGTGCGGACCGCCTAAGCCCTGCAAGGCTTCGGCGGCCCTTGATGCATCCCTAGGCTTAGTAGGAACGACACCCATGACCCAAACTTCAACGGGCGCGCCGCGTCCGCAAGCATTATTTTGTGCGCTCAATCCGTCCAACGGGTTAGCCGCTCACCCTTCATCCGATACCGGAAGTTTTGCGCTTCACGCTTTAGCCGTCCTTTGTGGCGTCGCGATCCTTGCTGCAGCAACTAACGCCATCACTGCCGGACGATTGACCGGCGCCGATGCCTATCTAGCTTGGGCGCTTGCCGCTGGCGTCTGCGTCGGCGCCGTTGTCGTTCCGCGTTCGCGCGCTGGGCTCGCGTCCGCTGTAATTGCGGGGCTGCTCTGTGGTGAGGCTTACAACCTATTAACCACCGCTGAACGCGTAATCGCCACCCGTGACGCCGCCGCCGCTGTCATTACCGGCACGAACGATCACAAGGCCGAAGCAGCGGCGAGCCTGCAACGGGCGGAAACTGCAATGGTCGCGCATCGCGACGCCGCGGCGAAGACCGTTGCCCTGCCATCGTGCGCCAAAGAGTGCCGGGCGCTTCTCCAATCCCAAGCGGCGGATATCGCGGGTGAGATCGAAGCCGCCCGCCGGGCGCGTGATGCAGCCCCGCCGTCGCGATCCGCTACGCCATTGGCGGACCGGCTACGGCTTGCGCCATGGACACTCGACTTGCTGGTAGCGGCGCTGCTTAGTTTAGGTGCTAACGGACTAGCTGCGGTCCTCATCGCGTGGGGCGCGGCACCGCGCGGGACACGGGCCGAAGTTCGCGCCGCCCTTAGTGCAGGTAACGCAATCGAAACGGCTGTCCCAGCGGCTAGCCCGCTCCCGGTGCATACGGTCGGGACACCCGGTGAAGATGAACCGCCCCGCCCGCCAAAGGGGGGCCTATCGCATCCGGTAACATCCCGGACGCGGGGCTTGCTGGCAATCATCGAAGGCAACGGCGGTTCTATCGCGGGCCCGCAACGCCAGATCGCGGAACGGGCTGGGATCAGCAAGACCGCGTTGAACAGGTTGTTGTCCGAACTTGCTGCCAGCGGTGCCGTCACGGTCGAAACGGACCGCACGAACGGAACGCGCATTTCGTTGAAAGCAGCCTGATTGTGGCGCCGAAACGCTTTGATAATCTCAAGGGTCCAAACGCGGAATGCAGGCTTTCGGGCCTGCATTCGAATATCTAAGGGACTGATTGAAGTAATGTAATAGTATTACAGCAAGTCCCCCCTTCCATGTGCGCTGTAAATTTTCGGTGCGCTAACTTAAGGAAAATCAGAAAACTTTGAAGGAAAATGGCCCTCTCGTTCCGCCCAAGTTCTTACCCGAGATCATAGTGAAAAGTTCATTCGACGACCGGTGCATCACGCCGCGAAAATCAATCACGGTCGGCTTTAGGGCTTCGAGTGTAACGATCATGGGGCGTTGTGGCGTGATTGCGCCTCCGAGGGGCGCTATTGCAAAGCAGTTCGTCTTTGGTCCGTTTTGTAGAGGGACTTCCTCTTCAAAGCCTCCCCTGTGGGGCGATCCGTGATTGAGGTCTATGCTTACCTCTTCGCGGGTGCTGGCACCTACAAGAATAAGAAATTCTGGATTTGGCTCCATCAAATGCGACGCGCGAATAGTTATGGTGATCTTCTTTGTAGGATCACCTTCCCATTCATAGGACAAGTTCGAAAACCCTTTGTGCTGAGGCGTAAACGAACTGTTCCCTTGAACTACATTCACGATTTGAAGTATTGCAGCCTCGATCCCGTGGGCGTGCATATCGATGTAGAGATTTTGCAGTAAAAGTGGCGGCATTGAGCAGCCGTCAACGCGAACTGGAATTATTCTACATGTACCCTTCGTGGATTTGTGGAGGGCGTTCTGCCATTCTAGGCTGACCATCTTGCTTTTTAAGCTCTGCTCGGAAACGAAGAAGAACAAGAACTTTTGAGCGTCTAAGCCGTGGTTCATTTTGGCTATTATGCCGTCGCCGGGCTGTATAGACCACGCATCGTAGAACACGGTGGCTTCGCCAAAGATTTCGCGAAGGCGAAGCGCAACCGGCTCCACAACAGGCTTGTCTACGTATGTATGGCTCAGAAAAATCATCGCTTAAACCTTCCAAATCATCCGTCAAGTATACGAGGTTCAAGGTCGTCGGGGTTGGGGGTAAATCGCTCTGTCCACTGCTTTCTTTGCAAAGTGAGCAGCGCGAGGCGCTATCTAAAGCGCGGCAATGCCACCACGTTGCCTTCGCGGGGTTCGCAATGGTTCGCCCACGCTTCCATGATCTTGCGGCGCTTTTCTAGTGCGTCACCACGCCGGTAAGCGGCTTCGGCTTTGTCTGCGATGCGGTGAGCTAGTGCCGCCTCGATATCTTCGCGAGCGAAGGCGGTGGCATCACCGGCCCAATCGCGGAAGCTGGACCGGAAGCCGTGGGCGGTGATGTGTCCCGCTTCCATGCGCTCAAACAGGGCCTTAAAGACCATATCCGACATGGCGCGGCCTTTGTCGTTCGGGAACACAAAGCCGCCCGGCTGCGGTCCGCCCATCTTTGAAAGGACCGCGAGCGCACTACGGCTCAAAGGTACGCGGTGCTCTTTCGTGGCCTTCATCCGTTCGGCTGGTACAACCCAAACCGATTGGGCGAAGTCCACTTCATCCCACGTCATGCCGCGTACTTCACCGGAGCGGGCGGCTGTGAGAATGATGAATTCCAGTGCGCGGGCGGCAACAGCTTCGCGCTCGCGTAGCTGCAACATGAAACCCGGCAAATCGCGCCACGGAAGTGCCGGATGGTGCCCGCGAGATAGCTTGGAGCGCTTTGGCAGTAGGTGGTCTAAGTGGCCTTTCCAGCGCGCCGGGTTCGCTCGATCCTCTGGCGTGAGCCCACGGGCGCGGGCGGCGTTGAGGACCGCTTCTATCCGACCGCGAACGCGCGAGGCAGTTTCCGGCTTCGTTGCCCATATTGGCTGCAGGCACTTCAAGACGTGTTCGGTCTTTACGTCCGCAACGTCCATTGCCGAAAGTGACGCCGCGTAGGTTGCAAGCGTGGTGCGCCATTGGGCGCGGTGCTTGTCGTTCCGCCAACCTGCGTCCTTCGTGGCAAGCATTGCGGTCGCGACGGTTTCAAAGGTGCGGCCTAACTTCGCCAATTCTTCGCTTTGTGCGAGCGCGGGCGCGGCGCGCTTGATTTCGAGCGGGTTAAGCCCCGCCGCGACCGCGGCGCGATGCCGCGCAGCAAGTTCACGGGCAGCTACAAGCGAAACCTTTTTAATGCCGCCCAACCCCATCTCTACGCGCTTAAGCGGTGCGCTGGGTTCGGCTTTCGCCTGAAACCTAAAGATCCATTGCTTGCCGCCGTTGGCATCAACTTGGAGGTACAGCCCGCCGCCATCTGCATAGCGCCCCTTAGCGGTGTGGCCCGCGACGCCGCGTGCCGTCAGTTTGTTTAATCCGCCCGCCATTGCCGCCCGCCCTAATGAATACCCACCATTTTACCCACCAAGAATGTCTAGATTTGGCTGGTCTGTAAAGTCCTGTTCTGACCAATGGGGGACGAACAATCATAAAAGCTAAATTATTACATCGTCTTAAATTCGTGCATCTAGTCCGCGCTGGACTATGCAAGCTATGTGGTTATACGGACTCCGTCTCCGCCAACGATCTAAAATAAGTAGTTCGCCACAGTTCGTCGATGACCACAAACACCCTGTATTCATTGGGGTTTAGCGACGAAGCTTCTCCTCGTATTGTTCGCCCCTGTTCTTGCCAGATCGCCCAAATCCGTGTTTTGTGGTGGGGCTGGTTGTAGGGCTGGCTTGGTGGGGCTGGGCGGGGACACGGTGGCAAAGGCACTAAATCGACTGTCAGCGCGACTCGTTTCGACGCTTGCCATCCCTGGACGCCACGCGGACGGCGGCGGACTCTATGCGACAATTTCAAAGGACGGCACCAGTCGGCGGTGGGTGTTCCTGTTCCGGTTCGATGGTAAGCGCTACGAGATGGGTCTGGGCGGACTTGATGCCGTGCCCTTGGCTCGCGCGCGAGAATTGGCTGCAAAATGCCGCCTGGACGTCGCCGAAGGGCGCAACCCCCTGTCAGCCAGGCGAGCGACCAAAGAGGCCACAGCGCAAGCTCAGGCGCGCTCACGCACGTTTGGGGACGTGGCGGACGAATTGCTTGCTTTGAAGTCGCCGGGATGGCGAAACGAGAAGCACCGCGCGCAGTGGGCGATGACGCTAGAGGTGTATGCTGGGCCGCTAAGGCCGCTGCCGATCTCTGAAGTAACCACCGAAGCCGTGCTCGCCGTGCTTCAACCGATTTGGCAGAGCAAGCCTGAGACTGCTTCACGTACACGGGGCCGGATCGAAGCGGTTCTTGACGCCGCGCGCGTTCGCGGCCTCATACCAGTGCATTCGGCAAACCCGGCAAGATGGCGCGGGAATCTTGATCATCTGTTGCCGAAGCGTCAACTTCTTAGCCGAGGGCACCATGCGGCTTTGCCGTGGGCGGAGCTTCCCGCCTTCATCGTGGCATTGCGCCAGCGTCAAGCGCCTGCCGCCATCGCCCTTGAATGGTGCATCCTAAATGCGGCACGTCTTGGCGAGGCGCTGGGCACCCGTTGGCGTGAAATCGACTTGGCCGCGAAAGTGTGGGAGTGCCCCGCGGAACGGATGAAGGCTGGCAAAGCGCACCGCGTCCCGCTCTCGCCATCGGCGGTCGCCCTCCTGAATTCCATTCCCGCAGGCATGCCCGATGATTTGCTGTTTCCCGGCGCAAAGCCTGGCAAGCCGTTGTCAAACATGGTGATGGTCGCGCTCTTCAAGCGTATGGGCGTCGCCAACATTACCTCGCACGGCTTCCGCTCGACATTTCGCGATTGGGCAGGGGAGTCAACCCAGCATCCGCGCGAAATCTGCGAAGCCGCGCTTGCTCACGCAGTGGGCGATGCCGTTGAACGGGCCTATCGGCGTGGCGATGCGCTCGAAAAACGTCGTTCGCTTATGAACGATTGGGCGGCGTATATTGAAAGTGGATCTGCTTCAAGCATGACTTGACCTCATAGTGGTCCTCAACTGGAAAAGTGCTATTCGGGCAGCATAGTGCCATTCGGTGCCGCAAAGTTAACAGGTGGCCGAACACTACCAATCAATAGATCCTAATTGCGCAGTCGGGAATCTTAAGAGAGCGATTATGAACTCACAAAGATCCAAGAAAAGAATTCGCTACTCCGGTATTTTATGCGAACCCGTAAAATTGGCGAAACCGTGCTGCCCACCGAGCGCTACTGAGGTGCCTCCGTCAGGGCTATCCCCTTTGTGGACTGAAATTTGGCCCCTCGCAGTTCAACGGGCGCGCCGACATGACGAACTTAAATCTCAACACGAATTGGATGCGTTACATGATCGCTTTTGGGCGCTTGTAGACGATCTAGATATTGTGCCTTTCCAGCCAGGTTGGATTCGAGATTTGGCGCTCACTCTCGCATGGCGCCATGAGCAGGAGGCTTTCATCGATGCTGGGAAAAAACCGTTTGCCATCTCACGCGTTTTCACAAAGTTTGATATCGATCCCGACATGCCTTCCTCGGACTTGCAATTGGCGCAAAAATTGGCCAGCCGACACGTTCCAGGATTTGGTCTTGCCCCACCGGACCAACCCAAATGCCGATTGAATAACGACGAACTAGAATGTCTTTACTTGGCGGCGTTGACGTTACGAGAGCAGCTGCACCAAGGTAGTCGTCCGGCATCCATTCATGAAATCGCCCAGGTGCTCAAGGCGCCAAGGAGGCTCGAAGCTTTTCTTACCGAGCGCGAGGTCGGTGAGGTCAAGCGCCTCATAAATGAACGCGGAAACAACCGACGAGCTACACCGGGGCCCCTTTCGGACCGAACTCTTCGAGGCTACATCTCGGATATTTTTGGCGCTTGGGACAAATATCTAGCGGGCACCCAAAACGCTATCCAAACTCAACTCATCGAGCAGGTGCTACCATCGATATATCGTCGGCAACGGGAGTGGGAGAACCGGCACCGTGGGCAGACCGCGAACGCAGAATAGGGGCAAAAAAGAATGTCGATCTGCCCAGAGTTCGCCTGTAGTTGAGCGGTCACCTGCAAACACGAGGTGACGACATGAACTACCACCGAGTTCCCCCATCGAATGAACGCTTGGCGTATCGCGTGTCGGAAGCCTGTGCAAAGTTATCGATCGGAAGAACCAGCCTTTATCAGCTTGTCAAGGACGGAAAGCTGAAGCTCATCAAGATCGCAGGCCGCACTCTCGTGCCGCACTCGGAATTGGAGCGGCTCACCAAAATTGATGAGCCCAACTGAACCTATCCTGTCGGCTGACAGCCATATTGGTGACCACATCGAAACCCCGCCATCGCCACAGCTCTGAGCCGAGGCTCAACGCCGTCTCAGCTCGGGACGAGTTTGCTACCTCGCAGCGTGACAGAAGCATAGATTCGCCCAAGGCGATGCCGCCTTTGCCATGAAATATCGACTCGTTGGCTTTCTGGAGGAGGCGTTGTTCACGCCGCTGCAGGAGAGCTGCGCCCAAGGAGCCTGCGCTCATGTTTACGCCTGCATCCAATCACAATTTCCAAGCGTCCTCGATCGAAAGGTTCCGAGATGACTTCGATTTTACGGGGTCTGAAGAGATCCGCGTGGAACCTAAGCAAATGGCTAAGGGGGACATAGATGTTGGTTTGTACTGCGGCCTATCAGCGGCAGTCACCGACCAAATTCGAAAGTGCCGCAACGCGATCATCCTTTCCCTAATCAAAGCAATGTACCTGGGGTGCGACGGCATTTATTATTCGCGCAATCGCAACACTTATCTCCGGGAGAACAGCACACACCCGAAATATTGGACCTACAACAACGTCCGCGCCGCTGTGAGGACGTTTGAACAGTCATCCGGCTACTTCCGTCATCATCAGCAGCAGCCAGCGAGGCCTCGTAAAGGTGAACGTCGCAGGAGTTCCAGCATTTACCCTGGGCCTCTGCTATTCGGCATTGACACGACTGACCTCCTTTTGACGCCCGCCTTAGCGCCGGCCGATCGGATCGAAGTTCGTGATACTGACAAACGGCCCATGCCCTACAAACATTCGGCAGAAACACGACTTACGGAAGAATTTTTGCGCCGATACGATCGTGCTGTCGGAGCCCTAACGATCACGTTCCATGGACCGGGTTGCACAGTGAATCAGGACGGGCTCTATGTAGTCAAAGGGCGGACGCGTCCCTATTGCATCAACACGAATCTCCGTAGTTTGGTCAGGATTTTCAACGGTACTCAAGCGCGGGGCGGCCGTTGGTACCGCGCATTTTGGCAAAACCTGCCGGGGCATCTACGCACTTGCCTCAAAATCAATGGCTCACCTGTTTTTGAGCACGACTACTCCGCATGTCACCCGCGGCTCGTCTACGCGGCCGTAGGCCAAGAATGGCCGTTTAACGAACATGGGCGGGGTGACGCCTATCGACTACCCGGTCGCAATGATGATCGGCATCTGGTTAAGTGTGCAACGTCCATCCTGTTAAACACCAGATCCCTGAATGAAGCTATTGGCGCGGTTGCTCGTGAACTCCCCGGGCTGGACTACTCAGCAAACCGCCTCCTTGCCGCAGAATTGATCCTAGCAATCAAAGCGCACCACCATCCAGACGTGGTGGAATTTTTTCATAGCAAACGAGGGAACGCCCTGCAGTTTGTCGATTCCAAAATTATCATGATCTGCCTCGACAAGCTTTTGGACCGGGAAATCGTGGGGCTGCCGGTCCACGACAGCATCATCGTAGCGGCAGAACACAAAGACACCCTGATCCATATCATGGAACAAACCTTCGCGAACGAAGGACGCAAACTGGCGCTTAAGCGGTTTGCGAAGATGCATGCTCGGACCGGATTTCGTCGTCAGGATCTTACTATGGGGGAGGACCGGAGGGTGGGTGTTGTGAACTCTCATGACGAGCTTGCCAACGCGTCTACACCCGTCGCCGGGCGGCGTCGTTTCCTCACCTGGATCATGGGCGCCCTTAAACCCCTGGACCCCGCACTGCACGACCAAATCGCGGATCAACCTCGTTGCGCACAGGCGTTTCCTATCGACGTCGCCCTCACTGATCTCCGCAAGATTATTTGCTCTCGAAAAAGACTTTCTAAGGGGTGCGTCAGGACTTTGCTTGTTTTCCATGGGATGCAAACGAAATGCTTGGAAACCACTATCGGTAGATCGCAAGCGTGGCTCGCGGAATCCGCGTCGACCGACGTTTGCCAAAACAAAGACCTCATCGACGCTGAAATCGCGCGCTTCCGACGCTGCAGGCTATCGGCGATTGAACTTGCAGCTGCAGCCAAGCTCTGTGGCGTCTCGCGCAAGAATGCTGATGCGCTCGGTCTCTTAGTGTTGCGACCCGAGCAAAAACTACCCGTTACTGCCACAGAACGGGCCGAGCGAAGTCAAGCAAAGTCATGGAATGATGGTGCGGTCCCACCAATCGTGCACATAGGCAAGGCCACGCCATGGTTAGGGCACCGATTGAAGCGTTCTCAATGGTACAGCGCTTACCCTGGGAAAATAGAACGGCAACTGCTCGCACTTCGAATGCACATAGAGCGACGCGACCAGGAAGCTTTGACAAAAATCGAAGGCAAAATCGCAAACTTCAGACGGGTCAGAGACGCCTTTTGTCGTGTCGGTCACCTTCCCGTGGATGACCTGCTCGACAAGCTGAGCCAAGCTCTCGCCAGCAGTACAAGGGGGGCGTTCTTCGATCCTCCATGAACCCGAGGGTCCTCGGAGCATAACGTGGCCGCCGCGAGCCCGCGATTTACCGTTCGAATGCAAGGATTCGCCATTTCCGGGACCATAGCTTTGCAGACGATCTCAATCGGTAATGACGCTTGAATTTTGCAATACGCTATAAGCGCATACATAAATTATACTCATCCCGCAACACGGCGAACTGTGAGAGGAGGCGCAACAGAGCTGCGGATTTACTCTCTTCGCCTAGAGATCTAAGGCTTGGTAATCTGAAGCCATGGCAGTGGGTGCCAACACCCTATGGGCCGACGACGGATGTTCGGATTCTGCCGTCTCGGGTCTTCAGCAAGTCTCTGGTAAAAAATAGGAATTTCTTCATATCCTTCGGAATCTACCGTCCGTGTGGGAACGGCTGTCGTCTTGCTAGCTATCAAGACGATCTTGGAAATGGCAGGGGGTGCTATACTTGGCAGTCGCTGCCGCTGGCCTGTGGCAGGGTTGTTGTGATTGGCCTTCAATCAAACCATTTTCGGGTTGGCTCGCGCGGTTCTTCAGCGCAAGAGAAAGGGCGTTTGATCCTAGATGAACATGTGGGTTTGAGATGGACAGTGGCTGCCGCAGCCGCCCATACCCATAGGCACTAGATGCAAATGCAACTCCAAGCTGTTACAAATTGCAAACCGTCGTTTGTCAGGCTGGCTTTTGCGCCGACGAAGGCGCGTACATCCCAGTACTTGCGAGCAAATACCAAGCTGACGCTGCCGGGCGCGGGCGCAAGTGGGCCAATAGTTTTATCAGTCGCCTTATGACAAGCTTCGCGCCCAGCTTGGTTTGACTCAGCCGCCTGTCCGGCGGGGAAGCAGCGCGCACTTGTCGCCGAAGATGGGGGATATCTCTCAGCCTGTAGCGCGTCAATCTGGATGAGGCGGCGCGTCAATCAAGATGAGACGAGGCGGCCGAGCGGGATGATGATTGACGCTGGCCACGCAAGTGGCAAGCGTTTTGATTGACGGGGCGCGTCAATCAA